>ENA-ORLU01002483-ORLU01002483.1-human-gut-metagenome-genome-assembly--contig:-NODE-2483-length-10714-cov-6.709223_pt1 | contig 10714 bp, 9 predicted proteins | sample MGYA00243009_ERZ508833 | MGnify/ENA primary metagenome ERZ508833 (study PRJEB26277, sample SAMN04329763) | human gut metagenome | biome: human-associated habitat | host: Homo sapiens | place: USA...
TATGGTGGAGGTATTAAACTTTCAAATTCTGAAAATACAGGTGGGGCGAGGGTAGAAATATTTTTCCTGAGTAGTCAAGAAACAAGCTAAATAGACCGCAATTAAGCTATACTCTCTTGTGAAAACGAGATTCTGGTGTTATTCTATTCATGGCAGTGTTAATGATGATCCTGTTCAATTGTTATTTTGTGGTGATTTAACAATACTACTTTTAGGACTCATTATCTACTGCCTTTTTTAAGTTAAAGAGAAAACTACGCCACAGCCTTCGAAGGCCATCGCGCAGCGATTTAGTTCAATCGGTATTTGGCGATTGGATAAATTTAGTTTTCGTTGTAAAAACCTTTATTTTAGGGCGTTGCTACGGAAAGTAGCAGAAAAATAGTGAAATGACAGCTAATGTTTCTTGTTTGGTAAAGGTTAATTTGCTAATCTGTGAAGGAAGTAAAACAAACCGAAAACGGAGGTGGAAAAATGACTTTAGAAGAACAAATTAAATATTACAGAAAACAGGCTGGACTTTCACAGGAGAAGATGGCTGAGAAAATCGGTGTATCAAGACAAGCCATTACAAAGTGGGAAAATGGAACCGGAACACCGGATATTGCAAATCTGATGGCAATAGCAGATCTCTTCCAGATATCAGTAGATGAATTACTTTCGAATGAGAAATCAGAGAAAAAGCAGTCTAATTACATCTATGAAAGTCGTACTGAATACGATATTGATGGTAAGAAGAATTTTGATATCAAGCTTGGTGGAGCATATGCTGTAGATTTAAAGGCATATCATGGAGAAAAAATTGAAGTCGCAATGTTTTCAAATGTCTATAAGAATCTTCTAGCAGATTATAAAGTAAAGATTGATGATATAAAAAACCGAATCGATATTGATCTTAACAGATTTAATGAAGCCAGTGAAGCAGATGCAAAGGAGAGTTTGATCATTACTATTTTTATTCCAATAAAATATCTTGGAAAAATCGAATTATCAGTTAATGCAGGGACACTGAATATTACTGATATAGAAAATGAACATATTGAGGTAAATGGCAAAATTAGCGAAGTTACCCTTCAGGGAAATAAAAGTGAAATTGAGATAGATTCAAATCTTGATATGCAGATCAGTGTTTTATCACATGAGGGTGCACTTGAGATTAATCAGTTGTCAGCAACATCAAGACTTACACTTCCTGCAGATTATAGATTTAGAAGCACAAAAAAGGGAATAGCAACTCATATTTATTATGAGAGACAGGGCAAAAAGGTTGATGACTTTTCAGATGCCGAAGCAGACAATTACATTGAGTTCAATGGTATAAAGAGTGAGCTTGTGATTGTAGAGGCTGAGGTGTAGTCATGGAAAAGTATATATATCGACCGGTCAGATTCTATTTGATTACATTTGCCTGCACTTGGTTCTGGTGGCTATTTGCAATTTTACTTAATGAAGGGACGGGGCTTTATCTTGGAATGTTTCTTGGCTTGGTTTCACCTGCCGTGGTTGCCGTAGTAACTGTATTTACGTCTAAGAATAAAGCACTCATTAATGACTTTAAGAAGAAGCTGATTGGGTTTTATAGAATAAAACCTAAATATATATTAATTGCAGTGCTAATATTTGCTGTGATAGTGACGGCTTCAATCGGTACATCAGTATTATTTGGCGGCAGTATAAATCAGTTTTCATTTACAGAAGACTTTTCATTTTCTATAGGTGGTACGTCTGCATTTCTTACAATTTTGTTGGCATCCTGCATAGAGGAGTTAGGTTGGAGAGGTTATGGAGAGGATGCTGTTGGTGCATACAACAGCTGGTTTAAGGAGTCTATCATCTTTGGATGTATCTGGTCTTTGTGGCATGTGCCATTATTCTGGATACCTGGAACGTACCAGTATGGACTTAAAGAGATGGGAATCATGTATGTGATTAACTTTCTTCTTAGCGTGATACCACTTGATTTCCTTCAGACATGGGTATATGTAAAGAATAACAGAAGTATGCTTGCAACAATTATTTTTCATTTGTTTATAAATATTATGCAGGAAAAGATAAACATGACTCCTGAAACAAAATGTATACAAACTATTTTTGTTGTTATTGCGGCAATTATAATTGTTGTTATAAATAAAGAAATGTTCTTTGAAACAAAGCATGTGGGTAATTTACTTGAAGAGAAAATTATGAATCGAGAGATAAATTGAACTTTATCAATGTAAAGAAATCGACAATTCGAAGTTTGTAGAATTCAAAAATTTAATATGAAATGTGAGATAGAGCGTATGGAAATAATCTATACGTTTTATTTTTTTGCCTTTTTGAAAAAAGTGATTAAAAAACTATTGACATTTTGTTACTGGGTAGACAGGTCATGAAAGGTGAAAAAGGAATTACAATCATTGCACCGGCACCATATAAGAAAATGAAGGAAAAAGAGGTTCTGGATGAAAATCAGCGACCGATCATGGGAACTGATGGAAAACCTAAGACTGAACAGGTGGAAGTTACGGTTCCACATTTTAAAGCAGTTACCGTCTTTGGTATTGCTCAGACATCCGGGGAACCGATCCAGACACTGGCACCGGAATTATTGACTGCAACTGTGCAGGATTTTGATTCTTTCATGCAGGCTATTCAGAAAATATCCCCAGTGCCAATACGATTCGATGAGATCGATGGCAATGCCAATGGATATTATCACAATGCAGATAAGGAAATCGTGATCAAAAAAGGGCTCAGTGAAAGCCAGACCTTAAAGACTGCTATTCATGAAACCGCCCATGCAAAATTGCATGACAGGGAAATTATGGAAATCCTGGGTGTAGAAAAAGACCGACTGACAAAAGAGGTTGAAGCAGCAGTCGGGAAATGAAGGAAATGAAAGCATCTATGGATGTGATCCGCAAGACAGCCGGTGAAATGATCGATCAGCTTACAGAAAAACTGGAAATCATTCTTGAAGAAAAACAAAAAACAGAATTACATGAAAAATACGGCATTCTGGTAGATGCACTGGAAGAATTTATGAATATGGCAATGGTCAAAGAAGATGGCATTACAATCGATGCAGCAAATTATAAATGTGTCTATTCCGTCAGATTACATGAAAATGAAAAGCTGGACGATTTGTATGCGATATTCAACGATAATCCACCGGCAGATTATAAAGCACATTCTATGTCGGTCAGTGATGTCATCATTACAAACCATGGTGGGGATATGCAGGCATATTACGTGGATCGATTTGGATTTGCAGAACTTCCAGATTTTGCAGCACAAAGAGAAAAAATACTCGATATTGTCCCGGAAATAGAAAATGTGGATTATGAAAATGATCTTACATGTATCAGCTTTTATGCGGCTGAATGTGCTGAATTTCCTGTAATGGGTGAAGTACATTATGACCTGACATTACCGGAAGCCTTGGAAGCTTATGAGAAAATCCCATCAGAACGTATGCATGGACTGAAATGTGTTGGTTTTGATCTGAAAGACGGAAGTGATTATGAAGAAATGCAGAGTCTGATGATCGAAGGAAAAATACAGAAAGAATTTTTGAATTCGATTCCTGGATTTAGAGAAAATTCTTATGTGCAAAATGCAATCAGTCGTGTGGAAAAGTACTTGGAAGAAAGACATCCAAATGTGGAAAATCCTCTGAAATCCAATAAGAAAGTGGATAACGAAAAAAATATAAGCGAAGACAAATATTACTATTCTCTGGATCTGAATTATTATCTGAAGTATCTGGCCGGATTCATTCGTATCAACACATCCGGTGCACTGATCACTATGGAAACTGAGAATTATCAGATTGATGGGAAAAAGGGGAATTGGATTGCAACAGATACCATCATTATCGATGGAAAACAGTTTTATTTGATGGAGCATCAGGTATATCGGGATCAGGCTCAGGGCGTTATCCTGGATGCCTATGGAAAAATGGTTGTCGAAGAATGTAAGAAATTCGATGAAAAGACAAAACAAAAGATCCATGATTACATCCAACAGCAGGTACTGCCAAATCCGGTCGAACAGATAAAACAGGATGGCAGACTCCGTCTGGAACATTACCAGAAGTTTTATCAGAACGGCACTTATGAACGAAGCAGAGAATCCGGTACAGAAGCTAACTATGATATGGTGGACGGTCTGATGAATAATCATAAGAAGAATCCAGAAAAGATCTCTGATACCCGCAGTAACAAACAGACTCCCAGAAATCAACAGGATGGCAAACCTAAGAAACGAAGATCCGTGATCAAACGACTCCATCAGAAACAGATTGCCATTGCTCGCCGGTCCGGAAAGCCGATACCAAAGTACCTGGATCAGGAAATGGAAAGAAAGCGGGGATAGAATATGCGAAGGTTAAAATGTGAAAAAGAAACGATTATTCTGACCAATGAAGATGACGGATTCTATGATGTGTATACCTTCAATCAGAGCTTGCAGAAACGGTTACAGGCCTTTGCTGAGAAGTATTCGGATGATTGCTGGTTGAAAGGATCTTCTGAGGATGGAAGTGAAACGTATATGATTAAGAAGAGGCGATTGACATTTAAATTGATTCCTCCGTATGACGAGAAAAGGCGGTTGGAAGCAAAGAAAAAGATGAATCTGATTAATAGTAAGAGGAATCCATAGAATCCATTCTGCAAAGAAAAAGTACGGTCTAGACCGATAGTTTTTTAAGTGTCATAAGAAAGTCGTATGATGTATAGGCTCAGAGGAGTAAAACACTCTTCTGGGTCTTTTTATAGTTAAATATAAGGGGAGAGCTAATGAAGGGAAAGAAAAAGATATTGCAATTAAATGAGAGAATAGCCTTTTGACACAATAGAGACATATGTTTGATGCTTTTTTCATGCGATTAACTATCTATATGACGTAAAAATAATTCAAAAACAGAATTTTTCAAAGAGGAATCCTTGATGTATCAGTTAGTGAAAGATATAATAAAAACAGTTGATTAATTATGTAGATGCTTATTCGAGGTAAGAATATGGAATTATGTTATAACAATCTTTGGAAGACACTTATTGATAAAAAAATGAAAAAAGGTACGTTATGTCGTGAAGCAAAGATCAGTACTAGCACGATGTCAAAAATGAAAAGGAATGAGCCAGTTTCATTGGCAATAATATTGAAAATATGTGAAGCGTTAAATTGTAATATAAATGATGTAGTTACAATTGAGTCTTCTAATCAGAGGGGTGTGTAATGGGAAACTGTAAACTTGTAGATGAATTAAATAGATTAAGGAAGTCCTCAAGTGATTCTATTGATGGAATAGGCACATTTGATGACTTTAAAAAATATATGCACGTTTCAAGAAGTGCTGAAAAAGATTTGATTGAAATATTGCACAAGATAGAAGATTCTGGTAGGAAAAGTCTTGTAATGCTTTGTGGAAGTGCTGGTGATGGAAAGTCACATCTCTTATCATATTTAAAAAACGATTTAAAACTTTTAGATAATTATGTTGTATACAATGATGCAACTGAAAGTAGTGCACCCTCTAAAACGGCTATTGAAACTTTGAACGAAGCATTGCAAGGATTTTCTGATGAAAATTTAGAAAAGCCAGGAGAGAATTTTATATTGGCTATTAATCTTGGTGTTTTAAGTAATTTTATTGAATCTTCATATGGAGATTCGTTTAAACAATTGCGTAAATACGTCATTAATAGTAATCTTTTAACTAATCAATTAAATGAAAAAGGTTACGAAGAGAATAGTGCATTTCAGCATGTGAGTTTTTCTGACTATCATATGTATAATCTTACAGTTCATGGAGTTAAACCAGAATATTTGGAGCGTATATTAGAAAAGGTGTTTTGCATGGATTTTGAGAATCCGTTCTACAATGTTTATAGCAATGATTGTAAAGAATGTCCTCTTTCTCAAAAATGTCCAGTTAAACATAATTTTGAATTTCTTGGTAATGAGAAAAACAGAAATTATGTTGCTAACGCTCTCGTTGAGGTGACAATAAAGGACAAGGAAATCCTTACTACTCGTGAAATTTTAAATTATATTTATGATATTATTGTTGCTCAAAATTTCAATTATAAGAAAATGGCTCAATCTTCGACTAATGAAGTATCATTTTTAAAAGAGTATATTAGCGATATCACACCTTCATTAATGTATGAATATATTGATAAATCTGTGCTATTAAATCAGTTGCAAAAATATGATCCATTATTGGTACGTTCTGAACAAGCAGATGAAGATGCTATTTCGTATTATGTTTCGTCGGATGTATCGAACGAAGTGGTGTCTGTACTTGATAAGGAAGCTTATTCTAAAGTTTTGTGTCAGCAATCTGCCATCGAAAAAATTAACAGTGATAAAGTTTTGAAAGCACAGTTATTCAATATATTAGAACGATTGAAGACAATTAAAAGCGATATAGTGCAAGATAATGCATATGTCTCTTTTTTAAAGATGTTGTATTATTTTAATACGGGAACTACAAAAAAATATGGAGAGTTATATGGTCTTGTTGAAGATGCTGTTATTCAATGGTGTGGTAATGAAGATCAAGATAATGTTTGTTTTGACGATTGTCATGAGGGAATTGCATTATATGAGCATATTGAATTTGAACCATATTTGGATGTTTCACCAAGCGTAAAGAAAAACGAGGAACTTCAACGTTTCTTGCCTTTTATTACGGTGAAATATGAAAGTAAAAAAACTAAAGAAACTAAAGAAACTAAAGAAATCATACCCTTAGATATCGATTATTCTTTATATGAATTAATATATAAACTTGCCGCTGGATATATTCAAACTGCTGAAGATAGAAATAATCATGCTGATTTTATAAGTTTTATTTACAAGATATTAAGAACTGGTTCAGCAGACAAAGAAGTTTTTTTGGTGACTGATGATAACAGAAAAGCAATTATTGAGAAGACAAAATTTGGAGTATATAAATTTAAGGTGGTGAGATGATGGAATATCAATTTGATTATGCAACATTTTGCAAAACATTTAATGTAAAAGATGATAAAGCAATTGATTCCTTGCGTCTTACACATACACAAGATATCAATTTTAAATTATTTCCATATAAGGCTAGTGGAAAGGCTCAAGCTCCAATTATTACAGATTTAGAAGAAGTTGTAAGTGATTTCTTTAGAAAATCATTAAATTTAGAAACTGAGCCAGTAGAATATAAATCATTATGCGATGCTATTATTGCTGAAATGGATATTGCAGATGAAGATATTGAGATTTTTAAAGAAATGATACACTCTCTATTTTTTGAAGGGGATGATTTTGTAGCAAAAAACTTAGGACTTTATCCATACCAAACAAAGGTAAACAATAAAAGCGCAGACCGACTTGCAGGTTTCTTACTAGATGTTTTCGGGTTAAATGGAAATGATTGTAATATTATTGAAGAGGCAATGAAAAAGCATCCGTATAATGTTGTTGAAAAAGTAGTTGTTGATGCAATACAGGCTTCAAAAACAGGAACGGCTAGAAATTACAAGTCCTATTTTCCAGTTATACTTGATGTTCAGGAGAAATTTAAGAAGGATTTTCATTTCATGTTAAATACGGGAATGACTTCATTAGATGATTTGTCTAATCTTTTAGCGATATATTATTTTTACTATATGTCGCAAGCATGTGTAACACTAGATAATTTTGGGTCTGGAAAAAGAAATTCTCCTGTCCCACTGTATTATGCCTTGGATTGGGAAAAAGTAAGTAAAAACAGGAAATGTTGTGGAGAAGGCTGGGAAAGAATCCAAGCGAGTGCAAACCATATGTTTAGCCATGCACTAACATTAGAAATATTAAATCAACATACAATCTCAGATGTGATGTTGGATTACATTTCATTGCAAGAATATGTTACAGAGTACCCGGATCAGGATGCGATTATCGCAAGTGAAATCGAGAAGGCTGAAAAAACATATACATCTTGCGTAGGGGACTATAAAAAATTTGAACAGATTCCATATGCTTCAGGAGGAACAAAAACTGATATTGCTATCCGCCATTTATACAAATGTGTGGAAGAACAATTCTTGAATACAGATCGAAAAAGAGCAAATCAGTTTTACAACGAGAAATTTACTGAGTTTTGTAAAACGCGGTGGGTTAAAAACAGAAGAAAATCGGGATTGGTTTTAAATCTTACAGAGAGAGATATCATCTTTTTGACAAAAATCTCTATTAAAGATAAGGATAAAATCCGTTTGATTGACTTGTACAAGGAATATGAATATAGAGGAATTTTTCTTGACAATACGTCAAAAGAGTATCTACAAGAGTTTTTTACGAAATTAAACCTTATTGACAAAAAGAGTGATAGTGGAGATGCACAGTATGTTAAAAGAATTTTATGATTTTATTGCAAAGAGAATAAACTGCTATTTTCTAGAACTATCAGCTGAAGGATCACTGCAAAAAGGTGAGAGCTTTTGCCTTAAATTAGATGACTCGGATACTGTTCAAGAGGTGTCTAATGCAATAAAGGAATTAGCAACAAAAGAAAATAATTGTGGGGAATATGAATATCAATGTATGGATGGTTCTATTTATAGAACTTTTACATTGCAAGTTGTTGACAATGAGATAATAATTGCAGCACAAATCAACAATATGACAAATGACTTTCTTTGTGCGACTTTGCGAAACGCAGCAAATGTTGCAGGAAAACCACTTTTGATGATTTCTTCAAATCCTATCGATAGTGCTAAAAGTGGTTCTATAGATATGGCAGCAAATGGTATGCCGTTCTATGCAGATAATTTAATGGCAGAAATAAGAAAAATGGCAGACGAAAGCACTCAGTTGTCGCCTCTCGAAAAAAGGATTCTCGACTTCGAATTAAAAAGAAGAGATAGTGATGTTTTTAGTGATAAGGCTTCTTTGTACGAATATAGAGACCTGCTTTCGATTATGAGTAGTGGAAGTATCGAAAAAGAAAATTATCCTGGATTTAGGCTTTTTCCTGTAGACGGAAAAAAGGATTATCAGAACGAAGGAAAGACTCAAATCGATAAGAAAATCAAAGAAAATCATGACCTTTTCGAAAAGATTGATCGAAGCATTCGCTTTGGGAATGTAGAGGCGGATCTAGCAGAAGATTTTGAAGATGGCTTTTTAATGCGAATTGAGAAATGTCGCAAAGAAGATCCGGAACATTGGAGTGTCCTTTTTACTTATGCTGAAATGATTGCAGCGATGGAAAAAAAGCAGGCCAAAAAAGATAATCCTCTCAATATTGAGCAAAAAGATATTTCTATTTATGGAGCCCTGCCATTGAATGTACTTCCAATTGATGAAAAGGTTCTTGTTCGAAATGAAGGCTCTATGAAAACTAAAAAAAGAACTAGAAGCATGATGATTTTTAATGCAGATAAGTATCCAGAAATCCATTTGAGAATAGAGTGTAATGCTCGAATAATGAATAATGACATTTCTGCAGATGATGCTTCATATATACGTGATGGTAAAAGTTTAGTCTTTTGTTTCATAAGAGAAGGTATCTCGTTTCATAAGATAGAGATTAAGGATGCTGTAAATAATATTACGTATGTATTCAAAGTGTGTATTATTGATATTTCTCCGGAGTACTTGAGTGGTATTAAACGAAATTTTGCTATTGATTACAAAAAAACAAAAAAGAACTGTAAGGTAAAATTAATAGGAATAGGAACTGATCTTGTATTTAATTCCAACGGTTCTGCCAATGTTTCTGAAAAACTAAATGACAATACACAGTATAAATGTAAATATGATGAACGGTTACATTTATATACAACAGAAGAGAAACTATCTGATTTCGGAAGCGGAATTTATATTGAAATTAATTTTTCTGGTATTGTACTTCCTCTTATACTTTTTCCGGACGAGGTGAAAAGTGTTGAAATGGTCGGACGCAGAATTCTTAGAGAAAAGTTTTCTACTAAGAAAAGTTTTGAAATTGAAAAGGATGGAGATCATTTTTATAAGGGATCGCAGGAATATCATGCTAAGACAAATTTATTAAGAGAATTGCGAAGCGAAAAAAGAATTGTTAATGAGAGAATTCTCCACGGAAAATGTAAACAACCACATGGAACCGATGATTTGGAAATAGAGGCTAAGGAACTGGTATTACCTCTTTCTTTAAAACAAGCATATTATGATTTGCTTCAATCTTATAAAAAGAATAATACTATTCCTACTTTGGCATATATGTCTGAAGAGTTAAAAATTGCTACAGAAAATTTTTTGAAAGAATTCAATGAGTTATATGAATCACTTGAAGAAGGTAGTTATTTGAGTCAAGAACAAGAAAATGGTTTATTATTGGGAACATTCTTTGTGGGAAGAAATGATGACGAATTATTGCTTACACCATTTCATCCATTAAATCTTGCTTACCAGCTTCAATTATGCAAGGAAACGGAATTTGAGAATGCCACAGATATTGTAATTGATCGTCTTAATTCCATCTATCTGTTGCCATATACAAAACACAATAAAAAAATATATAAGGTATCAGACAAAATGTATTCCATGGAATGGAAATATTATGCTCCGGTAGAGAATAGAAAATATCGTGGTAGCAGAAGGTATGTTCCTAAATTGATTGAAGAGAAAATTACTGAATTTAGTTTAAATTATATATGTCTTTTTGACTATCTTTTTATATCTTCTTAAATGTCCGCAAAGCCTTATTTTATCGGCTCTACGG
>ENA-ORLU01002491-ORLU01002491.1-human-gut-metagenome-genome-assembly--contig:-NODE-2491-length-10660-cov-4.481149_pt1 | contig 10660 bp, 10 predicted proteins | sample MGYA00243009_ERZ508833 | MGnify/ENA primary metagenome ERZ508833 (study PRJEB26277, sample SAMN04329763) | human gut metagenome | biome: human-associated habitat | host: Homo sapiens | place: USA...
AAGGTGATGATCTGGTATTGTCCCGTCAGCAGCCGGAGCTTCTCGCTGCGCAGCCCGAATTCGGCGCTCTGCTTGTCGGGGGCCGAGAGCGTCAGCGACTGGGTGATGGTCGTGCCGTCGTAATAGAGCGAGACCTGCACCTTGCTGGCTTCGGAAAGGTAGTCGAGCTGGGGTTTCTGCGCCCGGCTGACGGCGTCGTAGGACGCCTCCTTGTGTAGCTTGAACTGAACGTATCCGTAATCTTGGTCGCGGTTGTCGATGCCGTCGTCGTCGGAACATCCGCCGGTGAGGGCCGCTGCCAGTGCGAGAATCGCCGCTACGAAAATTTTTAAAAGTTTCATATCTAAAAACCTGTTCTGTATATTCTCCATAAATTGTAGTCGTATAGAACGGGTCCCCGCCCCTTCGAACGGGGACCTGTCGTGTGGGTGGTGTTTAGAACGCGGGCGTACAGTAAACGATGCATTTCATGTTCCAGCTGCCGTCCATGAACTGCAGCATGCCGTAGGAAGCCTGCTCCGCTTCGGGTTTGGCCATGGAGACCAGAATCTGCGTGTCGGAGAGGGGTTCGTAGTCGAGCCACTCGGCGCCCGACATCGGCATGAGCATGATCTGCTGGTAGGGCGAGACTTCCAGTACGGCGTTCGTTCTCCTTCGTGATCTCGACCAGCGTCGCGCCGCTCACCAGATCGGGCATGGCGAACTTCACTTCGAAGCCCTCGCCGCCACCGCCGATCGGGTAATTCTCGTCGTAGATGCACTGGATGAGCGCAAACCGGCCGTCGGCGTCGGTGAAGACGGCGAAACCGATGTGGGCGATGCCCTCGTTCGCCATCGAGCTGCCGCCGCACTTGTCCTTGGCGGGGTCCATGTCGACGATGATGCCCTCCGCGGTCTTGCGTACCGAGAGCCAGCTCTCCTCGCCGCTCATGGGCTGCAGGTCGTAGTCGAAGAAGGCGACGCCGGTATATTCGCGGTCCACGGTCAGCGTCGATTCGGGATCGTTCGACCACTCCTTCGTATAGATGAGCTTGTAGCCGTCCCTGACGCCGAATTCGCCGATGTACCAGTCGTCGGCCGGCAGTTTCTCGAAGGCGGCGCCGATTTCGGTCATGCCTGCGGGGTTGTTCGCCGAGATGGAGCCGGGATTGGCCTCCTGATTGATGGTGGTGACGAGATATTGTTTGTATTCGTCGCGGATCTCCGCGTCGATGAGCTGATAGGGGTCGGAGATCGTTTCGGCGACCGCCGCAGGCAGCGCCAGCAGGTATGCCTTGCGGGCTTCGCCGCCGTTCTCGGTCACGCCCACGGTGAACTGGCGCGACTGTACGACGTCGCTGCCGGGCGTGCTGTCCCACGGCTCCTCGGTCAGCAGGATCCATGCGAGGTCTTCGGCTTCGGCGCTCAGGTAGGGGTCGCCCCACTGCTGCGGGACCTCCGCGAAGAGGTAGAACTTCGCGCCGTCGATGCTCTGGACGCTGCCCATCGCGCTGCCCGGAACCCAGTCGCCGTTCATGCTGTTGAAATATTCGGCCTTGGCGTTGAATTTGGTCTCGGCGCTCATGCCGCTGACGGAGAAGATGTCGCGGCAGGCCGGAATCGAGATCGGAATCTCGTAGCTCACTTCGGAGTTGTTCTTGTCGGTGAATACCAGCGTCTCCTCGGCTCCGTCGAGCGGGTAGCGCGAAGCGTCGCCCTGCAGGCGCAGTTCGAGCTGCGCGCCCGGTTCGCCGATGGTCTTGGCCGGAATCTCAAGCCACTCCGGCAGTTTGCCGAGCACCCATTCGAAGTTGGCCTCCACGAGTACCGGCATCGAAAATCCGGTGCGGCCTTCGGGCCACGTCAGGGCGATGTTTTCGGCCGGGTCGGTGCCGTAGAGGTCGCCGGAAAAGCCCGGGATAAAGGTCTCGCAGGTCACCTTGGTGGCATCATCGTTCACGGTAGGGCGGCTGCCCAGACCAGTGGCCGAGGGATACCACACCCCGTTGATGCAGGTGCGGGTGATATAAATGCCGCTGCGGGGCATCTGGAAGCCCTGCGGGTACAGCTGGTTGATGGTGGGCACCCCAAGGGTGTGTCCCAGCCCTGCCCCGTGCTGCACCGCAAAGCGGATGGCATAGGGCATCCCCAGCATGGCGTTGGCGGCCGGGATGTCCCCGCCCTCCAGCGCGGTGCGGATGCGGGTAGAGGACACCGGCTTTTCCTCAAACTGAGCCATGGGCACCACCACTACCTCTACCCCAAGAGGGGCACAGAGGGTGCGCAGCAGCTCCGGCGTACCGGCAGCCTTTGCACCAAAGGTGAAGTTTTCGCCACAGAACAGCGCCCGGGCGTGGCAGTTTTCCACGATGCCGCGCACGAACTCCTCCGGGCTCAGTGCCTTGATCGCCTCAAAGTCCGGGGTGAGGTAATACTCCACCCCAAGACTGTGGATCAGGGCGTGCTTGTCCTCGGTGGAGAGCAGGCGCTTGCCCTTCATTTTATTTTCCACCGGCAGGCGGAAGGTGAACACCGCCGGGGCTGCGCCATGGGTCTTTGCCCACTGTACCGCCCCTTCGATCACCGCCCGGTGGCCGATATGGATGCCGTCAAAGTAGCCCATAGCCACGGCGGTGCCTTTTTCGGGCTGTGTCAGCGGCAGCGGGGCAAACTGAGAAATGATCTGCATGGGTCTTGTTTCCTTTATTGCTCAATTACGTTCCACGAACAGTTTTTCCACCCGGAGCACCCCGCCGGTGATGTTAGCAAGGCCAAGGAACTGCCCGGCGGCATTGCGCACCCGGTAGCGTCCGTCTGCTGCGGGGTAGCGGCTGGTGGGGCAGCCGTTGTACAGATGCTGCTCCACCCACGGCTCCACCACCAGCAGCGGCAGCGGGGTGAACACGCTTTCCACCGGCAGCATCAGTGCTTCCAGTGCAGCGCTCCCCTGCTCCTTTGCGGCAAGGATTTCCTCCAGCGTGTGGGCATCTGCTTCGGTGTACAGACCGGCAGCGGTGCGGCGCAGAGCGCTCATGGTGCCCTTCTGCCCCATGGCGGCGGCGATATCCTCCAGCAGTGTGCGGATATAGGTGCCCTTGGAGCAGCGCACCGTCAGTACATACTCGTTTTCTGCCGGACTGCCGCCGTACTCGATGCCGTAGATCTCAATGGGGCGCGCCTTGCGCTCCACGGTCACGCCCTCGCGCGCCAGCTTATACAGCGGCTGACCGTTTATTTTTACTGCCGAGTACATGGGCGGCACCTGCATCTGCGGGCCGATAAACTGCGGCAGCACTGCCAGCAGTTCCTTCTCTCCGGCGGTGACGGGTGCAGTCTCCAGCACCGTGCCGGTGCTGTCGCCGGTATCGGTGCGTGCACCCAGGCGCAGGGTGGCGCGGTAAGTCTTGTCGTGGTTCAGCTGCAGGTCCACCGCCTTGCTGGCACCGCCGCAGAACACCGGCAGAACGCCGGTGGCCATGGGGTCCAGCGTACCGCTGTGCCCCAGCTTGCGGGTGCCCAGCACGCCGCGCAGCTTTGCCACCACATCAAAGCTGGTCCAGTCCATGGGCTTGTCTACGATCAGGATGCCCTGCATCATGCTTCCTCCTGCGGTGCGTCCAGCTCGGCTTCCACCTCTGCAAGGATCGCATTCTTGGCGTTTTCAAGGTCGCCCAGCAGCTCACAGCCCGCTGCGCGGGTGTGGCCGCCGCCGCCCAGCCGCCGGGCAATAGCGCAGGCATCCACGCCCTTTGCAGTGCGCACGCTGATGCGGTAGCTGCCGCCGGGCTGCTGGCGCAGGGTCAGACCCACCTTGACTCCCTCGATGCTGATGGGCAGGCTGGTCAGCTCCTCCAGATCTGCGGGGTCTACCCCGCTCTGCCGGATCTCGTCCCGTGTCAGGTAGATCAGGGCGCAGCGGCCGTCCAGATAGTACTCCAGATGGTTGCGGGCGATGCGCTCGGCCTCCATGCGGGCACGGGGCTTGGTGTCGAAGAGCAGGGTGTTCAGTTCCTCCACATGACAGCCGGCTTCAATAAGCTTTGCCGCCACCGTGTGGGTGTTGGCTGTGGTGGAGGAGAACTTGAAGCAGCCGGTGTCGGTGGCAATGCCTGTGTACAGGCAGTCCGCAATGTGGGGGGTGATAGTCACCCCCATCTCCACGATGACCTGATACAGCAGCTCTGCTGCCGCAGCGGCACCGGCATCCAGAAGGGTGAAATCGGCATAGCCGTTGTTGCCTGCGTGGTGGTCGATGCACAGGTCCACATGGCGTGCAAACTGCGGCACGCCGTTATTTTCGCCAAACAGCTGCAAGCCTGCCACGTCCACCGCGATCACGGTGCGGGGCTCGAACTCACCCTTGAACAGCCGTGGGTTCGTAAAGGCGTAGCGGGACGGCACGGTATCGGAGCAGAGCACCGCCGTTGTTTTTTCCAACGCTTTGAGCGCGTAGTACAGGGCGCTGCCGCAGCCGATGGTGTCACCGTCCGGGTTTTTGTGGCACAGAATCAAAATGTTGTCCGCAGCCAGCAGGCGCTGCGCCATCTGCTGCACATTCAGTTGTTCTGTCATCCAATGATCCATCCTTTCCGCAAAGGCAGTCAGTCCTCGGTCTGTTCGGTATCGGCAGGCTGTGCTTCCTCCTCGCCGTTCACGTTCAGGCTGCGCAGCAGCTCGTTGATGTGGGCGGCGTAGGCAGCACCGTCATCCTCCACAAAGATGAAGCGGGGTGCCTTGCGGATGTGCATTTTTTTGCTGACCTCGGTGCGCACATGGCCTGCGGCACGGTTCAGCGCTTCGATTGCGGGCTTGGGGCCGTCCGCACGGCCCATCACGCTTACATACACCTTTGCCACATCCAGATCCGGCGTCACGTCCAAACGGGTGACGGTCAGCAGACCGCCCTCCAGCCGCGGGTCCTTCAGCCGGCCGATGATGGCAATGACCTCGCGCTTCATATCCTGCGCAAGACGGCCCATATTTTTCTGAGACATAGTTTTCTCCAAATTCTGTCGGCAGCTTCCCAAAGCCCTTCCCCGCCCGGGGAAAGGCGGCATCTGTCTGCCAGAACGACGGATGAGGGCGCACGCTCCACACCTGCGAAAGATACGCCCTCATCAGTCTCACTTCGTTCGACAGCTTCCCCCGGACGGGGGAAGCCTTTTCTGCCGGGAAGCTGTTATATATTCGGTTTTTGCTTAGTCGCGGTACTCTTCCATCTTGAAGGCTTCGTACACGTCGCCTTCCTTGACGTCCGCAAACTTCTCCAGCGTCACACCGCACTCGTAGCCCTCGGCCACTTCCTTGGCGTCATCCTTGAAGCGCTTCAGGGATGCGATCTCGTCCTCGGCAATGACGATGCCGTCACGCACCACGCGCACCTTGCTGTCGCGGGTGATCTTGCCGCTGGTCACGCGGCAGCCTGCAACGGTGCCCACGTTGGAGATCTTGTACACCTGACGCACCTGCAGCTCGCCCAGAGCAACCTCGCGGAACTTGGGTGCCAGCATACCCTTCATAGCATCGGTGACATCGTTGATGGCGTCGTAAATAACGCGGTACATACGCATTTCCACCTTGGTGGCAGCGGCTTCTTCCTTGGCCACATTGTCCGGGCGGACGTTGAAGCCGATGATGATGGCGTTGGAGGCATCGGCCAGATCGACGTCAGACTTGCTGATGGCGCCGACACCGGCGTGGATGACGCGCACACGCACCTCGTCGTTGGAGATCTTCTCCAAACTCTGCTTCACAGCCTCGGCAGAGCCCTGCACGTCGGCCTTGACCACGATGGCCAGTTCCTTCATGTCGTTCTGTGCCATCTGGCTGAACAGGTTATCCAGCGTGACCTTCTGGAAGGAGGAGAACTGCTTCTCCTTGGCGGCGGCAACACGCTGCTCGGCCAGCTCACGAGCCAGACGCTCGTCCTCGACGGCCTCGAACAGGTCGCCGGCCTCCGGCACAGCGGTCAGGCCGGTGATCTCCACGGGGGTGGAGGGGCCTGCGTCGTTCAGCAGCACGCCCTTGTCGCTGCGCATGGTGCGCACGCGGCCCACAGCGGTACCGGCGATGATGACATCGCCGGAGTGGAGGGTGCCGTTCTGCACCAGAATGGTAGCGATGGGACCCTGGCCCTTATCCAGACGGGCCTCGACGACAGCACCCTTGGCGCGGCGGTTGGGGTTGGCCTTCAGCTCCATGACCTCGGCCTCCAGCGCGATGCGCTCCAGCAGGTCGTTGATGCCCATGCCGGTCAGGGCAGAGACGGGGATGCAGGCCACGTCGCCGCCCCAGTCCTCGGTGATGATGCCGTACTTGGTCAGGCCTTCCATCACACGCTCGGGGTTGGCGGTGGGCTTATCCATCTTGTTCATGGCCACGATGAGCTTGACGTTTGCAGCCTTGGCGTGGTTGATGGACTCGACGGTCTGGGGCATGATGCCGTCATCGGCAGCAACGACCAGAACGGCGATGTCGGTCATGTTGGCGCCGCGGGCACGCATGGAGGTGAATGCCTCATGGCCCGGGGTATCGAGGAAGGTGATGAGGCTGTCGTTGACCTTGACCTGATAGGCGCCGATGGCCTGCGTGATGCCGCCGGCCTCGCCTGCGGTGACGTTGGTCTTGCGGATGGCATCGAGGATACTGGTCTTGCCGTGGTCAACGTGGCCCATGACGCAGACGACCGGGGGACGGGTGACGAGGTCTTCCTGTGCGTCCTCCTCCTGCGTGAACAGGCGCTCTTCGATGGTGACGTGGACTTCCTTCTCGACCTTGGCGTGGAACTCCTCGGCCAGCAGAGAAGCGGTATCGAAGTCGATGACGTCGTTGATGGCGTGCATCTCGCCCATCTGCATGAACTTGGCGATGACCTTGCCGGCCTGCTGCTTCAGGCGGGCAGCCAGCTCACCGACGGTGATCTCATCGGGGATGAGGACCTTCAGCTGCGCATTGCGGGCCTTTTCCAGCTGGATGCGCTGCAGACGCTCGAACTCGGTCTCACGCTTGCCCTTCTGGAACTGCTGGCGCTGGCGCTGGCCGCGCTGGGTGAACTTCTGCTTATTGCCCTGGGGGGTGGGCTTGCGGCGGTTCTCGGTGTTCTTGGTGGAAGCCAGATCGTCGTAACGGGCGTCGAAGCGGTCCACGTTCATATCGACGGTGCGGGTATCGACGGTGACCTGATTGTCCTCGCGGCGGACAGAGACGGACTGAGCGGAAGCTGCAGTAGCCTTTGCGCCGGTCTCACGGGCCAGCTCGCTCAGAGAGACGGTCTTCTCCTCGCGCTTCTTGTGCTGCTCGTTCTTCTTGTTGTCGTGCTTGGCAGCGGGCTTTGCCTCGGCCTTTGCGGGCTCAGCCTTGGGAGCCTCGGGCTTCTTTTCGGCCTTGGGCTCTGCCTTCTTCTCGGCGGGCTTCGGCTCAGCCTTGGGAGCCTTGGCGCTGTTCAGGAACTCGTCCAGGCTCTTGACGCTGTTGTCCTTGCTGAACTTCTCCAGCAGGTAGTTCAGCTCGTTCTCTTCCAGAGTGGAGCTGTTCTTCTTGCCGGTGCTGCCCATAGCGTTCAGCTCGTCGAGGACCTTCTTGGCAGAGATGTTCAGGTCCTTTGCAAAATCGCTCACTTTATATTTTACGATCATTCGCTCATATCCTCCTCAGTTTGAATCGCTCCGCACGCCGTCAGCCGGTCAAAGCAGAGCTTGGCGAGGTTGCGGTCGGTGACGGCATAAATGGCCACCGGTTTGCGGCTGATGTCAGCCAGCTTATCCTGTGTCAGCGGCATGGGGATGACGTCCACCATATCGCCCACAGCGTAGTTGAGCCGCTGCACGGTCTTGGGGCTGGCGTCGGATGCAGTCATCACGAGCCATGCCTTGCCCTTGACGACAGCGTCTTCCACCGCGTCAAAGCCCATGGTCAGAGCGCCCGCCTTGCGGCAGAGGCTCACGGCCTGGAACAGGGCCTCATTCGGCTCAAGGGCCGGTTTTGCGGGGGCGTTATGCTTCTTTGCCATCGCGGTCGGCCTCCTTTTCTGCTTCCACACTGGCCAGCTGCTGGGCCAGTGCATCGTATACCTCGGCGGGGACCGGCTGCTCAAAGCAGCGCTCCAGCGCCTTCTTCTTTTTTGCCTTTGCAAGGCAGGCGGCATCCGGGCAGAGGTAAGCACCGCGGCCGGGCTTCTTGCCCACGGGGTCGATGCTGATCTCTCCGCTGGGTGCGCGCACCACACGCACCAGTTCCTTCTTGGGGCGGCTGGTCAGGCAGCCGATGCACTGGCGGGCAGGGATCTTCTTTTGTGCCATCCGGTTTTCCCTCCTTCGGCAGGTGTTCCGCGCTTATTCTGCGGCGGTGTCTTCGGTCTTCTCAGCCTCGGCAGCCTTCGGCTCTTCCTCGCCGTAGTAACCGCTCTCGGGGCGGATGTCGATATTGTAGCCGGTCAGGCGGGCGCACAGACGGGCGTTCTGGCCCTTGTTGCCGATGGCAAGGCTCAGCTGCTGGTCCGGCACGGTCACGCGGCAGGAGCGGGTCTCGCCGGGCAGCAGCTCGACCTTGACCACCTTTGCGGGGCTGAGAGCTGCGGAGATGAACTCGGAGATGTCCTCGCTCCACTTCACGATGTCGATCTTCTCGCCGCCCAGCTTCTCGACGACAGCGGCCACACGGTCGCCGTGGGGGCCGATGCAGGCAGAGACGGGGTTGACGTTGGCGTCCTTGGACCAGACAGCCATCTTGGTGCGGGCGCCGGCCTCGCGGCTAATGGCCTTGACCTCGACGGTGCCGTCGTAAATTTCAGGCACTTCCAGCTCGAACAGGCGCTTGACGAGGCCGGGGTGGGTGCGGCTGATCATGACGCGGGGGCCGCGCTCGCTTGCCACGACATCCACGATGTAGACCTGCAGCATCTGGCCCTCGGTGTAGACCTCGCCGGGGACCTGCTCGTTGCGGGGCAGGATAGCCTCGCCGCCCTTGCCCAGGTCGAGGGCAACGATGCCCTTCTCGGGGTCAACGCGGGTGACGGTAGCCTGCACGATGTCGTGGGCGCGGGACTGGATCTCGCTCAGCTGCTGGCTGCGCTCAGCCTCACGGATGCCCTGACGGATGACGTGCTTTGCGGTCTGGGCGGCGATGCGGCCAAAGTCCTTGGTCTTGAGGGGGGTCACGACGCGGTCGCCCACCTGATAGCTCTTGCGGATGTGCTGAGCCTCGGTGATGCCGATCTCGCTGTGCTCGTCGTACCAGTCCTCATCGGCCACGACGTCCTGGATGAGGGCGACGTTGAACTTGCCGGTGTTGGGGTCGATCTCGACCATGACGTGGTCGTCCTCGACCTCGTAGTTCTTCTTCACGGCGATGACGATAGCAGCCTTGATCTTGTCGATCAGGTACTCCGCGGTAATGCCGCGCTCGTGCTCCAGCATGGAGAGAGCTTCAAAAAATTCGTTGTTCGCTGCTGCCATTTTTCGGGTTCCTCCTAGTTTATATTGTATCTTCTCTCGGTTCCTCTTTGGCTCTCCCCCGGGAGAGCTGTTTTCAGTCAAACAGGTGTTCATCATCACAGAGATGGACGCTGGATGCAGCGCTCACCTCAAAGCTCACCGGGCCGTTCTCGGTTTCGACCGTGACGGTGCTGCCCTCACGGCCTTTGAGGATGCCGGCAAACTCGCGCACGCCGTCGGCGTTGGGGCGGATGAGCTTGACGCCGATCTTTTCGCCCTTGAGCGCCTCGTAGTGCTCCGGGCGGGTCAGCTTGCGGCCAAGGCCGGGGCTGCCCACCTCGAGATAATAGCTCTGGTCGATGGGGTCTGCCTCATCGAGGATGGGGTCCAGCGCGTGGGACACTTCGGCACAGGTGTCGGTGTCCATGGTGCCGTCCTTGTCGATGAGCACACGAAGATACCAGTCCGGCCCTTCCTTCTCAAAGACCACATCCCACAGGCGCAGGCCCATGCCCTCCACGGTGGGGCGGACAAGCGCTTCGACTCTCTGGGCGGTATTGCCGCCAGACTGCTTCGCCATAAAAAACCTCCAAACAAACAAGAAAAGCGGACCTTGCGGCCCACTTTCCAATAAAACTATAGCGTACTATTAGAATATAGCATACTCTTGCGGATTATGCAAGCTTTTTGCTAGAAATTTTGCGTTTTTACGCCTGCTGTACCCGCAGCGAAGCGAATTCAGCCGTCGAGCCATGCATCCAGAAAAGCAGATGCAAGCTTAAGGGCAACCTCAGCGACCTCTCCGCCGGAGACTCCATCCCCGTTCACTTGATACAACTTGTCCAGCATCTCATCAAGAACAGGTGTATTATAACCCAGAAGATGACCATACTGTGGATGATAACGGTAGCGGATGCAGCCATCTGAACCCTTTGTATAGTATCCCTCTTCCGTAAACAGGAATCCCTTACTGCCGTCTCCAAAAAACGATTCATCAATCATGCCCAGAACATCCCGGTAAGATACCCCGCTCGCGTAGGACTCGCGTGCTTTCTCGAACTTGCTCATCGGGATCTCCCCTTGTGTATAGCACTTGTATCTGCTGCATCTGGGCTAATACTCTTGAATGATCCGGGCTTTCATTTTCTTTTTATCTTCTGCCATACTTGCACCTTCTCCATTTCTACATTAGACATCGTTCGCAGTTTTCTCCTGCGCGCAGCTGCGATCTCTTAATAGCTATATTATAC
>ENA-ORLU01002498-ORLU01002498.1-human-gut-metagenome-genome-assembly--contig:-NODE-2498-length-10631-cov-4.475460_pt1 | contig 10631 bp, 8 predicted proteins | sample MGYA00243009_ERZ508833 | MGnify/ENA primary metagenome ERZ508833 (study PRJEB26277, sample SAMN04329763) | human gut metagenome | biome: human-associated habitat | host: Homo sapiens | place: USA...
CGCAGGGGTCATCTTCTCCTCGTCTTTGTCGCTGTACTATGCACCGGTCATGCTGGTGCTGGGGCTTGTCATGGGCGCGCTCACCTCGGTCACCCTGCGGGCGCTGCTGCCCGCACTGGGCAAAATGGGCTTCAACACCCACGAAAACCGCCCCGAATGACCGACCATTCCGGCAGGGCAGTTGCATTTTGGCCGGAAATCTGTATAATAAGGAAACAACTGTATTTTTATCTAGGGTGTATCTGAAAAGTCGAAAATTTAGTCTATTTCTACAAACACAGCTGGATTTTGCGTGAATCAGCCTTGAAATCCACAAAGGATTCCTGCGGCTATTTGCCTTAAATCCAGCTTGTGCTTGCGAAATATTCGTCATTTCCTTTGTTTTCAGATACACCTTAAAAGACCCCAAAGGATAGCGCTGCCGCAGTATAGGGATTCAAGCGGCAGTCGGGAGGTGTTTGTATATGTCTGAAAAAGTTACCATCAAGGTCGAGCGGAAGGAGCTCCATCTGCCCACCATCGCACTGCGCGGGCTGGTGGTGTTCCCCAACAACCTTGTTCATTTTGAAGTCGGGCGGGAAAAGAGTATTGCTGCCGTGGAGTGGGCTATGGCCAATAACTCCAACGTATTTCTGGTAGCCCAGAAGGAGATGGAAACCAGCGAGCCCACCCAGCAGGATCTGTACACCTACGGCGTAGTAGCCGAGGTCAAGCAGGTGCTGCGCGTGTCGGACGAGCTGGTCAAGGTGCTGGTAGAGGGCAAGTACCGCGCCAAGCTGACCGAGCTGGATACCACCGGCGATTTTCTGCTGTCTGCCGTGCGCTCCGCTCCGGTGCGTGCCGCAAAACCCGAAGAAGCTGTGGAGACCGAAGCACTGCTCCGCGCCCTCAAGACTGGCTTTGACGAGTATCTGGGCATGAACCCGCGCCTTGCAAAGGACGTGGTGTTCACCATCGTTTCCAGCGATGACCCTATGTTCCTCACCGAGTATATGCCGGCAAATCTCTTGTTCCGCTACGAGGACAAGCAGGCTGTGATGAACGAAAACACCCTCAACGGCCGCCTGCAGCGCCTTGTGGAGATGCTGCGCCGCGAATGTCAGGTGATGAAGATCGAAAAGGAGATCGCGGAAAAGGTCAACGAGTCCATGGACAAGAACCAGCGCGATTACTACCTGCACGAGCAGCTGCACATCATCAACGATGAGCTGGGCGAGGGGGACGATACCCACGCCGAAGCCGATGATTACCGCCGCAAGATCCGGGAACTGCACCTTGCCGAGGACAGCGAGAAAAAGCTGCTCAAGGAGGTAGACCGCCTTTCCCGGATGCAGAGCAGCAATCAGGAAGCCACGGTCATCCGTACCTATCTGGATACCTGTCTGGACCTGCCGTGGAACACCATGACCGTGGATGATCTGGATATCCACCGCGCCCAGCAGATTTTGGATCGGGACCACTACGGCCTGAAAAAGGTCAAGGATCGCATTCTGGAAACGCTTGCTGTGCGCAAGCTGGCACCGGATGTGAAGGCACAGATCATCTGCTTGGTCGGCCCTCCGGGTGTCGGCAAGACCAGCATTGCACGCTCCATCGCCGAAAGCCTTGGCCGCAAGTATGTGCGCATCAGTCTGGGCGGCGTGCGGGACGAAGCCGAGATCCGCGGCCACCGCCGCACCTACATCGGTGCCATGCCCGGCAAGATCATCAGCGCCATGATCACCGCCAAGTCCTCCAACCCTTTGATGCTGCTGGACGAGATCGACAAGCTGGCAGGGGACTTCCGGGGCGACCCGGCGGCAGCTCTGCTGGAAGCGCTGGACCCGGAGCAGAACAGCACCTTCAACGACCATTTCATTGATATCCCGTTTGATCTGAGCCATGTGCTCTTTATTACCACTGCTAACGACTTGGGCAGCATCCCCGGCCCGCTGCGGGACCGCATGGACGTCATCGAGCTGCCCAGCTATACCCGCGTGGAAAAATACAACATTGCCCGCAAACATCTGCTGCCCAAGCAGCTCAAGGCCTGCGGTCTGACCGGCAAGGTCACCATGAACCAGAGCGCACTCTACGGCATCATCGACGGGTACACCCGCGAGGCCGGTGTGCGTAATCTGGAGCGCACCATCACCAGTGTGCTGCGCAAGTGTGCCCGCAAGATCGCCGCCGGTGAGGTGGAAAGCGTGGCCGTGACTGCCGCCATGCTGGAGGAACTGCTGGGCCCCCGCATCGTCAAGCCGGACTTCCTCAACCGCACCAACGCCGTGGGCATCGCCAACGGTCTGGCATGGACCAGCGTAGGCGGCGAGACCCTGCCCATCGAGGTGCAGGTCATGGACAACGGCACCGGCAAGATCACCGTTACCGGCTCTCTGGGCGATGTGATGAAGGAGAGCGCACAGCTGGCAGTTACTTGGGTGCGCGTCCATGCCGAGGAATACGGCATCGACCCCGAGCGGCTGAAAAAGTGCGACCTGCACATCCACGCCCCGGAGGGTGCTGTGCCCAAGGACGGCCCCAGTGCAGGCGTCACCCTGACCACGGCACTGGTGTCCTGTCTGTCCGGCGTGCCGGTGCGCGGCGATGTGGCCATGACCGGCGAGATCACCCTGCACGGCAACGTGCTGCCCATTGGCGGCCTGCGGGAGAAGAGCATGGCTGCTTACCGCGAGGGCATGAAGACCGTGCTCATCCCCAAGGACAACGAGCCTGATCTGTATGACGTGGACGAGGAGGTCAAGAAGAACCTGACCTTCCTGCCTATGCAGAATCTCTCGCAGGTGCTGGCTGCTGCTCTGCTCAAGCCGAAAGCTGCCAAGAGCACCGCAGGCCGTCCCCGCACCAAAAAGTCCAAGGCAGGGGAGAGCCGCATCCCCGCCGCGCCTGAGAAGAACCAGCCGGGCGCTGTCTGCTGAAATAATAGAAAGGAACACGCCATGATCTTCAATAAAGCTGATTTTATTGCCAGCTATGGCATTTCCAGCCAGCTGCCCGAAAGCGACCGCCCGGAGCTGAGCTTTTCGGGGCGCTCCAACGTGGGCAAATCCAGCCTGATCAACAAGCTGTGCAGCCGCAAAAATCTGGCGCGCGTGTCCAGTACGCCGGGCAAAACGGCTACCATCAACTTCTATTCCGTGGACGACTGCTACTTTGTGGATCTGCCGGGCTACGGCTATGCCAAGGTGAGCAACGCCGACCGCGAGCGCTGGGACGACCTGATCAACAGCTACTTCGAGGCGCCCCGCCACCACACCCTGCTGGTACAGCTGCTGGACTGCCGCCACGCCCCCAGCGCAGACGATCTGCAGATGCTGCGCTACCTGCACTACCACCGCATCCCTTATGTGGTGGCTCTGACAAAGGCGGATAAGCTGAAAAAAAGCCAGCTTGCCAAAACGCAGGAGGACTTTGAAAACATCTGCCGCCCCTATGGCTGTCAGAAGGTGGTGCTGACCAGCGGCGAAAACGGCTACGGCATCCCGGAGCTGCAGGCGGTGCTCAACGCCGCAGTGGCTGCGGAAAACGAGGAAGCGGAGTAACGCCATGGCTTACAACGAATTTGCCTATTTTTACGATGAATTCAACGGCGAGGCGGACTACGATGCCCTGTACAGCCAGATCCATACAAAGCTGGAAGCTCACGGCATCCACGACGGCATTGTGGCCGACCTTGGCTGCGGCACCGGGGAACTGACCCTGATGCTGACGCAGGCAGGCTACGATATGATCGGCATCGATCAGTCGGAGGAGATGCTCTGCGTGGTGCGGGATAAGGCCGAGCAGTTGGGGCTTTCCGGCCGCCTGCTGCTGCTCCGGCAGGATCTGCTCAAGCTGGATCTCTACGGCACCATCCGGGCGGCGGTATCCACCTTTGATACCTTCAACCACATCCCGGATCTGGATACCGCCATTGCCAACGCAGGCTTTTTTATGGAAAAGGGCGGCGTGTTCCTGTTTGATATGAACACCCCCTATAAGCACCAGAAGGTTCTGGGCGATAACGCGTTCACCTTTGAGGAAGAGGATGCCTCCTGCGTGTGGCGCAACCACTATAACGCCGCCGACCGCAGGGTGGAGATCACGGTGGACATTGATTATCATGAGACCGGCGAGCATTTCCACGAGGAATTCTGCGAGTATACCTATGATCTGGATACCATCCGTGCGGCGCTGGAAAAGCACGGTTTTGTGCTGGAAAGTGTCTGCGATGGCGAAACCTTTGGCCCGCTGACCGAGGAAAGCCAGCGCTACTTCTTCTGCGCAACAAAACAGTATACACAACTGGAGGAATAACCTATGGCAAACCTGATCCGCGGCCTGTCCGAGAACGGCGGTGTCGTGTTCTGCGGTGTGGATTCCACCGACATCGTCCGTAAAGCCGAAAAGCTTCACACCACAAGCGCCACCTGCAGCGCGGCACTGGGCCGTCTGCTCACGGGCGCTACCCTGATGGGCTCCATGCTCAAGGACGACCGCGACCGTATCACCCTGCGTGTGGCGGGCGGCGGCCCTGCGGGCGTGCTTATTGCCTGCACCGACGGCACCGGCAACGTGAAGGGCTGCATTGACAACCCGCTGGTGGAGCTGCCCGCCAAAGCCAACGGCCACTTGGACGTGGGCACCGCCGTGGGCAAGGATGGCGTGCTGACCGTCATCCGCGATAACCGCCTGCAAAAGGAGCCCACAGTCGGGCAGGTGCCGCTGGTATCCGGCGAGATCGCCGAGGATCTGACCAGCTACTATGCCTACAGCGAGCAGGTGCCCACCGTGATGGCGCTGGGCGTTCTGGTGGACAAGGATCTGTCCATCCTCTGCGCCGGCGGCTTTATGGTGCAGCTGCTGCCCGGCGCTACCGATGCCGAGATCGACCAGCTGGAAAAGAATATCAACGCCATGCCCTCCGTCACCGAGCTGCTCCATGCGGGCAAGACCCCCGAGGACATGATGCAGATGGCACTGGCAGGCTTTGCCTCCAATGTGCTGGACGAGCGTACGGTGCAGTACCAGTGCGATTGCAGCGCCGAGCGTACCAAAGAGATGCTGCTCAGCCTTGGCCGTGCCGAGCTTGCGCGGATGCGGGACGAGGATCCCACCTGTGAGGTGGTGTGCCACTTCTGCCACAGTAAGTATCAGTACGACCTCAACGCTCTGCTTGCCGAGTATGATGCACAGGCCGCCGAAGCCGCCCAGTCCAAAGAATAACCACACCGAAGAAGCGATGATACGTACCCCCAATGCCGGATATCCGGTACTGGGGGTGTTTTTATGAAAAAATCAGTGTGCCGAACACTGCCAGCAAGAAAAATGCGCAGAAACGCCAGCAGGTGTAAACAAAAAGCGGACTTTTATAGAACGTGCAGGCTGTTTTGCACAAAAGAACTGTCGCTTTTTTAGCAATTCAATGTATTTGCGGGGCAAACGGTAGAACTTTGCGGTGGGATATGTTATACTATACAGTAATTGCTAGCCCCGGAAAAAGGGGCTGCCAAAGGAGAAAGGACTTGTTATGAAGATCATTCTGGTGGGCGGCGGCAAGGTCGGCACGGCTCTGGCGCGCCAGCTCAGCGAGGAAGGCCACAACGTGACTGTGGTGGACACCAACAAGGCGCGCGTGGAGCACCTGACCGAAAGCTACGACGTGCTGGGCATCGTGGGCAATGGCTCGTCCATCACCACCCTGTCCGAGGCGGGCATTGAGGATGCGGACGTGTTCATTGCGGTCACCGGCTCGGACGAACTGAACCTGCTTTGCTGTATGTTTGCCAAAAAGGCGGGTCACTGCCACGGCATTGCCCGTGTGCGCAACCCGTCCTACAGCCATGAGCTGGACTTTATCAAAAAGCAGATCGGCATTTCCGCCATCATCAACCCGGAAATGGCAGCGGCAAAGGAGATCTCCCATCTGCTGCGGTTCCCCGGTGCCAGCAAGATCGATACCTTTGCGGACGGCCGTGTGCGGCTGATCAAGTTTGCGCTGCCCGATGCACTGGACGGCGTAGCCATCCGCGAGATCCCCACCCGGCTCAAGAGCGATATTCTGGTGTGCGCGGTGGAGCGTGACGGCGGGGTCATCATCCCCAACGGTAACTTTGTGCTGCAAAAGGGAGATCAGGTCACTTTCCTTGCCACGCAGGAAAAGGCGCACGCCTTTTTCCAGCAGCTGCATCTGCCAGTGCAGCCGGTGCGCAACGCCCTCATCGTGGGCGGCGGTGCCATTGCCTACTACCTCAGTCAGGAACTGCTGGAAAACCATGTGCGGGTGCGCATCGTGGAGCGGGACGCCGCCCGCTGCGTAGAGCTGGCCGAGCAGCTGCCCGGCGCACAGATCCTGAACGAGGACGGCTCCAACCGCGAGTTTTTGCTTTCCGAGGGTCTGGAATCCACCGAGGCTTTTGTGGCGCTGACCAACATTGACGAGGAGAACGTGCTGCTGACCCTGTTTGCAAAAAAGCACTCCAACGGCAAGCTGGTGACCAAAGTCAACCGTCTGGAATTTGACGATATTCTGGCCGGGCTGGATCTGGGCAGCGTGGTCTACCCCAAGTACATGACCTGCGACTACATCGTGCAGTATGTCCGCGCCCTGCAGAACGAGGCAGGCAGCAACATCAAAACGCTGTACCGCATTCTGGATGACCGCGTGGAGGCGCTGGAATTTACGGTGCACGAGGAAAGCGCCGCCACCGGTGTGCCCCTGAGCCAGCTGCACCTGAAAAAGAACCTGCTGCTGTGCTGCATTACCCGCGGCAGCAAGATCCTGATCCCCCGCGGCGGCGACCAGATCCAGGTGGGCGACAACGTCATCGTGGTCACGCTGGAGCACGGCCTGCACGACCTGCGGGACATTGTGGAAGACTGACGGAGGACATGACGTATGAATTATGCGATCGTGTTCCGGCTGCTGAGCTATATTCTGTTTTGTGAGGCGGCGCTGCTGCTGCTGCCCGCCACTGCCAGCCTGTGCTATGGTGAGTGGAGCGTGCTGGGCGTCTTTGCGTTTACGGCGGCACTCTGCCTGGTGCTGGGGTTGCTGCTGCGGCGGATCAAGCCTTCCAGCAAGGTGTTCTACATGCGGGAAGGTTTTGCCACCACGGCCCTGAGCTGGGTCGTCATCAGTATCATGGGGGCCATCCCCTTTGTGCTCACGGGCTGCATCCCCAACCCGGTGGATGCCATGTTTGAGACGGTGTCTGGTTTTACCACCACGGGTGCCAGCATCCTGCCCGCCGTGGAGGGGCTGCCCAAGGGAGTTCTGTTCTGGCGCAGCTTCACCCACTGGATCGGCGGCATGGGGGTTCTGGTCTTCCTGCTCTCGCTGCTGCCCCTGACCGGCGGCTCCCATGTCAACCTGATGAAAGCCGAGAGCCCCGGCCCCCAGGTGGATAAGCTGGTGCCAAAAGTACAGTCCACGGCCAAAATTCTGTACGGAATCTATTTTGCACTGACCGTGCTGGAATTTCTCTTCCTGCTGGTGGGGCGGATGCCGGTGTTTGACGCCATGCTGACGGCATTCGGCACGGCGGGCACCGGCGGCTTCGGATTCAAGAACGACAGTTTCGGCAGTCTTTCGCCCTATATTCAGTGGGTCGTGACCATCTTCATGATCCTGTTTGGCGTCAACTTCAACACCTATTTCCTGCTGCTGCTGCGCCGGTTCCGGCGGGCAGCCGCCAGCGAGGAAGTGCGCGGCTACTTCCTCATCATTCTGGTGGCAATCGGCATCATCACCGTTAATATCCATGGGATGTACGACAGCCTGGGTGTGGCGCTCCGCCATGCGGCGTTCCAGGTGGGCTCCATCATCACCACCACCGGCTTTTCCAGCTGTGATTTCGACCTCTGGCCCACCCTCTCCAAGGAAGTGCTGGTCATGCTGATGTTCGTGGGTGCCTGCGCGGGCAGCACTGGCGGCGGCATCAAGGTGAGCCGCATCCTCATCCTGGGCAAGACGCTGGGCAAGGAGCTCAAGCAGGCCCTTCATCCCCAGGTAGTGGCCCCGGTCCGGATGGACGGCAAGCTCATCAACCATGAGACCATCCGCGCCACCAATGTTTTCCTTGCGGCCTACATCTTTATTTTTGCCGCGTCGCTGTTCTTTATCAGTCTGGATGGCTTTGATATGGTGACCAACTTTACCGCCATTGCCGCCACCCTGAACAACATCGGCCCCGGCCTCAATCAGGTAGGCCCCATGATGAACTTTGGCGGCTTCTCCAACCCTGCCAAGCTCGTTATGATCTTTGACATGCTGGCCGGCCGCCTGGAAATCTTCCCCATGCTGGTGCTCTTCCTGCCGGACACCTGGCGGAAATTCTGAAAATCTTACCGCAAACAAAAAAGGCTTCCCGTTTTATCAGCGGGGAGCCTTTTCTGATGTTGGAAATCGGTTATAACTCTACTTTTTCCTGCGCGCGATATTGCAGCGCTTCCAGCAGGGAATCTTCGTCCAGCAGCTGCTTGCCTGCCAGGTCGGCCACGGTGCGGGCTACCCGGAGGATGCGGTCATGGGCGCGGGCGGAGAGGCCCAGCGTCTCATACGAGGCGCGGAGGAGCCGCTCGGCAGCGGGGGTCATCCGGCAGACGCGGCGTACTTGCCCGGCGGTGAGCCGGGCGTTGCAGTGTACTCCCTCAAAGCCGGGGGCAGCGTACCGCTTTGCCTGAACCTGTCGGGCAAACAGTACCTGCCTGCGCAGGTCGGCGCTGCTCTCAGCGGAGGCAGTGCCGTGCAGCTCGTCAAAGGCAACGGGGTCCATCTCCACACAGAGGTCGATGCGATCCAGCAGCGGACCGGACACCCGGCTGCGGTATTGCCGCACCGCGCTCAGGGAGCAGGTGCATGGCCGGGTTGGGTGGCCGTAGTAGCCGCACTTGCAGGGGTTCATAGCGGCGACCAGCTGAAAATGGCTGGGGTATGTGGCACTGCCCGCGGCCCGGCTGACGGTGATCTGACCGTCTTCCAGCGGCTGACGGAGCACTTCGAGGCTTTCGCGGGAGAACTCCGGCAGCTCATCCAGGAACAGCACGCCGCAGTTGGCCAGACTGCACTCGCCGGGACGGAACTGTGCTCCGCCGCCGGCCAGCGAGACAGCGCTGGCCGAGTGGTGCGGGCTGCGGAACGGCCTGGCCGTGACAAGGCCCCGGCCCTTGGGCATCTGCCCGGCGATGGAATAGATTTTGGTCGTCTCCACGGCTTCCTCCCGGGTGAGCGGAGGAAGGATCCCGGGCAGGCGCTTGGCCAGCATGGATTTGCCGGTGCCCGGAGCCCCGATGAGGAGCACATTGTGTCCGCCGGCAGCCGCCAGCACCATGGCCCGGCGGGCCAGCGGCTGACCCATCACGTCCGCAAAATCCGGGGCGGCGTTCCAGGCGTCGGTGGGGTCAAAGGGAGCGCAGCGGATGGGGGAGATGGGCCGGATGCCCCGCAGGGCGTCCACCACTTCCAGCGCCGTGTGGGCAGGGTAGACCAGCATGGTGTCTCCGCAGGCCTCGGCTGCTTCGGCCGCGTTCTCCGCAGGGACATACAGGGCCTGCACCCCGCTGGCGGCAGCCGTCAGGGCCATGGGCAGCACGCCGGACACCGGGCGGAGGCTGCCATCCAGTGCCAGCTCCCCCAGAAAGGCGGCCTCCTCCGGCGGGGGCTCGATCTGCCCGGCCGAGGAGAGGACGGCCAGCAGCAGGGGCAGGTCGTACACGGGGCCGGTCTTGCGGACATCGGCCGGGGCCAGGTTGACCGTGATGCGGCGGTCCGGCCACTTGAACCCCAGGTTGCGGGCGGCGGCGTGGACACGGTCGCCGCTTTCCCGCACGGCGGAATCGGGCAGGCCGACAATGGAGAGGGCGGGCATCCCACCCGAGACGTCGGCTTCCACTGCGACAGCAAAGCCGTTGAGACCGTTGAGACCAAAGCTTCTGATAACGGAATACATGGCGCTCCTTTTGCCCGGAGGGCGGTCAAGAGAGAGAATGGTTAAGAAATGGTAAAGAATGGTATTGAACGTCAAACTTCGACAGCAAAGATTCCTAAAATAAATTATAGTAAAGGGCGTGAACGTTGTCAATGCGTCAAAAAAAGAGGAGGTTTTTTATGATTCCGCGAGAGTATTGATGCTACACCCGCCCTTATTCGGAAATCGAAGGCTTACAGCTGGCACACACATTGCTTTACAGTGCCAGTGCACAGCCGGAGGGCATTGTACTGGAACTGCGTGTCCAGCAGGGCGGCGGGAACTACACCAGCCGGGTGGTCTGCCCGGACGGCAGTTTTGCCCGCGTGATGCGGCTGATGCGGTACTTATGCGAGAACGGAATCGGCCCCGGGCAGTGGCTGGATGTATTGGATGACCTGCACCAGCCCTACCGCCCGCTGGCAGCGGTGGAGGACGAGCCCGGGGAAGAGAATTCCCGGGAATTTGTACCATTTGCCGGTTTTAATACGGAAAACTTGTTGCATAATACAGAATTGACACAAAGCGTGTAAAAGCTTATATTATAATTAGGCTGATAAAACTACCATTTTCCTGGCAAAAAACAATAAAGGTAAGGTGTGCAACATGTATCAGGAAGAGTATAAGCGCTGGCTGGCAGCGGATCTTGAGGACGCTGACCTGAAGCCCGAGCTGGCAAAGATT
>ENA-ORLU01002507-ORLU01002507.1-human-gut-metagenome-genome-assembly--contig:-NODE-2507-length-10574-cov-2.474231_pt1 | contig 10574 bp, 11 predicted proteins | sample MGYA00243009_ERZ508833 | MGnify/ENA primary metagenome ERZ508833 (study PRJEB26277, sample SAMN04329763) | human gut metagenome | biome: human-associated habitat | host: Homo sapiens | place: USA...
ACGGAGGTGAATGCCACATGCGCCTGAACGTAGGCTGCCCGCGCAAGACGCTTGAGGAAGCACTGCTGCACCTGGCAGACTCTATTCGGGAATGCGGATGCGGACAACACTGAAAAAGACAATAACAACAAATGAAATATCGCGACGAAAACGACCGGTGCTACGGCATCGCCGGCATGGCCATAGGCCTGACTATTTGGAACGGGGAAGATATGCTTTACCGCATTGACCTCGATGACGAAGAAAACGGATACATTTCCTTCGGTAGAATCATGGCATCACACGCTGAAACACTACCAGATGACTATCGACATGCTCATTGCCAATATGATGTGCCGAGCCATCCCATCAGGAGGCATCGACTACACAAAGGCAAAGAAAGCCCTGTTCAAGACCGTAGCAGAAGAAGGCAAGCGACTTTGCCAATTGGAAGATGACGAAATCCGAAAAATCTTTCAGGAAACATACTCCTATATGGAACAGGTGTTTCACAACCAATCAGTTTGCGAAATCGCCCGGCAATTTGCCGACCAATTGAAAGAAAACCGTTCGCTGTCAGGCTTTGAGATGAAGCAGATATTAGGAATGCTTCAAGATTTTTAGAGCAATTAGCGAAGACGCAACTTTTGTCCGTCCTCCAACTTGCTGTCTCGACGCAGTTTGTTGATTTTCAAAAAGGAATCAAGTTTTATTCCATACCGTTGGGCGACCGCATAAGGCGTGTCGCCCTTTCTTGCCAGGCATATCTGCGGACCGTCGGCAGGCATAGCCTTGTGTTTTTCCTGCAAATACAGCAGCGAGCCGGCCGGCAACATTACATCTTTCTTCCCCAAATCATTATAACCGAGAAGTTTTTTCTTCTTCATGCCAAACTCATCTGCAAGCGAATCGTAGCTATCACCGTCGTAGACTTTTACACAATAAAGTCCCCAGCGTTGAATAATGACATGCATGATTCGAAACTCGCTGACAATTTCCATGTCGATTGAATGTTCCAAGGATTCGTCTCCTTTCAGATTTTTCCGATGCGCCACGACAGGCTGGCCGGAGTCGAAATCATACAATTTATAACGCTCGATAATGTTAATCAGTTTCGACGGATAGGACGGGTCGGTTGCATAGCCACACTTTTTAAGTCCCTTCGCCCAAGCGGCATAGTCCGTCTCCTCCAAGGCAAACAACGGTTCATAGCGTTTACGCTTCAGAAAACGGGCATGGTCTTCGAATGATTCCTCCGCATCGGAATACCGGCGGAAACATTCATTTTCTTCATCATCATCCTGATAGATTCCCCCGCCTTTCCAGTCCTTATGACACTTTATCCCGAAGTGATTGTTGCCTTCAGAGGCCAGACGCGAACGTCCTGCGCCACTTTCGAGAAGCCCCTGAGCAAGGGTGATGCTTGCCGGAATACCGTATTCTTGCTGCTGGCGAACCGCAATCTCTTTGTAAGTCTCGATATACGACAGATAGTCGAGCGAAAGTTGCTGTCCGTGAAGCGAAAAGGCAAAAATGAGAATAAAAAACTGCAAAATATGCTTGTTATCAAAAAAATTCCTATATTTGTGAAAACGAGTCTTCATTATGAAAGAATTGAAAATTACTACAAATATACAAGTTTATACGTACAATGAACTTGTAGAGGAGGACCAAATTTTAATAGACAAGGCAAAAGCAATGACCGAGCGTTCGTATGCACCTTACAGCAAATTCAGCGTCGGCGCCGCACTGCTGCTGTCGAACGGCAAAATCGTCTGTGGCTCGAATCAGGAAAATGCGGCGTTTCCGTCGGGAACCTGCGCCGAACGCACAGCCGCATTCTACGCCCATTCGAAATATCCGGAGGCCAAATTCGAGAAGATAGCGATAGCTGCTTCGCAGAACGGGAAGTTTACGCGCAATCCGATTACCCCCTGCGGCGCTTGTCGCCAGGCTATTCTTGAATATGAAAAACTGGGCAACCAGCCGTTGAAAATTTACCTTTACGGGGAAGAAGGCATCTACGTCGTGAGCAAAGTAGCGGACTTGCTTCCATTGCGTTTCGACAGTTTTTAGACATCCATGAGAGCCACAAGGAAATTAATCATCAACCCGAAATACGAAAGCCTCCGCCAGCAAATCCAACGGATACCCGACAGCATCGCTTCGACGGGAGAAGTCATTTATGCCGACCGCAATACAATCTATCGCACAGAGATTGAAGGAATCGACCTCTCAGTCAAATCATTCCATATCCCCGCCACTTTCAACAGAGTGGTCTACACCTACCTTCGCCACAGTAAAGCGCAAAGGTCGTTCGACAATGCAATGCATTTGGAAAGTCTTCATATCGGGACTCCCGAACCCATTGCATATATCGAAGAATTCAACGGCGGACTGCTCGCCGGGAGCTACTATATCTGCCGGATGTTTGAAGGACAGAACATACGCCATTGGGAAACGGAAGTCGAAGACTATCAGTCGATGATACGCGCATTTGCAGCATTTACGCTTGACTTGCACCGGAAAGGCGTGCTTCACAAAGACTATTCGCCGGGAAACATTCTCTTCAAGCGCGACAGTGACGGAAATTATGAGTTTGCACTCATCGATATCAACCGCATGAAATTCGGCATCCAAAATCCGAAAGTCCTCTACCGAAACTTCCGGTGTCTGAATATCGACAGCGAACGCGAAACAGCACGAGTGGCGGAAGAATACGCACGCATAGCCGGCTTGGAGCCTGCTGAGATGGGGAAGATGGCCATCGGGCTTCTGCGCGCCTACCACCGGGAAAAAGCGCGCCACCGCCGCCTTAAGCGGCTGTTCCGATGAATCCACAGTGTATCAGCTGCGGGCAATGAGCACGACGCCAATAACAATTGCCACGACACCAAGAATCTTCATCATGTTGACGGATTCGTCGAGCAGGAAATAGCCGATTACGATAGCGAAAATATAGCCTAAGCTGACAAGAGGGTAGGCTTTGCTCATTTCAAGCCGAGAAAGGACTACCAGCCAAAACACCATGCTCAAACCATAGCAAATCAAGCCGCCCCAAACGGCCTGGTTGGAAAGGACGGATTTTACAACAGACATCGCATCTTTGCCCATATCGATGGCATTCATTCCTACTTTAAGGAAATACTGGGCAAACGAACCAAGCAATATGCTGATTAGGGCAATAATATAAGTCATCATATCTCAAAGTTTTATTTTACGAGATGAGCCTCGTCGGCATACGCAAACATTTCTCGATCTCCACGACTGTCGCCATAGGCTACGACAAAACAATCATCGGCATCCGGCTGTTCCTGACGAAGGCGGTTCACCTTCTCCTGCCCATAACAGTTTTTAGAAGCGAAACGACCTGTCAGACAATGTTTGTTGTCGGTTTCAACTCGAGTGGCAATCACCCGGCTGACACCATTACGCAAGCACCACGGTTCAACCCACTGCCTTATGCTGGCGCTGACTACACATACGCGGTGTCCTTCTTTCATATGACGACGCAAAGCCGCCATCACTTCGGGGCGAACAAAGTGTTCGACGCAATCTGCAAATCGCTCCCCCAACGTCTTAAATTCCGCATCAGGCATTCCCTTAAAGAAATGCGAGAACAGAGATTGCTTGGCCTTCCAATTGGGTATTATGCCGATTTTATAAGCCGCAAGCATCGGCGAAAGCCACAGGATTCCAAGATAATAGCGCCAAGATCCTTTTGCAAATTTAATAAATGCCGGAAGCGTATCACGAGTGGTAATCGTGCCGTCGAAATCAAAGACGGCAAGCGTTGCAATATCTTTTGTCATAGATAGATGATAGCCAAAAAAGAAATAATCCAACCTATAATGCAAATCTGCAACATAGCGTCCTTATACAGAACGGAGGTCGGACTGCCGCTACGCGAATTGACAATGGTGACTTGCAAATAACGAATGACGCCCCCGAGAACGAAAATAGCGGTGTAGAACAGGTTTTCAGAATGAAAACGACTGACTACATCTGGAGATACCGTGTACATGATATAGCACACAACCGTAACCGCCGCAATGACAGCGACCGCCATATCAATAAACTGAAGACTATAGTTGACAACGTTTGCACGCATCGCCACACCTGATGTCTCGTAGATGGCCACATCGTCGCGTCGCTTGCATAAAGCGAGAAATAAAGCAAGCAGGAAAGTCATCAGCACAATCCAATGAGAAATCCACACTCCTGTGGCCTGACCACCGGCAACAATCCGCAATACGAAACCGACAGCAATTATAAAGACATCGAGTACGGCAATTCGTTTGAGGCGCACACAATAGGCAATATTCATCACCCAATAAGCAGCAATAACCGCAACGACGCCGTATTTACTATTCCCCGGAAGGAGCGACGAAATGCCCAAAGCCGCCGCAAGAAGCAAAAACATAGCAAAATACCCGGCTTTGACAGACACTTTCCCGGAAGCTATCGGACGCTTTTTCTTTTTGGGGTGAAGCCTGTCGGCTTCAACATCGTAGATATCGTTGAAGCAATAGATTGAACTTGCCACAAAGCTAAATGCAAGGAACGCCAATACGGCATGGAACAAATTAGCCGGCTCCGTAATCTGTCCTCCAAAAAACAAGGGCAGAAAAACGAAAACGTTTTTTATCCATTGATGTGGACGTATAAGTTTGATATAAGCTGTCATAATCTTCTTTTTTCTAAAAATTTATCAATGCCAAAGGCCGCCCAAATGATAATGGCAAACATAAAAGGGTAGTGGTAGCGAGGCGACACCGCAAAAAGACACGTGCTTCCAATTCCCATCAGCAAAATCAGCAAAAGCCAACCCTTTGACGTGAAAATATCCCTGCGTTGCCGGAAAATTGTTATCAAGAATGCAATTCCAATGATATAGAACACAACACTTCCTGCTGCCATGTGCAGAATACGTTTGAGCAGCGCATTGTCGGATTGCTTGCCGTGAGCCGCCTGGTCAACAAAGCCGGAACCGCCAATCATCGGACGGTCGGGCCATGAATCTTCCACAAACAGCCCCCCTATTTTCAACAGATAAAGTTTTGCATACCGACCGGGGTTTTCCTTAATCCATTCTATCGAACGCGCTTTCCAGATAGAGTCCTTCTCGACAAACGTATGCTTGTCCATATCCCGGATATAGGCAATGCTGGTCGTATCGTCCATAATCGACGTTGCCACACCTCCATAAGCGGCATCATTGGCCGTCATAATCAAATTAAATCCTGAAGTTGAGGCCTGCGGAGCGAAAATGCCGGTATTGGCCTTTGCAATCCAGCCGAAAGCCACCGTTAACGCCAGAAACGGAATGGCCAAAGCCGGATAAAGCTTCCAGGAATATTTATTTTTCAGCATATAGAGAACTGCCACAACGGCAAAGATGACCACCAGCGGACGCACCCAATTTGCAAGGGCAAAACAGACTGAGGCTAAAACGACATTACGCCACGAAGGCTTGAGACAGAGACAAAATCCTGTCAACGCCAAAAACAAAAACGGCACTTCCGTCCCCGCAGGAGCAACAGCAAACCAATTGGAGTAGAGCAAACAAAAGAATATTGTCGAGATATCAGCCGTACGAGGGGTGAAAAACTTTCTTGCCAAGTAGCAGACTTCAGAAAGAATGGCCAAATTAAACAAGAAATTAAACACCATGTTCAAATTGAAGGTCCCGAAAATATGGAGCTGCAAAATCAGGAAATTGATAAATCCGGGAGCCCAAAAATACGGGCTGTAGGCATCCGAAGCAGACGGATACCACGACCCTTTGTCGTAGCAGTCGCGGGCAATCTCCATATAGACTCCTTGGTCGCTACCTTGTGGTTCTCCCCAAAATAAAACCATAATGACGGCCTGAACGGCAATCATCAGACAGACCGACAGCACACTCCATTTTCTCAAAGATATTCTCCTCATAACTTTCAAATCAGCTTGCAAAGGTAACAATAATTCTACGCATCGACCTGTTCAAATGAATCCTATTATCCTTGTTTCTTTTTAAGTTCCGGATAAGAGATTCGCGTATGGTACATCGTGCGAAGACGCGAAATAAATACCTTTTTTACCGTCTCCACGTCGCGGAAACTCAAAGGCGATTCTTTCATAAGACCTTGAGCAATCTGCCCGTCGATAATGCGATTGACAAGATTTGAAATAGTCTCATCGTTGTATTCCTTCAGACTTCGCGAAGCGGCTTCCGTCGCATCGGCCATCATAAGAATCGCCGTTTCCTTCGATCGGGGATTCGGACCGGGATAGGTGTAAGGTGCCGGATCAACCGGCTCTCCACCATTATTGTTGCAAGCCGTGGTATAGAAATATTTCGCTAAGTTTCTGCCATGATGTTCCAAAATGAAATTACGAATTTCCGCCGGCAACTTCGCTTTTTCCGCACGCTTGACCCCGTCGGTGACGTGACGTATAACGATTTTCGCACTCTGTTCCGGAGAAATAAGTTCGTGAGGGTTCACATCATGCTGGTTTTCCGTGAAGAAAGCCGGATTATCCATTTTCCCGATATCATGATAGAGAGCGCCGGCACGAGCCAACTGAGAGTTGGCTCCAATTTCCCGAGCAGCCTCAGCCGCCAGATTTGAAAGTTGTACGGAATGCTGGAATGTTCCCGGACATTTTTCAGAAAGTTCCTGCAACAATGGGTTGTTGACATCCGAGAGCTCTACCAAAGTAACTTTCGAGACAAATCCGAAAAGCTTTTCGAACACAAAAATAATGACATAGGCAAATGAGAGCAAAATGGCATTTATCGAGAAGTAGAAGAACACGCGATAGTCCATGCCATCGACAGTACCGTTATCAATCAAATAGATAGCCACATAGACAATCGAATAGTTCAAAGCCACCAAAATAGCCGTACGAATCAATTGCGAACGTTTGGAAAGCTCCTGAAGCGTATCGATAGCCACGACACAGGCTGTCAGATGCAACGCAATAAACTCCAGTGGGTTTTCAGAGACAAGGCTGCACATCATCACCTGCACGACAGAGAGGAAGAATGCCGTACGGGAATCGAAAAACGTCACCAACACGACAGGCACCAACGTCAGCGGAATGAAATATTCGCCATAGACATATCGTGGCATGGCTGCATAGGCAAAAATCGCCAATGCAGAGACGAGCGACAGCACGAAGAGCAATTTGCGCTTGTCATCGAGTATCGTCCGCCGATAGAATGAAAAATAGACATAAGCCATGAAAAACAATGCGATGACAATAATCGCGAATCCGACAATCTGCAAGCCACTGCTTACTTTCGCCGACGATTCTTTTTCCCATTTTTCATACGCCTCAATAGCCATCGCTTTCTGCGGAGTGACCTTTTCTCCTTTGTCGATAATCAATTCGCCCTTCTCTATAGGAGCTCGTGTACAGACCCTCAGATATTCCGTTTCGATGCGCTTTTTAATTCGCTCTTTATCGACTATATAATTAGGCCGTATGTATTGAGCTACGTCCAACATCGATGACAACAAAGACCCGCCGATAGTCTTTTCGAGTTCTTCATAGGCAGTTTTTGCCGAATACATCCCGGCTGTGGAAATCTGCCGGGCCATTTGCCCTTCCTCTCCAATCTCAACCACCCGGATGACGGGCAATTTTTTTCCACTATGGAATCATAGACCTCATTGTCGACAATACCCGCATCATAGATGGTTTTCAACTGACTGACTAAAAACGAACCTCCAACAGTCTGATTGAGTTTGCCCAAAGCCTCTTCCGCAACCGTCACATCGTGTCTGAAGTAGGGGACAAACGCCTTGTTGATACTGTCTTTCTTCGCCTTCTCCGTAGCAGGGTCGAGCGGAACAGCCATCGAGGCTTTTGCATAGAGACGCACTCCGGTCCATGGTTTGCCTATCTCATAGGAAAATTCACGATGGGACGATCGCGGTGCAAAATAGACCACCAAAACGATTGCCACAACGAAAAACAGAATCTGCAACCAGGATTTTTTCCCCAAGAATAACTTTTTATCATTCATTCTCATCATTTTTTTAAATAATTCTGACGGCCGACTTGACTCCTTCGATTTTTTTAAGTTGGCGGCACAACCGATTGACTATTGCCGCATTTGACACCCTCACGACAAGGGTGCAGGAAAAGACTCCCTCGACGGCCTCTATATCGAGTTTGCGGATGTTGATAGCCATATTGGTGGAAATCTCCTGAATCAACTCGTTGAGAATCCCCATCCGGTCTATACCCTCCACGGATAGCGTTGTCAGGAAAGTGGACACCAGCGGCGATTCCTCCCAACGGGTTGCCACAAGACGATTTCCGAAGCTGCTTTTCAGCCTCATCGCCGTTTCGCAATCCATCTTATGAACAACGACATTCTGCCCTTCATCAACATATCCGATGACATCATCGCCGGGAATCGGATTGCAGCACGTGGCAATCTTATAGTTATGCCGTCCGTTCTCCGTATGGAGTATGTAGACTTCTTTCATATTGATTTTCGCCGCTTCGCCGGAAATGCTGTTTTCGTCTTCTTTTTCCGAAGAATCGTCAGACTTTTTGGTTTTTCCGGCAAAAGGCCAAAGCCTGTTGAGCAACCCTTGGCTTTGTTTCTTACAAAGCGACTTGACGACATTGTCGGTAAGTTCTACCGTACCGCTGCCGATGGCATAGAAAAGGTCGTCGCGAGTCATCAGCTGATAGGCAGCCATCAGTCTGGATACAAACCGGTTGTAGTCCTCCAATCCGTAGTCCTTGACAATATCGCCGACTATGCGTTCTCCCTTTTCCGAAATTTTCTTGCGCTCCTTTCTCAATGCGGCTTCCAGACGGGATTTCGCTTTTGCCGTCACCACAAAATTCAGCCATTCCGTTGAAGGCCGCTGCGTCTTGGAAGTAAGCACCTCTACCTGGTCGCCGCTTTGCAGCCGATAGGAAACGGGAGCAAGACGATGATTGACTTTTCCGGCAATACAGTGAGATCCGAGTTCGGTATGCAGCTCATAAGCCAAATCGAGGACCGTCGCATCCTTGGGCAAAGTTACCAAATCGCCTTTCGGAGTAAACACGATGATTTCCGTTGCGAACAGATTGAGTTTGATGGTATCAAGAAAGTCGACGGCACTCGGTCCCGGATCTTTCAAGAGGTCGGTAATTGTTTTCAGCCACGTTTCAAGTTCCGACTCCTCGTCGGTTTCTCCGATTTTGTATTTCCAATGTGCCGCGAATCCCCGCTCTGCTATATCGTCCATTTTCCGACTTCTAATCTGCACCTCTACCCAATTTCCGTCGTTCCCCATCACGGTCAGGTGCAGGGCTCTGTAGCCGTTTGCCTTCGGCGTGTTGAGCCAGTCGCGGGTGCGGGAAGGGTGGAGTTTGTAGATATCGGTTATAGCCGAATAGATTGACCAGCACAGCGGCTTTTCATGAGCATCGTCGGAAGCAAATACGATTCTTACAGCGTAAAGGTCGTAGATTTCCTCAAAGGGGACATGTTTTGTCTCCATCTTATTCCAAATGGAATATACAGACTTGACTCTTGCACAGATGGAATATTCCAGTCCCATCGCATCAAGCTTTTCACGAACCGGAGCTGCAAAATCGCGAAAGACCGTGTCGCGCGAGTTTTCCGTTTCCTGAAATTTTTTCTTGATAATGGCATATTGCTCAGGATGCTGGTATTTGAAACTCAAGTCCTCCAATTCGGTTTTGATGGAGAACAATCCCAAGCGATGGGCAAGAGGAGCGTAGATATATTGCGTCTCGCCGGCAATCTTATATTGCTTGCTTGGCAACATTGATCCAAGCGTGCGCATATTATGCAGGCGGTCGGCCATCTTTATCAAAATCACGCGGACGTCTTCTGCCATCGTCAGCAAAAGCTTACGGAAATTTTCAGCCTGCACCGAGGCTTTGTCTCCAAAGATTCCACCGGAAATTTTCGTCAGCCCGTCGACAATCGTCGCAATCTTCTTTCCGAAGTTCATTTCGATATCTTCCACAGTATATTCCGTATCCTCCACGACATCATGGAGAAGGGCGGAACAGATAGATGTGGAACCTAACCCTATTTCCTGGCTGACAATTTTCGCCACGGCAATGGGGTGGAGGATATAAGGCTCTCCCGACCTTCGGCGAATCCCCTTGTGAGCCTCTTTTGCAAAATTATAGGCACGCTTGATGATTTCCACCTTTTTGCGGTGGTTGCTTCTGAGGTATCCGTCCAGCACATCCTGGAACGCTTCCTCAATTTTTTGCTCTTCCTGTTCGGGTGTCAATCCCAAGGCATTATAATCTCCGCTTTCCACGTCATTGTTTGATTAAGATTTACAAATATAATGAAAGTCGAGCGCAAAAGTATCAAGCATGCTTGATTAATTTTGCCGAGCAGCAGTCTTTATTCTCAAAATATGCATGAAGCCTCATCAAAAAACAGAAGCCAAGGCCTTAACAAGCCAAAGAGGCAACCGGTCGGCAAAAAGGAAACATACCCGATAGAAGAATGGAATGTTACGGTAGGACATGACATGACGGTTGGTCTCCGGCCATGTGCTTCTCCAACGCTCTACATCGCGCCGCCGCCCGCGCATCATTTTTATTTT
>ENA-ORLU01002515-ORLU01002515.1-human-gut-metagenome-genome-assembly--contig:-NODE-2515-length-10548-cov-5.572534_pt1 | contig 10548 bp, 9 predicted proteins | sample MGYA00243009_ERZ508833 | MGnify/ENA primary metagenome ERZ508833 (study PRJEB26277, sample SAMN04329763) | human gut metagenome | biome: human-associated habitat | host: Homo sapiens | place: USA...
ACAGGATGGGCTCCGACTCAGGGACATATTCCTTCAGGTGTACCGTACATTGGATTTGCAAGAGAAGATATCCTTGCTGGAAAGATCAATAAAGTCATGATCATCGGAAAAGGAAGTCTGTTCCTTGGACGTATGACCAACCTCTTCGATGGTGTATCTTTCGTAATCCAGGCAAATACCGGTGCAGAAGATAACAGTGGTGTATCAGAAGAAGAAGTAAAAGGACTGATTGCAAAAGCAATGAAAGATTTTGCAGCATCACTCATGGCAACAGAAACATCTGCCGCCGCCAATGCCGGAGCATCGTTGATGCCGTCGCCCACCATGATAACGCGGTGTCCGTCGGCTTTCAACTGTTCCACATAGCGGTGCTTGTCCTCTGGCAGCACCTGTGCAAAACACTTGGTGATTCCCAGCTTTGCTGCGGTCACCTCTGCCGCCTTCTGGCTGTCGCCGGTCAGCATCACAACATTTTCAATGCCTGCTTTTTTCAGCAGGCCAATTGCTTCCCCGGCTTCTGCACGGGGCGGATCTGAAATGCACAACACGCCGGAAAGTTTCCCGCCAATTGCCAGATAGACCACCGAGCAGCCGCCGGACTGTGCTTCAATTGCCGCCTGCTGTTCTGCTGTGATCTCCACATGTTCATCTTCTGAAACAAAGTGGTGGCTGCCGATAATGGCACGCTTTCCGTGAAGCGTGGTGGCTATGCCGTGTGCCACGATATACTGCACTTCGGCATGTTCTTCCTGATGATTCAGACCGCGGTCTGCCGCACCCTTCACAATGGCACGGGCAACACTGTGAGGAAAATGCTCCTCGATGCAGGCTGCAATTCGCAGAATCTCGTCTTCGCTGTAATCACTGAACGAGATCGCCCGTTCCAGAACCGGTTCGGCATTGGTCAGTGTACCGGTTTTGTCAAATACCACGCTGTCCGCTTCGGCGAAAGCCTCCAGATATTTGCCGCCCTTGACAGTGGCACGGAAGTCGCTGGCCTCCCGCATGGCGGACAGGACAGCCAGCGGCATCGAGAGCTTGAGGGCGCAGGAGAAATCCACCATCAGACAGGAGATGGCACGGGTGGCGTTCCGGGTCAGGGCATAGGTGACGATGGTCGCGCCGAGGCACCAAGGCACCAGACGGTCGGCCAGAGCCAGTGCACGGTTCTCGGTGCTGGACTTGAGCTTCTCGGACTCCTCGATCATGGCCACGATCTTGTCGTAGCGGTTGGTGCCGCCCTCGGCCTTGGTGGTCAGGACGCATTCGCCCTCCTCCACCACCGTGCCGGCGTAGACGGTGGCACCGGTGATCTTCCGCACCGGCATGGATTCGCCGGTCAGCGCGGCCTGATTGACCATGGCCTCGCCCTCGATGACGGTGCCGTCCAGCGGGATCATGTTGCCGGAGCGGACGACGATCTCGTCGCCGGGGTGCACCTTGGTCAGGGGCATCAACACCTCGGTGCCCTGTGCGCGCACCCAGACCTTATCGACGTTCAGGGCCATGCTGCGGGCAAGATCGTCAAGGCTCTTCTTGCGGGTCCACTCTTCCAGCAGGGAGCCGACGTTGAGCAGGAACATGACCGAGCCTGCGGTGGCAAAATCCCTCCGTAGGATGGACACGCCGATGCTCAGGGCGTCCAGCACCTCGACTTCCAGCCTGCGCCGCCACAGGCAGCGCACACCCTTCCAGAGGAAGTGGAGGGAGCGCAGCACCGTATAGGCGGCGTCGAGGGGGGCAGGCAGGAAGAGCTTGCGCAGCACCCGGCCCGCCACGAGGTCGTACATCTTTTCCTGATATTCCTGATTGATGCGGCGGCTGTCGGCGCTGGTGACCAGAGCGTCCAGCTCGGGGTCGTCGAAGCGGTAGCCGCTCAGGGCGGCGACGGCCGCCTTGCGGGAACCGGTGTAGCAGACGACCACGTCGCCCGTCCGCTCGTAGACCTTGGCCTTGCTGACAGCGTCGTGGTGGTTCAGGTAGGCTTCCAACACGTCGGCCCGGTGCAGCGTCATCCGCACGTTGCAGACGTGTACCCGCAGACGGCCGCGGCTTTCATGAAGAATAGTACATTTCATATCTGAATATCCTCTGCGTATTGCAAAAATAGCCACGAAAAAGAGCCGCCCGCAGGCGGCTCAGAGGCTGTAAGATCACTCGTTGGTCTCGGCGGCAGCAGCCTCAGCCGTGTCCTCGATGACCTCGGCCTCAGCCTTGGCAGCGCGGGCCTCGTTGATGGCCTTTGCATCCTCGAGGATGTCACTGGCCTGCTCCTGTACCTTGCTGACGGTCTCCATGGTGCAGTCCTTCATGCGCAGGACAGCAGCGGTGGTCTGGGTGTAGGCCTTCTTGGCGTCGCTGCTGGACAGCAGCTTGAAGCCGGCGGAGCCGAACAGGGTGCCGGCAGCGAACAGAGCGATCTTCTTCATATCGACCATAGTTTATATACCTTCCTTTTATCGTACTTCACAGAGGTGTCGGGAAAGACACCGTACAAGTGTTTCTGCGGATATTATAGCGCGGATTTCGGAATTTGCAAGGGTTTTTGACGATGTTAAGATGCATTAACTTTTTACAGAAAGTAGTTAGAGAAGACTGTCTCTTCGCGTTTTTTGAAGCAAACTACAGTTTGTATTTTCAAACAAACCGGGAATTTCAGAGAAATCTCGGCCAGAGTCTTGCGCAGGACGCCGCATCCGTTGTACAATAAACAATATATGACCAAAAACAGCGACAGGGCGGCGCGTTCCGGCCTGTTCCAGATAAGTGAGGCAGGAAATGGAAAAGAAAGAGATCCGTGTGCTGGCGCTCGACCTCGACGGCACCCTGACCAACGACCAGAAGGTCGTTACCCCCGCCACCCGGACAGCGCTGGACGCTGCCGCCGCCAAGGGCGTGACCATCGTGCTGGCTTCGGGCCGTCCCACGGCGGGCGTAGTGCCGCTGGCACGGGAGCTGGAGCTGGACAAGAAGGGCGGCTGCATCCTCTCCTACAACGGCGGCTCCATCACCGACTGCGCCACCGGCAGGACGCTCTACAGCCAGTGGCTGGATCCAAAATATGTGCCGGCCCTCTGTGCCTTTGCCAAGGAGCAGAAGGTGGCCATCGTCACATACAATGAGCAGGGCGTCGTCTCCGAAAGCCCCGAGGACCCGTGGGCGCTGAAGGAGTGCTTCACCTGCGGGCTGCCCATGCAGAGGGTGGAGGATCTCGCCGCCTATGTGGACTACCCCATCTGCAAGATGCTCATCACCCTCGACCCCGCACGCCGCGACGAGGTGCTGGCGGCAGGCCGGAAGGTGTTTGAAGGCAGGATCGACCTTTACCCGTCCAGCCCCTTCTTCATCGAGGCCGTGCCGCTGGGCGTCGCCAAGGACGTGAGCCTTGCGGGCCTGCTGGAAGAGATGGGCCTGACCCGCGACAACCTGATGGCCTGCGGCGACGGCCTCAACGACCGCTCCATGATCCGCTATGCCGGTGTGGGCGTGGCCATGCAGAACGCCGAGCCACCCGTCAAGGAGGCCGCCGACTATGTGACGGAGGCCGACAACAACCACGACGGTGTGGCTGAGGCCATTGAGAAGTTCATTTTGTGAAAGGATACCAAACGCAAATGCCGCGCAACTTAGTTTTGTTCGATCTGGAGTGGAATATCGGCTATAAGCCCTTTACCTTCAATTACCATGGCGTCCAGCAGACGCTCCGGGGCGAGATCATCGAGATCGGCGCTGTCAAGATCGACGAGGACGCCAATGTGCTGGATACCTTCTCCATCCACCTCCGTCCCCGCATCTTCCGCAGCCTGCAGCACCACATCGCCAAAGTCACCGGTCTGACGCAGGAGGACCTCGACAAGGGCGAACCCATCCTTCAGGGCCTCCGCCGCTTCATGAAGTGGTGCGGCCCCGATGCCGAGTTTGCCGAGTGGGGGCTGGACGATGTGCCGGTGCTCAAGCAGAACCTCTTCCTGTGCAACCTCGACGAGAGCCGTCCGACGGTCTGGTACGACCTGCAGCAGATCTTCCTGCGGGAGCATCCCCGCAAAGAGGGCGAGGGGATGAAGCTGGAGAGTGTCGTCACCCGGATGGGCATCCCGATGGAGCGCCCCTTCCACGATGCTCTGTCTGACACCCTCTACACTGCCGACATCTGCCGCAGGCTGGACCTGCGGGCCGGGCTGGCCGCTTACCCTACCGAGGACGAGACGCTGCACCAGAACCTCTGCCCGACACCGGGCGACTACCGGGATTTCAAGGTGTTCCGGGGCTATCTGGAACAGTCCACATGGAAGCTGGACCCGGTCATCGGCACGATGGCCTGCCCGGTCTGCGGCACGGCCCTGCAGCCGGACGACGTCTGGCTGAAAAAGGGGAGCAGCGGCTGGTATACCCTGTCCCAGTGCCCTGTCTGTGCGGGCAAGGGCGGCGAGGCAGGCCGGGGCGTGTTCCAGAAATACCGGATGTCCCGCCGGGACGGCCTGCACTGGGCCTTCGCCCGCTGCATCCAGATGCCGGACGATGCCTCTCTGGCCAACTGGAAAAGGCAGCGCGCCCAGTATCTGGAACGCCAGCGCATCAAGGCCGAAAAGCAGGCCGCTGAAGCGGCCCAGAATACTTAAGAATAGAAAATCGTGCAGGAAAACGAGGGCCTGTTCCGTTGTTATAGGAGAGATGAGGCTGTAAAATGGCAAAATTGCTCAGATTTTGTTCATCTCCCGGTCATAGATGATGGATATACTATGATTCAATAATGGGCGGAAGCGAAAGGAAGGGTACGGGCACGATGGGAACGATGTTCATCGACGGGATACATCAGCTGGGTACGCTGGAATTCTGGAAGACATTGCTGGACAGCTTTGAGGGGCTGGGGCCGGTGGCACCTATCCTTCTGGCAATGGTGGAGTCCATCTTCCCGCCGCTGCCCCTCATCGCCATCGTGGCCCTCAACGTCGCAGCCCACGGCGGGCTGTTGGGCTTTGTCTACAGCTGGGTCGGCGTCGCTGCCGGAGGCACGGTGGTGTTCCTGTTCTGGCGGCGGGTGGTCAAGCGCTTTTTCTGGAAGCTGGCCTCCCGCTCCGAAAAGCTGAAAAAGGCCCAGCAGTGGGTCAGCCATGTGGACACCGCCACCCTCTTCATGCTGGCGGTCCTGCCCTTCACGCCCACAGCGTTTCTGCATCTGGCTTTCGGAATCTCGGATTTTGACGAGAAGCGCTATCTGCTCACCCTTCTGGTCGGCAAGGCCGTGATGGTGGCAATGATGGCCCTCTTCGGCCAGTCGCTGGTCAGCTCGCTGCGGAACCCGGTGTATCTCATCCTTGCCATCGCTATCTGGGCCGGGATGTACTGGGTGAGCAAGAAGCTCTGCAAAAAGCACGATCTGAACTGATAAAAATGCGAAGCACTTGACTTTTTTGCAGAGAGAGCATATAATAAAACCATAAAGGAACGGATGAGTATTCCATGTGCTCACCTGAAACTCAGCAAACAGAAGCCCCACGGTATTGCAGTACCGCGGGGCTTCTGTTTTGCGGGGATCAGTGCTTACCGGCCTTGAACCATCCGCCAAGCCACTTGTAGATGTATTCAGCGACTACACCTGCTGCGACGGACAGAATAAAGGAACGAATCTCATCCATGTGCTTTCACCCCCTTCCCCAATTTAATGGAGTCGGAAGGCCGACACCTACAGGATACCATAAAATTCGACGAAACACAAGAAAAGCCGCTGTACAGCTGTGAAGGGCTGCACGGCGGCTTTTGTGGTAGTGTGCTTAGTTCTCGGCCAGATTGCCGGTGTAGAGCTGGTAATACTTGCCCTTTTTGGCGATCAGCTCGTCGTGGCTGCCGCGCTCGATGATGCGGCCCTGCTCCAGCACCACGATGCAGTCTGCATTGCGGACGGTGGACAGGCGGTGGGCGATGACAAAGCTGGTGCGGCCGTACATCAGGCCGTCCATGCCGCGCTGCACCAGCGCCTCGGTGCGGGTATCAATGGAGGAGGTCGCTTCGTCCAAAATCAGCACCGGGGGATCAGCAACGGCTGCGCGGGCAATGGCAAGCAGCTGGCGCTGTCCCTGCGAGAGGTTGGCGCCATCGCCGGTCAGCATGGTGTTGTAGCCCTCCGGCAGGCGCTTGATAAAGCCATCGGCGTTGGCAAGGCGGGCGGCGGCGATGCACTCCTCATCGGTGGCCTCCAGCCGTCCGTAGCGGATGTTCTCCATCACCGTGCCGGTAAACAGGTGGGTGTCCTGCAGCACGATGCCCAGCGAGCGGCGCAGGTCGGCCTTTTTGATCTTGTGGATGTTGATGCCGTCATAGCGGATCTTGCCATCCTGAATATCGTAGAAGCGGTTGATCAGGTTGGTAATGGTAGTCTTGCCTGCACCGGTGGAGCCGACAAAGGCGATCTTCTGTCCCGGACGGCCATACAGGTTGATGTCATGCAGCACCGTTTTTTCCGGCACATAGCCAAAGTCCACGTCCGTAAAGGTGATGTCACCCGCCAGCTTGTGGTAGGTGGTAGTGCCGTCGTGGTGGGGGTGCTTCCACGCCCACAGGCCGGTGCGCTCGTTCGTCTCCACCAGCTGGTCGTTGCGGTCGTACTTGGCGTTCACCAGCGTCACATAGCCCTCGTCGGTCTCGCTGGGCTCGTCCATCATCTTGAAGATACGCTCTGCACCGGCCAGTGCCATAATGACGCTGTTGGCCTGCATGGACACCTGACTGATGGGCATATTGAAGCCCTTGTTCAGGCTGAGGAAGGCCACCACGGTACCAAGGGTCATGCCGCCAACGCCGCCCACAGCCATGGCTGCACCAACCAGTGCGCAGATGGCGTAGCTGATGTTGCCCAACTGGGCGTTGACCGGCATCATGATGTTGGAGAAGGCGTTGGCCTGCTTGGCGCTTTCCTTCAGCTGGTCGTTCAGCTCACGGAAGCCGGCAAGGGTCTGCTGCTCGTGGGTGAACACCTTGACCACCTTCTGGCCTTCCATCATCTCCTCGATGTAGCCGTTCACCTTGCCCAGATCCCGCTGCTGCTGGATGAAGTACTTGGAAGAACTTTTTGCGATCTGCTTAGAGCAGAACAGCATCAGCACCACCATGAGCATGGTAACGATGGTCAGCTGCCAGCTGAGCATACACATACTGAAGAACACCGACACGATGGTGATGACGCTGGATACCAGCTGCGGGATGCTCTGGCTGAGCATCTGGCGCAGGGTATCCACATCGTTGGTGTACACGGACATGATATCGCCGTGGGGATGGGTGTCAAAATACCGGATGGGCAGGCTTTCCATGTGGGTGAACAGCTTGGTGCGCAGATTGCGCAGCGTGCCCTGCGTTACGTTGACCATGATGCGGGCGTTGGCCCATGCGGCCAGAATGCCCACAAGGTAGATGCAGCACATCCGCACCAGTGCACCGGCCAGCGGTGCAAAGCTGGGGTTCTGCTGGCGGGTCATGGGCACGATGTAATCGTCCATCAAAGTCTGCAAGAACAGGCTGGCCTGCACATTGGCCAGCGCGCTGACCACAATGCAGATCAGCACAAGGATGCAGTGGGGCAGATAGTTGCGGAACACCTCATCCATGATGCGCTTCAGCAGCTTGCCCGGGTTTTCCACCTTGGGGCGCGGCCCCCGTGCGCCCCGCGGGCCGGGGCCATGTACTTCTTTTACTGCCATTACTGCGCACCTCCCTGCTTGTCAAAATCGCCGCCGCCCTGCGTCTGGCTGTTGTAGACCTCCTGATAGATGGCGTTGGTCGCCAGCAGCTCCGCGTGGGTGCCCAGACCGTTGATCTGGCCGTTCTCCAGCACCAGAATGCGGTCTGCATCCTGCACCGAGGAAATGCGCTGTGCAATGATGATCTTGGTCGTGCCGGGGATCTCCTCCCGGAAGGCCTTGCGGATCTTGGCATCGGTCGCGGTATCCACGGCGCTGGTGGAGTCGTCCAAAATCAGCACCTTGGGCTTGCGCAGCAGGGCGCGGGCGATGGTCAGGCGCTGCTTCTGGCCGCCGGACACGTTGGAGCCGCCCTGCTCGATCCATGTATTGTACTTATCCGGGAAGCGCTGGATGAATTCATCCGCGCAGGCCAGCTTTGCCATGCGGATGCACTCTTCCTCGGTGGCGTTGGCATCGCCCCAGCGGAGGTTATCCAGAATGGTGCCGCTGAACAGCACGTTCTTCTGCAGCACCATGGAGACCTCGCGGCGCAGCACGTCAAGGTTATAATCCCGCACGTCCACGCCGCCCACCCGCACGGTGCCGCTCTCGGCATCGTACAGACGGGGGATCAGCTGCACCAGACTGGACTTTGCACTGCCGGTGCCGCCGATGATGCCCAGTGTCTCGCCGGGCTGGATGGTAAAGCTGATATCGTTCAGCACCGGCTGGCCGCTGCCGTGCTTATACTTGAAGGTAACGTGGTCGAACTGGATGCTGCCGTCTGCTACCTGCTGCACCGGCTGCTTTGCCGGGGGCAGATCGGTGTGCTCGTCCAGCACCTCCACGATACGCTTGGCAGAGGCTGCGGACATGGCGATCATGACAAAGGCCATGCTCAGCATCATCAGTGCCATGAGGATGTTCATGATATAGCCGAACAGGGCATTCAGCTGGCCGGTGGTAATGGCACCGTGCAGCACATACTTTGCGCCGAACCAGCTCAGCGCGATGTTGCAGCCGTACACCGCCACCAGCATGGCGGGGTTATTGAAGCTCAGGCGGCTTTCCGCGTTGACGAACTGCTTGTACAGGCTCTCACAGGCGGCGGTGTATTTTTCGTTCTCAAAGCCCTCGCGCACAAAGCTTTTGACCACGCGGATGGCAGAGACATTCTCCTGCACCGAGGCGTTGAGGTTATCGTAGTTCTTGAATACCCGGTCAAAGATGCGGAAGGTGGGGATCATGATGGCAGCCAGCACCGCCACCAGAAAGGCCACCGCCACCACGAACACCAGCGACAGCGGGCCGCCGATGACCACAGCCATGAACATTGCAAACACCAGATGCACCGGGGCGCGCACGCACATCCGCAAAATCATCTGGAAGGCGTTCTGCACGTTGGTCACATCGGTGGTCATACGGGTAACAAGACCTGCCGTGGAGAATTTGTCGATGTTGGAAAAAGAGTAATGCTGGATATTTTCATACATGGCATCGCGCAGATTTCCGGCAAAACCGGTGGATGCCTCGGCGGCGTACTTGCCCGCCAGCACGCCCAGCACCAGCGCAATGGCTGCCACCAGAAAGGTAAGCAGGCCGTAGCGGATGATGGCGTTCATATCGCCCTTTTCAATGCCCTGATCGATGATAAAGGCCATGATGGTGGGCAGCAGCACATCCATAACGGCTTCCAGCGCAGCAAAGAGCGGTGTCTTGATCGAGGCGGCTTTATACTCGCCCAGATGCGACACAAGCTTTTTGATCATCTGAGTTCCCTCCTGTTGAATTTATTTGTTTGTTACAAAACAATTTTATACAAAACAATTTAAATGTCAAGCCGTTTCGGAAAATGTTCACAATTGCTAATTTAACAAGTTCTTTTTCGGCGCTTTGACGGAAAAGGCGGTTATTTCAACGCCTCCCGCAGCTTGTTCAGCAGCCGCAGCAGCTCTGCGTTCTCCTCCTCGGTCAGCAGTCCGGCCACATAATCGTCGGTCTGGTGGAAGGAAAGCAGGGTCTTTTCGTGCCGTTGGATGCCCTCCTCGGTCAAAACCAGCTGCTTGAGCCGGGCATCCTGCGGCACGCTCTGCCGCCGGATGTAGCCCTTGCGCTCCATCAGCTGCAAAATGTTGGTCACCGTGGAGCGGGTGATGGAAAACTCCCGCTCGATGTCCCGCTGGAACACCGGCTCGTCCCGGTGGCGGTAGAGATACTCGATGATCCACCCGTGCATGGGGGTGGTCTGCTCTACCCCGTTGGCGCGGGAAAATTGGTTCAGCCTGCGGAAGATCAGGTTATCCACCCGGCGCAGCTGGGCGGGAATGACCTGCGGCCCATCCCACGGCGGGTCCAGCTTGCAGTGCTCTTCAATAGGGTGCTGTGTACACATAATGTTTTTCCTCTGTTCAAGTTGTTCGATGTGAAACTGTTTGATACAGTACATATTTTAACCGTGCCCGCACCGATTGTCAAGAGGACAGCGCAAGGTTTTGGGGCAGGCAGGCTGCACCGAAACGAAAAACCGCCGAAGGTTTCCCTTCGGCGGTCTTTCGTATGATAGGAGGATCAAAAATGATCTTTGCTAAGTCTTAGTTCAGGATGGTCAGCTCGGTCTCGATGTCGAACAGGTGCACCTTATGGGGATCGAATGCAACGCGGACGGTGTCTCCGTTGCGAGCCTTGGAGGTGGGAGCAACGCGGGCGGTCATCTTGTTGCCCTTGTACTCCAGATACAGGTAGATCTCAGCGCCCATCATTTCGGAAACATCGACCTGAGCATCCAGCTGGCAGTCGGTGTGCTTTGCCATAAACTCGGGCTCGTCGTCGATATCCTCGGGACGGATGCCCATCTTGATCTTCTTGCCAACGTAGG
>ENA-ORLU01002519-ORLU01002519.1-human-gut-metagenome-genome-assembly--contig:-NODE-2519-length-10526-cov-8.631352_pt1 | contig 10526 bp, 7 predicted proteins | sample MGYA00243009_ERZ508833 | MGnify/ENA primary metagenome ERZ508833 (study PRJEB26277, sample SAMN04329763) | human gut metagenome | biome: human-associated habitat | host: Homo sapiens | place: USA...
TACGACACCATTGACCCGAACAGCGTAAACAACGATTTTGCGGGCATTAAGAACTGGTTCAACGAGTTTTACGCCCGCGATACCAGCCGCAAGATTCGGGCTGTCCAGAAGGCCAAGGGAGAGCGTGGAGTACCGCTGACGGTCAATGTCCCCTACGGCTATGTGAAAGACCCGGAGAACCCGAAGCATTGGCTTGTTGACCCGGAAGCGGCTGCGATTGTGAAGCGCATCTTCTCCATGTGCATGGAGGGACGTGGGCCGACCCAAATTGCGAACCAACTGTGGGCAGATAAAGTTCTGACTCCTACCGCCTACAAGTTGAGCCATGGCCGGAGTACAAACGCACCTGCCCCGGAAGACCCTTACCGCTGGGATAAAAGAGCAGTAAGTTTGATTCTGGAACGCCGGGAGTACACTGGCTGCACAGTCAACTTCAAGACCTATACTAACTCTATCTGGGATAAAAAGAGACATCTGAATCCTGTGGAAAATCAGGCTATCTTCCCGGATACACATGAGCGCATTATTGACGATGATGTGTTTGAAAAGGTTCAGGAGATTCGTAACCAGCGTCACCGCATGACCCGGACAGGCAAGAGCAGCATTTTCTCCGGTATGGTCTACTGCGCTGACTGCGGTTCTAAGATGCAATATGGTTCGTCCAACAACAGGGACTTCAGTCAAGACTTCTTTGATTGCTCTCTGCACAAGAAGAACGGGAGCAAGTGCAAGGGACACTTCATCCGGGTAAAGGTTCTGGAAGGACGTGTACTGAGTCATGTTCAGCGGGTGACGGACTACATTCTCCGTCATGAAGACTACTTCCGCAAGGTCATGGAGGAGCAGCTTCGGGTGGAAAGCACCGAAAAGCTGACCGTCCTGAAGAAGCAGCTTGCCCGGAATGAGAAGCGGATTGCAGACCTCAAACGGCTGTTCATGAAAATCTACGAGGATAACGCCAGCGGAAAGCTGAGCGATGAACGCTTTGACATGATGAGCCAGAGCTACGATGCCGAACAGAAGCATCTGGAAGAGGAAGCCCTCTCTATCCAGCAGGAAATCGAAGTACAGGAACAGCAGATCGAGAATATTGAGAAGTTCGTCCAGAAAGCGCACAAGTACGTTCATATTGAAGAACTCACCCCTTATGCTCTCCGTGAACTGGTGTCGGCCATCTATGTGGATGCCCCGGATAAGTCCAGCGGAAAGCGGGTGCAGCACATCCATATCAAGTACGATGGGCTGGGGTACATCCCTCTGGATGAACTGGAAGCAAAAGAAAAGGCGTGACCGAAGTCACGCCAAATCTTCCCCATTTCGGGAGCTTTTGCAAATACTGTTTTATGGGAACTCTGCTACAGGACGCGCCGTCTTTTTTATACTTATAGCGCATTACAAAAACACAGCTGACGCGCTTTGCGGCAGAACGGAGGATACTTTGACAGACAAAAAGCTGATCTCATCTTTGCAGGGGCTGCGGGCAGTCGCATTTCTGAGCGTAGTCCTCTCCCATTGCGGGGCACCATGGCTGGGGCCGTGGGCGATCACGGTATTCGTGGCGCTGTCCGGTTTTCTGATGACCTGCAACTATTACGACCGCCCGCGCACAGCACCGGGACTGCGGTCCGCCATAGCCTTTTCTCTGCAAAAAATACGCAAGCTGTACCCGCTGCTCCTTATAATGATGGCTGCCGCGTTGTTATTTGTGCTGAAGTGGCTTCTGGCGCAGCCCTCTGCCTGCGGGGTGCTCTCCTGTGCGGCGCAGCTTGTGGTGAGCATTTTCCTGCTGCAAACATGGATCCCCTCCAGCCGTTTCTGGTTCTGCCTGAACGGAGTGGCGTGGTATCTTTCGGTACAGGCTTTTCTGTATGCCATCTTTCCCCCGCTTCTCGCCGTACTGAAAAAGGCCGATGTCCGCAGGCTGCGTTGCATTGCCGTCGTGATCTTCTGCGCACAGTGCCTTGCGTCCTTTGTTTTCTGGAAAGCCGGGCTCAGCGGAAAGGCCGCCTTTTACCTGACCTATCTGTGCCCTGTGTTCCGGGCGGGAGATTTTACCATCAGCTGCTGTGCAGGCTGCCTTTACCGCAGCCGCAAGCAGGAGAGTACACTGCCGCGCGGTGTTTTCTCCCTATCGGAATTGGCCGCTGTACTGCTTACGGGCGGCTGCCTGTTTATCGCCGCCAAGCAGGTGGGGGTTCTGGGCGCGGTGGCCTTCCGGTACAACGTGCTGTTCACACCCTCTGCGGTGCTGCTGGTCTGGCTGCTTGCCGTGGGCAAGGGAATCATTTCCCGGCTGCTTTCCGCAAAGCCGTTTTTGTGGCTGGCCGGGCTGTCCCCTTACGGTTTTCTGATCCATCAGGTGCTGATCCGGTATATGGAGTGGACTGCGGACAAGTTCAGCCTTACGGTACATCCTGTGGTCTGGACCCTGACCGTATATCTGCTCACGCTCTGCCTGAGCAGCTTTTACAAGGCGCTGGAGCACAGGGTACGGCAGCGCCTTGCAAAACAATAAGCAAAACACAAGGCCGCTGCACGGAACAATGTGCAGCGGCCTTGTTTGGGTCTGATGATTTATTTTTTACTTCACGCCCGCCTTTTTGGTGGTAAAGCGCTGGTAGGCGGGCAGCGGCAGCAGCACGCGGCCTGCCAGCGGCTGCACCTGCACCGACACCTGCTTGCAGGGGGCGCACTCGCCGTCCACTGTGGCAATGATGGGTCCGCGGCCATCTGCTGCCCGCAGACTGACCGATTTTGCGCGGCGGTAGATAAAGTAGGGCTTTGCGGCCTCGGTCAGCTGGCCGTTTTGAAAGTGCTGGCCGTTTTTGTACAACATCAGCAGTTTTGCAATGACCCGGCGGCTGACCTTGCGCACGATGAACACATCAAGCCAGCCGTCATCCGGCTGTGCCTCCGGCCCTGCCATAAAGCCGCCGCCGTAGGCGCGGCCATTGCACACCGCGCACATCAGGCAGTCCACGGTCAGCACCTCGCCGTCAATGACGTACTCCACCCTGCGGCCGATATGCCCGCACAACTGTTGTACGATGGACAGTGCATAAGCTGCTTCGCCGCCGCACAGCGGGATGCGCCGGAACTTGGGGATGCCGTAGGCCACCTGTGCGTCCAGACCGGCGGCGCAGATGGTGGCAGAAAGCCCCAGACTGGTGCGCATCAGGTCGATGGGCACTGCCCCGCCTGCCAGCTGGGCGTCCAGATCCAGAAACTCCTCCTTTGTACCGTAGGTGCGCAGAAAGTCGTTGCCGCTGCCATAGGGCAGGCAGCCCACGGCGGTCTTATCAAAGCCGTGGGCACCGGTGAGCGCCTCGTTGAAGGTGCCGTCACCGCCGGCGGTAAAAATGCGCAGCTCCACCCCGGCCTTCTGGGCGGCAGCGGCGGCAGCGCGGGACAGTTCCCGGGCGTGGCCTGCGTGGGTGGTAACACGAATGGTGTAGTCCTCCGGGGCAAGCCCGGCACCGGCAGCAGCAGCCGCGATCTGCTGCGGCAGGGTGCGGGTACAGTCGGCCTTTCCGGCTGTGGGGTTCAGAAGAAACAGCGTGTGCATCGGGGATCCTCCCTGTTGTAACTCTATTTCCTCTATAATAGTCGAAAACCGCGCCGGTTGCAAGCAAAAATGCTATTTTGCTATTTTCTTATAGGGTTACGGTCTCATCCTCCCGCAAAACAATGCTACCATCGGCGGCACAGTCTGCTGTCCAGTGCTGTCCCACACAGGCAGTCCCAGCAGCAATGCGGTTTGCCAGTGCCTGCTCCACTGCCCTGTCCACCTGACGGCGCAGCTCCCGCGCGCCGTAGGCCGATCGAGCCCGGGCAGCCAGTGCCGCTCCTACCTGCGGGGTGTGGCGCAGCCGGTAGCCGCTGCGGGCGGCGCGCTGCTCCAGCTGGCAGAGCATTTTTTCTGCAATGGCGCAGAGGTTTTCCTCCCCCAGCGGACGGAACACGATCACTTCATCCAGCCGCCCGAGCAGCTCTGGGCGGAACCACTTTTTTGCTTCCTCCACAGCCTGCGCGGACTGCTTTTCAAACACGGCTTCTGCCCCGGCGGCAAAGCCCAGCGGCGCGTTCTGCCCCGCCAGAAACCGTGCACCCAAATTTGAAGTAAGCAGCACGATGGTGTTGCGGAAATCTGCCTTGCGGCCCATGGCATCGGTCAGCTGACCATCCTCCAAAATTTGCAACAGGATATTCTGGATATCCGGGTGTGCCTTTTCGATCTCATCAAACAGCACCACGCTGTACGGGCGGCGGCGCACAGCCTCGGTCAGCTGCCCGCCCTCATCGTGGCCGAGGTAGCCCGGCGGCGCACCCAGCAGCCGGGCAGCGGTGTGCTGCTCCTGATACTCCGACATATCGAACTTGAGCAGCGCTTTCTCGCTGCCGAACCAGCTGACTGCCAGCGCCCGTGCCAGTGCGGTCTTTCCCACGCCGGTAGGGCCTAAAAACAGCATGGCACCAATGGGACGCCCCGGCTCGCCCAGACCGGTGCGGCTGCGCCGGATGGCTCCCGCCACGGCTGCCACCGCCCGCTGCTGACCGACGATCTCCGCGTTCAGGCGGCTTTCCAGCTTGTCCAGCCGCTCCCGCTCCTGCTCGCCCACCCGCTGGGCAGGCACGCCGCTGGCAGCTGCCACTACCCGGGCGATATCCTCCGGGGCAAGCACCGGCTGGGTGCGCTGCTCCTTTTCGGCAAGGATGCGCGCCGCTGCACAGGCTTCGTCCACAAGGTCGATGGCCTTATCCGGCAGGCAGCGCCCGGGCAGGTACCGCACCGAAAGCTCCACCGCCGCCTGCAAGGTCTGGGGCGGCAGGCGCACATTGTGGTACCGCTCGTAGCGGGGCGCAAGACCGTTGAGGATCTCCACTGCCTGTGCGGGGGTAGGTTCCTCCACCTGCACCCTGCCAAAGCGGCGTTCCAGCGCGGCGTCCTTCTGGATGTGGGTGCGAAACTCCTGATTGGTAGTGGCACCGATGAGCTGCAATTCGCCCCGGGCAAGCACCGGTTTCAGGATGCTGGCGGCGTCGATAGCGCCCTCGGCGGCACCGGCACCCACGATGGTGTGGAACTCGTCGATAAACAGGATGGCAGTGCCATCCCGCACCAGCTCTTCCAACAGGTTTTTCAGCCGCTCCTCAAAATCGCCCCGGTACTTGGTGCCCGCCACCAGACTGGCCATATCCAGCGCCAGCAGCCGCCGCCCCTGCAGCGCTCTGGGCACCTGTCCGGCAGCAATGCGCAGCGCCAGACCCTCGGCCAGCGCCGTTTTGCCCACGCCCGGCTCGCCGATCAGGCAGGGGTCGTTTTTCTGGCGGCGGCACAGGATCTCCACCATGCGGTCAAGCTCGGCTTCCCGGCAGAACACCGGGTCCAGCTCCCCTTCGGCGGCGCGGCGGGTCAGGTCGCGGCAATATTTATCGCTGGCACGGCTGCCCCGGGGGATGCTGGCCGACACCCGTGGCTGGGCGGGCAGCACGAACTGTCCGCTCAGCTGGCGGCACTCCCGCACCGCCTCGGTGAGCGGAAGCCCCATCTCCGCCAGCAGCAGCCCGGCGGCGCAGCCGTCATCTTCCAGCATGGCGCAAAGCAGGTGCTCCGGCTCTGCCCGGCTGACATGGGCGTTCTGCGCCCCGATGAGCGCATAGTCCATGGTGCGGCGCAGATCCGGTGCCATAGCCCGCCTGTCCAGCCGCTGTGCCGGGCCGCTGCGCCGCTGCGCCAGCTGGCGGCGCACCTCCGGCTCGGTGATGTTTTTCCGGGTGAGGAACTGCGCCGCAGCGCCCTGCTGCTGTAACATTGCCAGCAAAAGATGGCCGGTATCCGCCTGTTCACAACCCAGATCACCCGCCAGCTGCACCGCCTGCTGTAACAGCCGCGCCGCCGGGCGCGAAAAGCCCCGGTAGCCGCCCATGCCCAGATTTTTCCAAATGCCCATGTGTCTGCTCCTTGCTGCATATAAAATCGTCTGCACTGGAAGTATAGCCCCAAAGGCGCAGAAAAAATCAGTCGTTTGTGTCGGGCGGCAGAAAAGTGATGGCTATAGCAGTTTGCGTTTTTAATGCACAAGCAACATCCGCAAACAGCATATCGCAAGTATGCTGTTTTGATAGGCACTATTATTGAAAATTGCGATAAAAGAACAACGTCGGAAAGTCCGCAGACCTTCCGGCGTTGCATTGCTATGGGAGGGACAGTTTACAGCAGCCCTCTATATTTTTTCAGAATGAACCGCCACCGCCGCCATGGGTCGAGCCGCTGGAGGAGGTGTGGGTGGAACTGCCGCCGGAATCGCCGGAGCTGGTCTCCTTTGGCCGCTCGGTGCGGTGCACGTCCCGGTACAGGAACAGATCCCGCTGGTTGGTCAGCTTCATGCTGCCCTGCCGCACATAATCGGTTGCGTCCCGCTGCGGTGCCACGCTCTTGAGCTGGCCCTTCATCACGCCGGTCACGATCAGCGCCGTCACCAGACCAACGACCAGCGCCACGCCCAGATACATGATAGAGAACGGCTCCTTGGGCATATTGTCTACGTCATAGGGTTGACCTTCGCGGGCGGCGGTGACATACGAATCCGTCCATTGGATAAAGGTGCGGAAGGCGGCGGCGTAATCGCCGTCTGCCATATCGGGGGTCATCTGCTCGCCAAGGTACTGGATGCCGGCATCCGTAAAGGCGGTGATGCCGTAGCCGCAGGTGGAGATGTGCCATTTGCGGTCGCCCACGCTCACCAGCAGAAGCACGCCGTCCATATCGGGGCCGTAGCCGTACTGGCAGTAGTCATACAGATCATCGGCAAACTGCTCCATGCTGTCGGCACCAACGCTTTCCATCGACTCGATGGTGGCAATGGTCACATCGAAGCTCTGGCGCAGGCTCAGCTCTTCCAGTGCGTCCTCCAGCTCGTTGTCCTCGTCCTCGGTCAGCACCTCAGCGTCGTCGAACATGCGGTAGTACAGGTCGGCAAAGCCGCCCTCTACCGCAAAGGCCGGAACAGCCAGCGCCGCCGCAAGGACCAGTGCTGCCAGCGCCGCAAAGAGGGAGTGCAGTCGGTTGGAAGTCTTTTTCATCGTTCGTCCCTCCTTTACAGGATCCGTGCCAGCCACAGCAGCCACATCACGCCGTAGGATGCGGCGGAAAGGGCAGCCGTAAGGCCCAGCATCCACTTGCGGGCAGCGCCCTTGTCCACGGGCAGGTCACCCACGAATCTGCCGGTCTGACCGTTCATGGCAAACAGGTAGTTTTCGCCCCGCCAGCTGGTGCTCAGCAGCCAGACCGGGAACAGGGCGTACTTTGCCTTGCCGCCGTGCAGCTGGATGCTGCTGCTTTCCACCTTGACCGAATCGTAGCCGGTAACGGTCTGCTGGAACGTCTCCTCGGTGGAGCGGCGGATGCGCTTGTTGGCCCGCTCGATGCTGTCCTCGGCGTTCACGTCGTATTTGTCCGCCACATAGCCCGCCAGATAGGCCGTCTGGAAGGGGATGGCATCCTGCATGGCAAAGGGCTCGATGGACTCCATCAGGTCGTCCTCGATCTTGGAGGAGCCGTCCACCGGCACCGCATCAAAGCCGAGGGTGCCGTCCCGCCGGACGGAGTAGTAGTTGGTCTCGGTGTAGTCGTACTTGTTGTCCGACCAGCTGCGGGTCCGGGTGGCGGTGAACCGCAGCTGAGCGTCGGCGTCGCTGTCAAAGAGCCAGAAGGGCACATACACGCCCTTGATCTCGTCGATGTGGTTCTGGCTGCGGAACACCCGGGGCAACAGAGTCTTGCCCTTGAGATGTTCCTGCAGCTTTGCCTTGGCGGCCTTTTTGTCCAGCTTGAAGGGGATGATGAGGTCTGGCCGCAGCGTCCCGGCAAACTGTCCGGTGAGGACGATGGGGTTGCCGCAGAACGGGCAGGCGGACGCGGCCATGGTGTCGTCGCCCACGATCTCGCCGCCGCAGCTCTTGCAGCTGTAAGTATGCAGACCGGCGGTCTCTCCTTCTGCCCAGCTGCCGCCGGGGGGCGCCCACTCCATCTCGCTGGGCTTTTCGTCCTTCAGTTCCTCATCATAGCCCTTGAGGGTATCCACATCGAACTCGGTGTCGCAGTAGGGGCATTTCATTTTCTGGGTGGCGCTGTCAAACTGGATGGCACCATCGCAGCAGGGGCACTTGTATTCCAGCATTCCTGCCATAGCGTTTCCTCCTGTTGTTTCAAAGGGAGCCGGGGGCTCTTCCCCGGCCCCGCTGTTTTTGCGTTGGTCTTCCCGCCGAAGCGGTCGGCTCAGAAGTCCGTGGTGATGCGGAACACCACCGGCTCGTCCGGCTCGGTGGCTTTGCCGTAGTGACCCACTGCCAGGAAAGCGTTTTCCTCCAGCGGCAGGAAGACATCAAAGGTGCAGAACTCTCCGCACAGCTGGCACAGGGTCTCGCGCTCGCCCACAGGAAGGGACTTTTCTAAAAAAGTGCCGTCCGGCGCGTACAGCTCCCACATATAGCCCGTGTCCAGCAGATAGCCGTTGGGGCGCTTCATCATCACGGCGTCAAAGCTGCCCACCGGCTGCGAGCTGCGGGCCAGCTCATTGCCGTCCAGATCAAAGGCAGCAAAGTAATCATCGCCGCTGGATTCCAGCTCGCCCACCGTCAGCAGCTCGTCCCCGCTGAGGTTCAGGGAGGGCATGCTGCAGAAGGGGCCGATCTCGTTATCCCCTTCCAGTATCAGCTCGGTGTACTCGCCGTCCTGCACCAGCACCGGCGCGGAGTTGGTCCAGTAGATCACGGTCAGATCCCGGTCCTTGGAGGAATAGCAGCTGCCCGAGTAGTCCAGTGCGTCGCTGGGCTCCTCCGGGTCGCTGCTGTTCAGATCGTAGCAGTAGACATCAAAGGTGTCCATGGCATAGAGGATGCCATTGCGGTCGATGCTGAGGGCGTTTCTGCCGTCAATGTCGTACTCTGCCACCGGGGCCATCCGGTCGTCCTTGATGGCATACTCGAAGATCTTGGCAGACTGCTCTTCATCGTCCTCGTTGTAGAAGCTGAAGAAGTAATTGCCCCGGTAGCTGTCCGCATGGATGCAGTGATGCGCTCCGTCCAGTTCCCGGCGGACGTCAAAGGGGATGTACTGCGCCTTGAAGGTGTATTCGCCGATGGTCAGCTCCCCGGTCTGGAACTGGGTCACAGGGGCCCCTGCAGGGGCGGCTTTGTCCTCTGCAGCTTCCGGCTGTGCCGAAGCGGACGGGGCACTGCTGCTGGAAGCCGGTGCACTGGAAACGCTGGATGCGCTGGCGGCACCGGAGCCGCCGCAGGCGGTCAGCCCGAGGGCGGCGGTGGCAAGGCCCATGGCCTTGAGGAAATCTCTGCGCTGGATTTTTCTCATATCCGTTCCTCCTTTTGGGGTCACTGCACTTTTGCAAAGGCTTCGTCAGCACGGCGGCTGTACACTGCCATGCCGCCGGTCTGGGCGTCGTTTGCCAGATTGATGTTCTCCACAAAGCGGGCCTTTTCCTGCTCAGAGAGCTGCCCGCCCTTCATGGCGGCAGATGCCACGGCACCCATGGCACCGATCATGCCCATCTGGCCCTTCAGCTCCCGTTCCTCGGCCTTGGACATCCGGCGGCCGAACATGCTGGTCTCATTATCGTGGACCCCGAAGATGTGGTCCAGATGCTGCCGTGCGATGTGGGCATAGCCGATCTCCCGCCGGTCCCGCTTGCTGAAGCAGATCACCAGCTCCTGCTTGATGTAGGGGTGGGGATGCATGCCCCGCTGGGTCTGGGCCTCGGTGATGCTGCGGGGCTGCACCAGCTTCAGCTTCAGGCCGCCGCCGTTGAGGGTGGGTTCCTGGCCCGGCTCCTTGGCGGGGGTCTCGTCCAGATACTCCTCGTAGCTGGCGATCTGGTCGTAGCGGATCAATTCCGGCATCTTGCCCCGGCCGCCGGTGCGGTCGTCGATGTACAGCATTCCAAGCTCATCGCAGAACACCAGCCCCATTTGCGTCGGGGTGGAGGGGTATGCGTTGACCCGGAACTCGGTCTTGTCGAACACCTCGTCGAACACCCGCTTCATCCGGGCCATATACTCCATGTGCTCCTTGGCCTCGTCCAACGTCAGCTCGCTGAGCCGGATATATTTGGAGCACTTGTTGCCGCAGTCATCGCAGAGGAACTGTCCGTCCCGGAGCTTGGAGCGGTGCAGGGTGCCGCACTCCTTGCCGCAGACGGCACAGTTCTGTTTTGCGAACAGGTTGGAAAAGAATCCCATCATGGTATGCTCCTTTCATTGCTCTGTATTTGTCAGGTCCGGTCGCTGTCGTCAAAGGGGTCGCCGCACTCCGGGCAGAACTTGGGCGGGTGAGCAGGGTCTTCCGGCTCCCAGCCGCACTTGTCGCACTTATACTTGGGGGTACCGGCGGGCTTTGGTTTGCCGCACTCGGAGCAGAAGCGGCCCTTGTTCACTGCGCCGCAGCTGCAAGTCCAGCCTTCTGCTGCCGCCGGGCGGGGCTTGCCGCACTCCGGGCAGAACTTGCCGGTAAC
>ENA-ORLU01002524-ORLU01002524.1-human-gut-metagenome-genome-assembly--contig:-NODE-2524-length-10506-cov-6.238853_pt1 | contig 10506 bp, 6 predicted proteins | sample MGYA00243009_ERZ508833 | MGnify/ENA primary metagenome ERZ508833 (study PRJEB26277, sample SAMN04329763) | human gut metagenome | biome: human-associated habitat | host: Homo sapiens | place: USA...
CCCGTCGGTTCATCGGCAAGGATCATTTGGGGATGTAAGATCAGAGCCCTTGCTGCCGCAACACGCTGACGCTGGCCGCCGGACATCTTGGACGGAAACTTATCCAGAACATCAGTGATTTCCAGATAGTCAGCCAACTGCTTCAGCCGCTGGCTGCTTTCTGCTTCGGATACCCCATGCAAGGAAGTCGGGAGCAGGATGTTTTCCCTGCCAGTCAGGTTGTCCAGCAATTCAAAGTTCTGGAATAGATAACCAACTTTTTTGCCACGGTACTCTGCAAGAGCCTTTCCCTTGAGGGATTGCAGAGTATCGCCTTCCACCTGAATGCTTCCACCTGTGGGTTGAATCACAGTCGCAATACAATTGAGCAGTGTGGATTTACCGGAACCGCTGCTTCCCATAATGCCGAGAAACTCTCCCGGCATCACCTGGAAGGTGATCCCATTCAGTGCCTTTGTTTGACTTGGCACATTGCCATAGATTTTTGTTAAATTTTCAATATTCAAAATGGGTTTCATGTGAATACCTCCTATCATTTGTAATAAAATGATAGCATGGGAACACAGCAAATACCACTTACAGTTGTTGTAAGGATTCAGGATATAAGTGGCGGCTCAAGGGGGACGAGCATATATTTTTTAAGAGCATCAGGCGACAATGATAAAATATACCGGATCGCCTCATTGGCAAACCAGTTCGTTTTAATTGTATCCCAATCAGCAAGCCGAATGATTTCTGCTGTGCCGTTCTCAAAATCAACTGACATTTCGCCCCATTCGCCGTCGCAGTCTGCCTGGTATTCGTAGATTGCGGCGGTGATTTTCTTTTTGCGCTTGGTTTTGGATTTCTGTTTCAGCCGGACTGCATGGATAGCACCCTCGGCAACCAAAAACTCCGTCAGCTTGTCCACTGCTTTCCGGTAGGCTCGCTCTGCACCGCTGGCTGTGCTGCCCTCAAACATAACCGCCAGTTCTTCAAAGGTGGGGCGGTTCTTCCATGAGCCGACACGCCCACAGGTCATACAGATCGCCAGCCGCTTTTCAAGCAAGGTTTGCTCCCGGTAATTCAGTTTCTCAAATGCCCGCTGCACCTTTTCAGCCTGTATGCCGTTCCAGAGGATGTCGGTATAGTTCCATGTATCATCAAGGGCAACATCTTCACCTGTTTCCTCGCCATCCTCGTCCGTTACATAGAATGGCTGCTGATTGCGGATGCCACGGACTACTTTCAGGTATCCTTCCGCAAGGGCAAGGTCGCAGTTGTATTTCTTTGCAAATTCACTGACCGCATCCTTGGTGTTATGGTACAGCCACGCCATTGACCGCACCATTTTGTAATTGGTCAGAGAGGATACCGACCATTTTTCTTCGCCCATGCGGAAACGGAGCATAGCATCCCGAATGAACGGAAAAATGTATGTTGCATACTCCGCACCTTTGGCAGGAGCATAGTCCATCAGCTTTTGGAGCATTTGCTCCCGGCAGGACAGTTTTATATCCAGAAAACGGTCTGTGTCGTATCGATTGCCGCCATCCACACCGAGAAAGGTTTTGATGCGCTTGTTAAGTTGCAGCTCGTAGTGGTGGAGAAAGAATGAGAAATATTTCAAGTCTTTTTCCCGTAGGGCAGACAGGATATATTCGTTCGGATTGTCTACTGTAGGCGGTTCCGGTTCCAGCTGGAAGATGCGCTCTGCAACATAGGGTGGGATGCCATCATCGGATGGATTGACAGCGTGTTTCGGTATGTATCCGGTCATATTCCATGAAAAATCATTCAGCATAGCGCACCTCCTTCCAGTTTAGTAATACTCATAAATATCCCGTGATCAACTAATGGGTTATTTATTACTTTATTTTCTTTAACATACGGTGATAAATAGGTGCATTTGGTGCAGGAGTTGTGATTGGGAGCAGAAGTCCCTCTTTGATAAATTGTTCCACACGCAAAGCAATCCACCCATCACCGATCCCTAATTGATTCTTTCCAAGAACCTGTCCAACAAGCACGCTTTCCCTAAACTCGTCGTCCAGTGTATCCAATTCTCGAAGAATAAATGTATCATACAGAGTTTCTGATACGCTGACCAGTTTGCCGTTTATAACAGCACGAAGAGGAGAATTTTCCTGTTGGAGTTCTCTCCAGCGGTTAGCCAAACTACGAAGGTAATTTGTTGGCAACTTCTTCCCAAGAGATGCCATCCGTCCCAAGTGATAAGGTTCAACTTCTCCCCAACCGTTATACTGGACAATGCATCCATCTGGTCTTGTTTCCCACATTGGAAGCTCCACAATGGTAATATCCAATTTTTCAAAGCCGATTGGTCGTAGTTGTTCCAGAAGCCAATACAATCCGCACACATCATCTGGGTCTCGTCCGACCCAAACACGAATCGGCTCTCCGTTTTGTGCTTTTTCCAGTAGTGTAGCATAGTTCTTTCGGGATGTATTGAGAAGTTCAGTTACGATTTCAGATGCCATATCGGGCAGTATGCTTAGTAGCAAAGATAATGCCGACTCACGCTCCAAACAAATTCCTGCTTCGGAGATGTTGCCCACAGACAATGCCAGCGGAAGATTAACTATGTCCTTACGATTTCCTTCCAACGGTATAGCATTCTCCCAACCAGAACGCTCCCGTTCTTCTGCTTGATGCTGGAACTTTTCTATTTCTTCTTTTGAAACTGTCCCATCAGAGATAATTACACTGGTTGCTCCGCCTAAAAAACCCTTATGTCCAATCGCAACCGCCATAGTCCCTGCGGCACTGTCGCTAAATACTACTTCTAACATAACGTTGCTCACCTCTTAGCTAAATTCAAATTCTTTTTATTGCTTCTTTCTTCAACGCAGCCTGTCCCATTTCTTTTTCATAATCACCCTTGGCGTAAGCGACATTGCTCAGCGCCCGAAGCATCTTATCTTTCGCCAGTTTTTTCATAACCTCTGCAAGATCAGCGTCCAGAGCGCCACGCTTCACATAGCGGTTTATGGTATTCAGTCGCTTCTCATAAATCTGTTTCAGCGGATGATCGTCCGCAAGTTCCCGCTGTTCTCTGCCTTTCAGGTTACCGATCTGCCGGCAGGTGCGGTGCAGCTTGTCCCCCGGAGCGTAGCCGCCGCAGTATTTGGTGTGCCTTGCATTGGTGGTCAGAAACCATTTGCCGCAGATTTTGCATTTTTTCGGTGCATGGCCAACACACAGGCCCTCAAAGAGATCAGACCGGAACATCCCCACAAAGGATACATAGTGCATCCGCTTGACCAGTTGCGGCGTGTTGCTGCCGGGCTGTATCGCAGGTACATACTGCACGGAAGCGTTAGTCAGGGACATCCAGCTTCCATCCTCTTCCGACAAGCTGGGATTACTGGAGAAAAAGTCCCCAAAAGAAGCAGCATATCCGCTGGGCGACCGTTCCTGTTCTGCGGTATTGAGCGACTCCGCAAACTGGAGCATAGTATCCTGGAACTGTTCCAGAGAATAGCCCAAATGTGCCAGCACAGGGACAACTCGCAGAAGTGTCAGTGCCTTTTGATATTGAGGGTCTAGAGCATTCATCTGGTTCCGCTCATCAGTGCGGTAGAAAACTACTACGGTGCAGATAGTAATGCGTAAAAGCACCTTTAAACGAGCTTCTGCTTGCGTTCTACAAAGATTTGCTTGTGGCTTTTTGGGTGTATAATTTTTGTAGTTGAAAAGCAGATATGGTTTTTCTGCAGCAATAGCAAAACATTGGTTTGCGAACTTTTTGTAACTGCTCTTTAAAAAGGACTTTGTCAATGGTACAATATAATAAAGAATTTTTATCCTTTGAACGGGGATGTAAATAAATTTTAGCAGAATAAACTGCAATAATATTGTACGAGGTGATTTGAGCTATGAAATTGATTTCCTGGAATGTTAATGGTTTACGTGCGTGTATGAATAAAGGCTTTGAGGATTTTCTGCGTGCTGCTGATGCAGATATTTTTTGTGTACAGGAGACTAAAATGCAGCGAGAGCAGGCTGAATTTGTTTTTGAGGGCTATGAGGAATACTGGAACAGTGCTGAAAAGAAGGGCTATTCCGGTACTGCAGTTTTTACTAAGGAAAAGCCAATCAACGTTACCTATGGCATAGGTATTGAGGAGCACGATAAAGAAGGTCGTGTTATCACTGCTGAATACGAAAAGTTTTATCTTGTAACTGTTTATACCCCAAACTCTCAGCGTGAGCTGGCACGTCTTGACTACCGCATGACCTGGGAAGATGTTTTCCGTGACTATCTGCTGCAGCTGGACGCTAAAAAGCCTGTTATTGTTTGCGGCGACCTTAACGTGGCAGCGGAGGAAATAGATTTAAAGAACCCTAAAACCAACCGCAAAAACGCAGGCTTTTCTGATGAAGAACGTGCAAAATTCCGCGAGCTTAAGGCAGCTGGCTTTGTGGACACCTTCCGTTATCTCCATCCTGAGGAGGTAAAATACAGCTGGTGGAGCTATATGTTCAAGGCTCGTGAAAAGAACGCAGGTTGGCGTATTGACTATTTTGTTGTTTCTGAACGAATTAAGGATTTGGTTCAGACTGCAGAAATTCATAATGAAATTTTTGGCAGTGACCATTGTCCTGTAAGCATCGAAATTAATCTTTAAGCTGGTGATACTATGGATTTTCAAATCAATGCTCCCTTTGAGCCTGCAGGCGATCAGCCGGCGGCCATTGAAAAGCTGGCAGCAGGTGTTGAAGCTGGTATGCATACTCAGGTGCTTTTGGGTGCGACTGGCACTGGCAAAACCTATACTATTGCTCAGGTTATCAACAAGGTGCAGAAGCCTACTCTTGTTATAGCTCATAACAAGACCTTGGCTGCACAGCTGGCCAGTGAGCTAAAGGCATTTTTCCCTGACAACGCCGTAGAATATTTTGTGTCCTACTACGATTACTATCAGCCAGAGGCCTACATTCCCCAGTCCGATACCTATATCGAAAAGGATGCGTCCATTAACGACGAAATTGATAAGCTGCGTCACTCGGCGACCAGTGCTCTTTTTGAACGTCGTGACGTAATTATTGTGGCCAGCGTTAGCTGTATCTATGGCTTGGGTGCACCACAGGACTATTATGACATGGTACTGTCTCTGCGACTTGGTCAGGTTATAGACAGACAAAAAATTCTCCACAAGCTGGTGGAGATTCAGTATGATAGAAATGATATTGACTTTAAGCGTGGTACCTTCCGTGTTCGCGGCGATGTAATTGAGGTTATCCCAGCGGCCTACGGTGAGAAGGCTATTCGTATCGAAATGTTTGACGATGAGGTTGACCGTTTGTTGGAGTTCGATGTTCTGACTGGCGAAATTTTGGTCCAGCGTAACCACGTGGCTATTTTCCCTGCGTCCCACTATGTTACCAGTCGTGAAAACCTGGAGCGTGCTATGGACGATATTAGAGTAGAGCTTGACGAGCGGCTCAAGGAGCTGAACAGTAATTTTAAGCTGCTGGAGGCACAGCGTTTGGAACAGCGTACTAATTACGACCTGGAAATGATGGATGAAATGGGCTATTGCTCCGGCATTGAAAACTATTCCCGTCATTTGGCAGGACGTAAGGCCGGGGAAGCACCATTTACCTTAGTAAATTATTTTCCTAAGGACTTTTTACTGGTAGTGGATGAATCCCACGTAACCTTGCCGCAGATTAGAGCTATGTATGCAGGCGACCGTTCCCGCAAGGAAATGCTGGTGCAGCATGGTTTCCGTCTGCCCTCTGCCTTTGATAATCGTCCTTTGACCTTTGATGAGTTCCAGGCACAGATTAATCAGGCTATTTATGTTTCTGCAACTCCTGCCAACTACGAGCTGGAGCAGGCAGACCAGGTCGTGGAGCAGATTATTCGTCCTACAGGTCTTTTGGACCCTGAAATAGAAATTCGCCCCATTAAGGGACAAATAGATGATTTGCTCAGTGAAATCAATAAGGTTGCTGCTCAAAACGAGCGTGTTTTGGTGACAACGTTGACCAAGCGTATGGCAGAGGATTTGACAGAGTATCTGAAGCAGGCAGGTATCAAGGTTCGCTATCTCCATTCAGATATTGCTACTATTGAACGTGCAGAGATTATTGACTCCCTGCGTGCTGGTAAGTTTGACGTTTTAGTAGGCATTAACCTGCTTCGTGAGGGTCTTGATTTGCCTGAGGTATCCCTGATAGCTATTTTAGATGCAGATAAGGAAGGCTTCCTCCGCAGCGATACTGCCATGATTCAGACTATTGGTCGTGCTGCCCGCAACGCTCACGGACGTGTAATTATGTACGCGGACCGTATTACGGACAGTATGCAGCGTGCCATTGACGAAACAAACCGTCGTCGAGAAAAGCAGGATGCTTATAATAAGGAGCATAACATCATTCCTAAAACTGTCTACAAAGAGCAGCGTCAGCTTATTAAGCTGACTAGAGTTGCAGATGATGAGGAAACATCGTCCTTTGGCAGCAAGAAGCTGAAGCAAAAGTCCGTCAAGGAGCTGAACGCTATGGCCAAGGAGCTGGAAAAGCGGATGCAGGAGGCAGCCAAGGTGCTGGACTTCGAGGCGGCGGCAGAGCTGCGTGACCAGCTTATTCTTGTTAAAGGGCAGCTTGGACAAACACTGACTCCTAAGAAAAAGACTAAAAAGAAGTAATTTAAGCAGTATTTCAGCAGCAAATGAGTAGCTTTGGCTGTTTGCAGAGTTTTTGGCATAAGCAAAAAGCAGTTCTGGAATATTTTGTAGTAAGTATATAGAAGTAGTTTTAATAAAGAAGTAAAGAAAGAGATAGCTATGCAAGAGAAGTTAATTGTAAAAGGTGCTCGTCAGCACAATTTGCAGAACATTACTGTGGAAATTCCCCGCAATAAGCTGGTTGTGGTGACCGGACTTTCTGGCAGCGGTAAATCCTCCCTGGCCTTTGATACTATTTACGCCGAAGGTCAGCGTCGCTATGTGGAATCATTGTCTGCCTATGCTCGTCAGTTTTTAGGACAGATGGATAAGCCGGATGTGGATTATATTGAAGGTCTGAGTCCCGCTATTTCCATTGACCAAAAAACCACTAGCCGCAACCCCCGTTCTACTGTGGGTACCGTAACAGAAATATATGACTACCTGCGTTTGCTCTTTGGCAGAGCAGGTGAGCCCCATTGTCCTCAGTGCGGCAAGATTATTGAACAGCAAAGTGTACAGCAGATTGTAGACCGTGTGCTGGAGCTGGAGCAGGGAACACGCTTTATGGTTATGGCTCCACTTGTGCGAGGCCGTAAGGGCGAGCATCAGCGGGTGTTGGACGAAATGCGCCGCGGCGGCTATGTACGTGTATATGTGGACGGCGAGGTACGTACTTTAGACGAAGAAATAAATTTAGATAAACGCAAAAAGCACAGCATAAGCGTTATTATTGACCGCCTTGCTGTTCGTGACAATATCCATCAGCGCTTGGCAGATTCTGTAGAAACTGCATTGAAGCTGGCAGATGGTTTTGTGGAGGTTGCAGTCCTTGGTGACCATGAGGAGGTTATGCTCTTTAGCGAGCATTTTGCCTGCAACGACTGCGGCATCAGTCTGCCTGCTATTGAGCCGCGTTTGTTTTCCTTTAATAATCCTTATGGCGCTTGTCCTGATTGTACTGGCCTTGGCTATTACAGCGAGTTTGATAGGGAGCTAATCATTCCTGATGGGGATAAAAGCTTTGCAGAACGCTGTTTGGCGCCCTTTACCAATAATTTGAACTCCTATTTTATGAAGCAGTTAGGTGCAGTTTTGGCTGCTTATGGCTATTCCTATGATACTAAATGGAAGGATATTTCTCCTGAAATTCAGGAAAAGCTGTGGCTAGGTACTGGTGAAGAGGAAAAGTTCCAGTTCTGGTATGAAAATCTTAATGGTGAAACAAAGCTCTACAACACTGCCTTTGAGGGTATCTTAGGCGTGCTGAAAAAGCGCTATAAGGAGGCCTACAGCGATGCTCAGCGTCAGGATTTAGAGGAGTATATGACTAGTATTCCCTGTCCAACCTGTCATGGTCAGCGCTTAAAGCCAGAGGTTTTGGCTATTCTCATCGGCGGCAAGAATATCTGCCAGATTACGGCAATGACTGTTCGTGAGTGCATAAGCTTTTTCAAAAATCTCAAGCTCAATTATCGTCAGGAGATTATTGCTAAGCAGGTGCTGAAGGAAATTTTGGCAAGGCTGCAATTTTTAAATGATGTAGGACTTGATTATCTGACCTTGGATAGAGCTGCAGGAACCCTGTCCGGCGGCGAGGCCCAGCGTATTAGATTGGCAACCCAGATTGGTAGCGGTCTTACTGGCGTGCTGTATATTTTAGACGAGCCCAGTATTGGCCTTCACCAAAGAGATAATGGCAGACTTTTGGAAACCCTTAAGCATTTGCGTGATTTGGGCAATACTCTAATCGTAGTAGAGCATGATGAGGAAACAATGTATGCAGCGGATCAGATTATTGACATTGGTCCTGGTGCTGGTTCTTTAGGTGGTCACGTGGTGGCTCAGGGAACTGCGGAGGAAATCAAGAACGTTGAGGAGTCTGTTACCGGTGCCTACCTTAGCGGCAGACGCTTTATTCCTGTTCCCAAAAAGCGTCGTCCCTGCGATGGTCGTTATCTGACCATAAAGGGTGCACGTGCTAATAATTTGAAAAATATTGACGTTTCCATTCCTTTGGGAGTTTTGACTGTTGTAACTGGTGTCAGCGGCAGCGGCAAATCAACTTTAATAAACGATATTCTCTATAATTCCTTGGCCAGCAAGCTGCAGGGAGCTCACCTCCGCTCAGGAGAGCACGATGGTATTGAGGGATTGGAGCTGACGGACAAGGTTATAAACATAGACCAATCTCCCATTGGCCGCACACCTCGTTCCAATCCTGCTACCTATACTGGTGTATTTGACAGTATTCGTGAGCTTTTCAGCCTGACTAATGAGGCCAAAATGCGTGGCTATAAATCTGGACGTTTCAGCTTTAACGTTAAGGGCGGACGCTGCGAGGCCTGCAAGGGTGATGGTGTAAACAAAATTGAAATGAACTTTTTGCCGGATGTCTACGTTCCCTGCGAGGTTTGCCATGGTGCCCGCTATAATCGTGATACATTAGAGGTACACTACAAAGGAAAAACCATAGCAGATGTGCTGGATATGACTGTCAGCGAGGCCTGCGAATTCTTCAAGAATCTGCCTCGTATTCATCGCAAGCTGGAGGTTTTGGAGGACGTTGGCCTTGGTTATATCCATTTAGGTCAGGCGGCAACCACACTTTCCGGCGGCGAGGCACAGCGCGTTAAGCTGGCAACAGAGCTGTCACGCCGCAGCACTGGTAAGACTATCTATATTTTGGACGAGCCTACTACAGGTCTGCATATTGCCGACGTACATAAGCTGCTGGAGGTATTGCAGCGCTTAGTAGAGGGTGGCGACAGCGTAGTAGTTATTGAGCATAATCTTGACGTAATCAAGGTTGCTGACTATATCATCGACCTGGGACCTGAGGGCGGTGACAAGGGCGGCACTTTAGTGGCTTGTGGTACTCCTGAGGAGGTTGCCAAGGTCAAAAAGTCCTATACTGGTCAATATATCAAGCAATATCTTGATGCTGCTAAAAAGAATGGGTGGATGGTATGACCGAGCAAAATCAGTTCAGCGACAGCATAAAGAACGCGTTGGCAGTGCTTCCTGACAAGCCTGGCGTTTACCTGATGCACGATGCAACGGGCAAGGTTATCTATGTTGGCAAGGCTGTAGTGCTGAAGAATCGTGTTCGCAGCTATTTCCGTAATCTGGCGTCCCATACTCCTAAGGTTAAGGCCATGGTGGCAAAAATTGCTGAGATTGAAACCATTGTTACCAGCAGCGAGGTAGAGGCGCTTATTTTAGAGTGCAATCTAATCAAGAAATATCGTCCACGCTATAATATTATGCTTAAGGACGATAAAACATATCCCTATCTGAAAGTGACTATGCAGGAGGATTTTCCTAGGCTGGTAGTAACCCGCAGACAGGCTCGTGACGGTGCCAAGTATTACGGTCCCTATGCTGATGCAGGTGCCATGCACGCTACGGTCAAGCTGCTGAGAGGAATGTTTCCTCTGAGAACCTGCCGCAAAATGAATCCTGACAGACCTTGCTTAAATTATCATATTAAGCGCTGTCTGGCTCCTTGTGCCGGCTATGTCAGCAGGACTGAGTATAGTAGTATGATTAAATCTGTCTGCATGGTGCTTGATGGACGTACTAATGAGCTGGAGCGTGATTTGCAGCGGCGTATGCAGGAGGCTGCCGAAAACTACGCCTTTGAGGAAGCGGCACGACTGCGCGATCAGCTGCAGGCGGTACAGCGTCTCAACGAACAGCAAAAGGCTGTGACTAATAACGGCGGCGACATGGACGTTATTGGCTATGGTCAGGATATTACAGGCAGCTGTATTCAAATCTTTTTTGTTCGTAAGGGCAAGCTCATTGGCAGGGATAACTTTTTCCT
>ENA-ORLU01002527-ORLU01002527.1-human-gut-metagenome-genome-assembly--contig:-NODE-2527-length-10486-cov-2.524258_pt1 | contig 10486 bp, 7 predicted proteins | sample MGYA00243009_ERZ508833 | MGnify/ENA primary metagenome ERZ508833 (study PRJEB26277, sample SAMN04329763) | human gut metagenome | biome: human-associated habitat | host: Homo sapiens | place: USA...
TGCCCGGACCTCTTCAATGGTCATATACGAGCGTTTGCTCTCCGGCAAGCGTATCTTATCCGAGTTGTTGATCTTTGTAAATGGGTTGGACTTGATAATATCCGCACGAACGGCGGCATTCAAAGCTCCGTTCAGAATACGGTAATAAGTGTGAAGCGTAAAGTTAGACACCCGTTTTCCTTTGGGGCGATACTCCGTCAGCAGATAGTCGATATACTCTTGGCAGAATGCCTTGTCGACCTGATCCATTGTCATGCTTTCACCCGCAAAATCTTTCAGTATGCGGATAGTTACCATGATTTGGTTCCCGTCCTTTTTGCCACGCTTGGCCTGGTTCTCCTTGTAGGTGTTCATCCAGTCAAGCAGGTAAACTCTCTCTTTGGTTTCTATACCGGCCTCGCCGTTGGTCAGCTCGATAATACGTTTGGACTTGATGGCATTAGCGGCATTCATGGTCGCCTGATTCTGCAGACGGGCATTGTTGTCCGTTTCCGGAATGAGGTACAACTTAAGATATTCGTATGTTCGTTTGCCGAAACGGTATATATCAAGATACAGACTTTGGCTTCCATCTGCCAGCTTCTTTGTCCGAAGGCGGACAGGCTCTTTTACTTTTGTAGGCTTCTTTATTCGTGGCATATCGATCCCTTCATAATTTTGTTTCTGTCGCAAAGATATGAATAAAGGTCGATATTGAGAAACAAACGAGAAACAAAATTGTACCGAAAAAGAACCAATCAACTGAAAAGAATGAAAACAACTGAAAATATCAAGCACTGCATAAAGTGCTTGATATAAGCGGTTTTATTTGTATTTGTTTAGCTTTTGTTTTCATTTTATGGCTTTACTTTATAAATCTGGGAAATTTATAAAGTGGAAACATAAAAAATGCATAATTAATATCTTCTACTATATTCTTAATACCAGATTCCTCGCCTCCAGTTTGTTCGAAAATCTAGGGAACAACTGATGTTATGTTGTGGCAGTCTGACCACTTTTCTCTGGACAGAAGCTGTGTGACTGACTATAATGACCGGATTATTTCTGTTCTCTAAATCTTGATGAAGTATCTATGCACTTCTTCCTCATCAATATATTGGGATAACGTAAACTTAGCCATCTTTTTAAGCATATTGTTAGTGTAGCCAACAAATATGTTGTTACCAGTAGTTCACATTCTTGGTCGTACCATTTCAGACAAAATGAACGATATTACAGATTAAGTCAGCAAATTTTTTGCTTACTATCACTTTCTCTGTTATATATCATATACAGACTACCAATTAGAACATTGTTTAATAACATTCTCAGCAACCCATCTTATCAAAGATATCTCTTTGGATATTTCACTATTGCCAATTTCTGGCATAGCCATATATTCGTCTGTATCACCTTTGGCATGTGCAATCGAACATCTAAAATAATATATTCTATTTGTTAATTTAGAAAGAAGTTCATTACTGTTCATCGCTACATTTAATATGATACTCTGATTTGTATTATTAGCTAAATGAGTTGCTCTTTCGGGAACTTGATTTATCCAATTAATCAGTGTTTGAGCATCTATTGCCTTATTTATGACAAGCTTCAATGAATCTAATTCCTTCATTGAGTAAGCATACTTTTTTAATACTTTATGCAATTCATTATGTTTCAGTGGAGTAGTTAAATATCCTCCAACTTGTATTGTTTCGATAAATTTATGGTTTTGAGCTCTTATGAAAAAGTATTCTATTACATGATAATAGCTTAAATACTGCATTCTAACATCTTCTATAGCAAAAGCACAATTGAAGTACATAATTGGAATACTTTCGTAATGTTCCATATTACTCTTAAGTTCATAATAGCCAGAAACCCCCTCTTTTGTTATTAAAGGGTCTATATGATAAATCTTAAAATTAAGATTTAGCTCTGTAGAACATCTGAAAAGGATCTCATTCACTAGATCACGGATTTCATATTCAGATAGTCCCCAAGTATCTGCCAACTGAAGAGACATAATTTCTTCATGATTTGGCAAAGTGTGTTCTATACTAAACTGGTCATGTTTAATAAAAAATTCATATAAACATAACCATATCAAATCACTTTTTTGTCCGATTGTGGCAATAGCTTTACCATCTTGAATTACATGCAAATATCCAACATCAAGATAACTGAATCCTTTTATCATCTTCTTTTTTGTCTCTATATCCGAAGCAAGGATTATTATCTCATAATAGTTTGCTACTCTAATTGCATTATCTGCCACCATAAACACGGCAGGAATAAGTGCATGATTCAAAATAGGAATAGTTTTATCATACCATCCATCACCTTCTACCAAATCCTCAATACTACGTAAAAAACCACCTAAAAGATCTCTACAAATATCGTCAGAAGCATATTGACCAAATAAACCATTTTTTGATTTTGCTAATACTTGCTCAACATCTAATTTTTTTGCCCATTCTTTTAATTGTGCGAGATTAACAGATTCGTGTCCATAAATGCTCATAAAACAATAATATTAATTTTCAGAATTAAAAATAAATATTAATTAGAAGTAAATATACATATAAAGTAGAATATATGTAAGTAACCGGTGAATATACTATTGATTTGATAGAGATTATTACTATTCGGTCCGACTTGGATTAAGTTTGTACTACTTACGGTTGGTATGGTTAGAAATTGTCTAAGCTCTAGGTATGGGGACTGCAAGTACGATTCACTTGTCTTACACCTTCCTTTTGAACTACTGAGAAAACCTCGGTAGTTGCATCCTACATGAGTTCTCCACTTTTATAGATATTTTTCAAGTAAAGTCCAATATTATCTAGGGTCCAGTCAAATAATTGTGACGTAGCTTTCTGCGTACACCAGATAGTCTCATTCTAGTACATCACCTGAGCTCCATCTTCTTTTCCCTCAAATTGAAAAGATCAGTAACTCTATTGCATTTAATATTCTTTACTATAAATCAATATTGTGGTAACGGCTCACATAATGTTTTATTTACAACTCTGTCACGCATCACTTTCATATCTGTAAAATTTCTTGATATGTTTTGAACTATATCCATATAATTATCAGATCCATCATCTTTTTGATAATAATATGGCTTTATTGAAACACAATTTTTATGCTCGAACAATGTATTTAGCAGTGTTCTATCGGAGTTGCCACAAGAATGTCCCATAATATAAACCTGATATGGCGCAGATTCAATGAATTGTAATAGTTTACGATAATTGCCACTCTCCAAATATTTTATGGATTTGATATTCCTTAAATACTCATTATCTGGTTGTTTAAGCAGATTTTTATAATCATCATCAAGTTCATCACCATAACCAAATATAATACTCATGGGATTATTCAGGTTGCCATGAATATGATTTATTGAAGCAACTTCTATATCCCCGTATTTGTCTGCCATTCCTGTATAATTAAAATTCAATAGCATAATATGTTCAGGAAGAATAATACCTTTCAAATATATTTCTTCTATTTCCGATGATCTTGCATATTGCTTTTTTAATCGTTTAATATCCTCCACCATAAAGTACTTATGGGGATCTTTATAACCATATCTATCGAGTAACTGTTGATACACATTGTCTTGTTGTATTAGATAATCAATGTAATCATAGTACAACTGTAATTTCGAAATGCTAATATCGTCTTTACGTATTTCCCCATAAATATAATGCTGTATCTTCTCATTGTTTATTATGTTATCAATTGTGATAGAGGAAAGATACTGAGTCAAAAGCTTTTGGATATAATTCAGCTGTTCGTTAATCTCAAAAATTGTATAATTACAGTTGTCTGGACTTATAATCGCATTTCGCAGTAAATCATAATATTCCTTTTCTATGTCAACCCATCCTTTAGCCTTAACGGAAGTATAGATGTTTTTAAAGAAAGGAGACATAGAAAACTCAAAAGACTTAGAATCATTGACAATACAATCAATAACTTCTTTACTAGAAGGTTTATTAAAGTATCTAGGAAGATTAAACGCAAAGACATTCCAACAGCGATTATAATTATCTGAAGTTATTCTGATAGAACAAAGACAATCCTCCGATATTGGCGTAAGATTTCCTATAAAAGAATCAACTCGTTTCTTCCAATACCAGTTTATGAAATCTTCATATCCAGTAGGAAGTCCATGAGCCAAGTCAAAACCATTGCCTATTAATATTATTCGGTTCATATGTTATATTATTCTTTATATGGTAGTGCCACAAATGTATTTAGTTTTTGACGCAGAGATTGCCAATTTGGAAGACGTTTGTTCATCAATATCTCAAAAATCTTGTTATGATTATCAACTTTAAAATGACAAAACTCATGTACAATCACAAATTCAATACACTCACGTGGTACTCGGGCAAGTTCAAGATTAAAAATAAGCAGACGCTTTGAGGGAATACAACTTCCCCATTCAGTCTTCATCTGCTTGACCTGCCATTTAAAAGGAGTCTCTTCAAGTTTATTAGCCCAGTATTGAAGCATTGATTCCAATTCCTTTTTAAGATGAAACCTATACCAGGTACGCATTAATTCTGCTCTTGTTTCAATAGAAGTACCCGGTTTTAAAAACATATAAAGCGTATTTCCTTTAAGTTCCATCTTATTTACATAGTGAGGTAACTCTTCAACAATAAGTTGATATCTTTGGCCAAATAAATAATGGCTTTCTCCAGATACGAATTGTCGTTTTGTTTGTCTAGGCTGGGCAAGCACTTCCTCTATTTGTATGCGAAGCCAATCCAATTTTTGCAAAACAAAATTTCTGGCATCATCATCTGTCAGATAATCAGGCATAGAAATATGTACCCTCGCATCTGGAGGGTAGACAGCTAAATGCAAATTTTTTATAGCTTTGCGTTCAATCTCAATTTCTATATCTGCAACTTCTATAGTATACATTAAAACTCTGGATTATTTATTGCAATGCGGAGAATGTTATCTACATCAATTGGCTTAGACAAAGAAAATGCTTCTAAGGCCCTACGAAGTTTAGCTTCCTTTACATCATTTGTTCTAAATCCTTGTTTTGCATTAACTTTAATAAGTTGATAGACCTCCAGAGTTAATGCTAAATCTTCGCCTAGATTATCAAATAATGCTTGTTTGCCTTGAGTGTCAAGCCTAGGGTCGAATGTACGATTCCCTAGTTCACGAGCCAATTCTGCAATGGCTTTAAGGTATTCTTTATAATCAAGGACTCCTTGGCGATACTCTGCGAGCAATCGGTTTATGCGTTCTGAAAATTTTCTATATTCTTCTGGATTACTCTCACGTTTACGATTAATTACACGACGCACATTTGCGGTCATCGTTGAAGCCACACCATCCTTTCCGCCAAGTGCTTCCTCAGCCTCATGTTCTGCGGCCTCTGAGTTACCGTCAAGTACAAGGTCAAGAAATGAAAAATCTTCAAGCATGGCAAGAACCTTTGAAGGTTTTGCATCTACATACATGTCAAGAATATTTCTCATTTGCTGATCATATTGTTTCATATCGATAATATCTCCAGCACGATGCATTATGGCATTCCGAATATTGTCAAAATTCTTAACACGCTCAAATATTGTCTGGGCCTCTTCTGAAGTATAACCAGCTCTTTCCATCTCAAGCGCAATTGCAGAATAACGAGTGACAAGAATTTTCACTGCATTATAGAAGGCTTCGCGTAAAGGAGCAGTTCGGATAGTTGCAGCTTCTTCTTCAGCAGGCTCAGTGCTACGTTGGTCGAATACAAAGTAATCAAAAAATTCATTGGTCGTTTTTGGATGCGCAACAGGTTCACAAAGATGCTCTACACGTTCAAGAGCTGTATCCAGATCACGCTTGGCATTCTCAAACCGATCCGTTAACAATCCTTCCACATCTTCCTTGTCGTAAGCTGAAAATGCTCCACTGGTATAATCATTAACCGCATTTTCAATATTCTTAAAAAGCTGTTTATAGTCGACTATATAACCGAATTCTTTTTCTTCATGTTCGTTGTTTGTACGATTTACGCGACAAATGGCCTGAAACAAATCATGCCCTTCCATTTTCTTATCAAGATAGAGATAAGTCGCCGATGGTGCATCAAAACCAGTAAGCAGTTTACTTACCACAATCAGTAGTTTCATGTCACCTGGATGGTCGACAAATTGAGTCTTAGCCCACTCCTCAAATTCTTCGGGAGTGCGGTCTTTAAACATCTTTTTAGCCATCTCTGCTTTATATTCAGCCTCGCTTTGTGTTTCTCCAGAAGATGATTCTTCTGGACTCGCATCTTTACCGTTAAAACTTGAAACGACTGCACAATGTCCTTTAAGTTGTGTTTCCTGAAAGACTTCCCAACAACGAAAAGCCTGATAAATACTATCGCAAACCAGCATTGCATTACCCCAACCTTCACGAAGGCATGATATGAGCTGCATGTCCTTTACAATGTCGGCTACAATCTTACGCACTCGGTCACGACTCGAAAAAAGATTCTTCATCACAGCCCATCGGCTTTTCAACTCTTCTTTTGCTTTTGAACTGAGATTGTGTGCAATATGTTCAAAGAGTTGGTCAACGGCCTGTTCGTTTTCTAGATTCTGCTCTATTTCACGAGCTTCATAACGTAGGTCAAGAATTACCTGATCTTTAACTGCCTCATTAAATTTATATGTGTGGATATAATTGCCAAAATTTTCTCTCGATGTAAGTTTACTCTTTTGTTGTTTCAGTAATGGAGTTCCAGTAAAACCAATGAGCATAACATCATCGCCCATGATTTTTTTCATAGCTTTATTGAGTATACCACCTTGTGTACGATGGCATTCGTCAACAAAAACAAATATATTGCCCTTAGCCTTAAACCCTTGTGGCAATTTTTCGGCAAGTGCGGCCATATACTGTTCCGGAGAACGCTTTCCACGGAGTTTCTTCTCTTCTGAAGAAAATGCAGATTCCTCCTGTCCTGCAATACCGAATTTATGAATAAGGGTACAAATCAAATTAGGTTCAACTTCTGATAGCATCGAAAGAAGATGATTTCCGCTTTTAGCACGAATTGGTTTATGACCAGCATCTTTGAATCCATTCTCAATTTGTTTGTCAAGTTCATCACGGTCTGTAATAATAACAACACGTGGATCATTGGGCATATTCTCCAATATCCATTGAGCCAACCATACCATCATCAAACTTTTGCCAGCACCTTGCGAGTGCCATATAATACCACTTTGTTTATTACGGATACGTGGTTTGGCTGCCTCGAATGCAAAATATTGGTTTGGACGACAAACTTTCTTAATACCTCCATCATATACAACGCAGTCATGGATAAGACACAAAATTCTTTTCGGTTCAAGCATCTGAAGCAATGAACGATCAAGCTCATTAGGAAATTCAGATCTTGGGAATAACTCAGAAATTGGTTCGGGCGTGGACGTATCATTTGGATAACTGTGACCGGTTGGTTCCTTCCAGCGTAACCAAAACTTTTCCGGAGTCAATATTGTACCATAATGCAGTCCTTCACTATCGTTTCCGGCAAATAGGAATTGAGCTGGCACAAAAAAATGGCATATTTCATTATCTCTACTGTTATTACGAATCTGTTGGCGTACACCATCCTTAACACTAACAGTTGATTTCTTCAATTCGATAACTCCTAGTGCCATTCCATTGATATATACTACTATGTCTGGGCGACGTGTATGGTATTCTTCTATATTACGGCGAACAGTTACTTCCTCTGCCAAAGAAAAGATATTATCGGCCACATTATCCTCTAGCCACTCGATAATCTTAATCGTTTTACTTTGTCCGTCATCACCTTGGATATTTACTCCATAGCGTAGATAGTTATAAAAATTCAGATTACTCTGAAACAGCGTATCCTTATCAAGGCATAGGTTTATCTCTAACTAAACCAAACGAAGCACTATATCAATCTACGTATCCGAAGCGTATTGTGTATCTATTATAAATTTTCTAAGAATTTCGGGGATAATTGGAAAGTTATCGACATCTTGCTTATATCCAAGATACTGATAGCCACAATAATCGTGGAGAAGATTAACTACTCTGTTTTGGGTTGCACGTTCTGAATCTACTAATGGTATTGTGTTCATATCAAACGAATTTTTCCTGTTAATAACTGCTGCATCATACCTTGTCGGACTGCTATATATTTTTCCCTTTTCTCCTCAATTTCTTCAATTTCGTCATTCATATCAGAGAGAACTAATGCTATTTCATTCTGCTCATGCATATCTTTAGGAAGAAGAATTTTCGAACTTAAAAATCTCCGTTTAGGAAGATTGTATCGAGTAGATCCTTGTGCTAATTCCATCATTAAATCTCTTCCAATTTTGCTGCGAAGAAGAAATGTTAGAAATCTTGGATTAATATTGGGCTTATAAAATCTAAAGCCAAAACAGAAACTATTAAGATACAAATCATCATATTCTTCTGTCACACATGAACACATACCAACCTCATCAGGTGTCTCAGAAGAGGTATTAAATATAAGATCATTTTTTTGAACCTTATTTTGTTTTTCTCCTTTGGAAACATTGACATGCTCAAAATAATTTGGAGATATAGTATCTTTATAAATTACATTTACGAACGTAATGAATTTAGAATCACCATGCCCGAAATCAAGACCTGTTTTCCCTGAAAGTCCGTTATAAGTATATCCAAAATCCTTGAACGCCATTTCTTCCCATGACTCATCAAAACCGGGAAGTCGACGACGAGCGGTTAGAAGCTCTTGCATTGCTCCCTGCATTATAGCCCGCTTCTTTTCAATCAGAGTATTGAGTTCACAAATCAACTTGTCTATATCGTTTAATGCCTCTGCAACTAGTTTCTGCTCACCAATATCATTAGGTTTTACAACTTCAAAATTCAAAAGGAGCGTTTTAGACAATCCTCCTCTACCTCCGTCTCCAGAAGATATAGTTCTGAGATTTTGATACTGACTGTCCATATATAAATATAGATAATCTGAGTCAATATTTTCTGAAGGAAGAATAGCTCCAATAGACTGATTTGTACATAATTCAACTTTGTTAATGGCTGCAGTTCCTCTTGTTTTGCCCTGACCAGCTAATCCAATAAGGACGCAATTTGTTGGCAACATATGAGTACTTGCAGAATCATACCCTTCTTTTGATATTCGACCATGAACCTCAAATATAATTTTATTGTTAAGTTCACTAGAATTCATCCAACGGATATGACCATTCCAATAATCTGGATTTTCTGTTGATGGTGTAGCACCTGTAACAATATCTGTAAAATCTCCAATTTTACAAACTTCCCAATCTTCAGGAATCAATCCCAACTCTGTTTGCTTGAATCTGGTTTCCATCATAACTCAAAACCCATTTTAGCGAGGTGAGCATTTACTTTTTCTTCAAGGTTTCGTACTGAGGCGTCTATGTCGGATAGGCGGCGAACATAACGATCGACAAGAGCAGTAACTTGTTGTTCGATATCTACAGTTACATCAAATGCTGCACTAATGGCTCCACCAACGATAGCAGTATGCCACTTATCGTTGATAACCATATCCTTAATTTCCGATTCTTGTAAAGTATTATATTTTTCAACAACAAGTTTGGTCAACTTAGAAATCTTTTGTTTAACATCGGTCTTAGTATTAGCCAACTCTTTATTCAAGTCAATATATTGTTTATATAACTTAATAGTATCATCTGGCAATGCCGCATAATTAACAACTTCCTTCAACCGATACTTAATTGCACTTACACTCAAATTATTAAGACGGTCGAATACACCTCTATTTTCAGCGATAATAGCTTCGCGTTTCTCTTTACCTATCTTTCCTTTTTCATTAATCGTAAGAAAAGCTTCTAAAATTTCTTTTTCTCCGTTCAATGGTTTAGGACATATTGCGTAAAAATATTTGTTCGTGATTTCGTTGACAGTATCATTAAGTTCCTCTGAGTATTCCTCCTCCATCTGTTCTATCTCACCTTTGAGTTGTGACACTCGCTCTTCTGCTTTATTGACCGCATCGTTCTCTTTTGGGAAATATCGATTGATAACTACATGAACTGGCAACAAGTCGCAATTATAATCCCTAAAAGTGGGGTTCTTTTTAGGTACGAACCTTACCTCTTTAGATTTTTTATCGGTTGTAAGAATATCACACGACAATTCCACAGTCCAACCATAGCGAGAAATTAGATAACAATCATCTTGCATAGCTGAATTCCAATAGTTGAGCAGTATGTCATATATCGTGTATTTGTCAACGAGACTATCGATTTCGGAAAGCATTTCAAGAAGTGACTCACTCCAGTCTGCTATAAGTTTTTTTAGGCTGGCATCCAAGAGCAAGCGCGAACATCTGTTGTGACACAAGTTTATACCATTCTTCTACTGCTTCCGAGAAAAATCCACTTAAAGTACTGAATTCCTTATTATGCGTAATAGTATTTGGAATCTCGCTACGTCCAACGCA
>ENA-ORLU01002531-ORLU01002531.1-human-gut-metagenome-genome-assembly--contig:-NODE-2531-length-10470-cov-2.903397_pt1 | contig 10470 bp, 10 predicted proteins | sample MGYA00243009_ERZ508833 | MGnify/ENA primary metagenome ERZ508833 (study PRJEB26277, sample SAMN04329763) | human gut metagenome | biome: human-associated habitat | host: Homo sapiens | place: USA...
AAAAACAGACTATGTAACAGTAGCACATCAAGATGATATATATTGTGAAAATTATTTGGAAGAAATAGTAAAAAAACTAGAAAACAATAAAGACTTTGTAATAGCATTTTCGGATTATAATGAAATAAAAAATGGTAAAACAATTCCATTAACAGTAAATTTGAAAATAAAAAAAATATTACAATTTCCATTAAAAATAAATGGAAAGTCAAAATTTGCTAAAAGATTTGCACTTGCATTTGGATCAAGTATATGTTGTCCAGCAGTAACAGTAAATACTAAGATTTTAGGAAAAAAACCATATATAACAAATTTGAAATGTGATTTAGACTGGGATTCATGGAATGAATTTTCAAAAATAAAAGGAAGGTTTTTATATATTAATAAACCATTGATGAAACACAGAATACATGAAGAATCAGAAACAAGTAATCTAATAGAAAATAATATAAGATTAGATGAAGATTTGGTAATGTTTAAAAAATTTTGGCCAGATTGGATAGCAAAATTATTAATGAAAAAATATAAGAATGCTATAAAAACAAATAATTAAAAGGAGTATTTTGTATGAATATAGAAACACAATTAAATAATATCAAAACAAAGAAAATTTTAGTAGTAGGAGATATAATGCTAGATAAATATTTCTTTGGAGAAGTAAAAAGAATATCACCAGAAGCACCTGTTCCAGTATTACACAAAACAAAAGAAACAATAGTACTTGGTGGTGCAGCAAATGTTGCAAGGAATTTAGCGAGAGCAATCCAAGATGTATCAATTATGAGTGTAATAGGAAATGATGAAGAAGGAAAAGTACTAAAAAATATATTAGAAGAAAATAATATAAAAACAGAATTATTAATACAAGATAAAACAAGATTAACAACAGTTAAAACAAGAATGATTGGTCAAAGTAATTCTCAATTATTAAGATTAGATGTTGAAGATGCATCACTTATATCTGATGAAATTTCTGATAAGATGATAAAATTATATGAAAAAAATATAGAAAAATTTGATATAGTCATAATTTCAGATTACAAAAAAGGGGTGCTAAGTATAAAAAATACTGCAAAACTTATAGAAATTGCTAATAAATATAATAAAAAGACATTAATAGATACCAAAGAGCCATCATATGCAAAATATAAAGATGCTTATTTAATAAAACCAAATCTTAATGAATTAAAAGATTTAACAAAAATGAGTGTAAACAATGATGAAGAAATCGTAAAGGCTGCAAATGAATTAAGAAAACAAACAGGAGCAAAATATGTTTTAGCAACAAGAGGAAAAGATGGTATGACACTTGTTGATGAAAACAATTTTTACCATATAAGAGGTGTATCAAAAGAAGTATATGATGTATCAGGAGCTGGAGATACAGTTATATCATATTTAGCAGTAGGTCTTGCAAATAATTTTGAAATAGGAGATGTAGCTAGATTAGCAAATATAGCATCAAGTATAGAAGTTTCAAAAATGGGAACATATGCAGTTTCAATAGAAGAAATAAGAGAACATATAGAAAAAGAAAATGGAGTATCATATTATAATAAATTACCATCTGTAGAAAAATTAACAGAGATTTTACAAAAAGAAAGAGAAAAAGGCAAGAAAATAGTATTTACTAATGGATGTTTTGATATATTCCATGTAGGACATTCAAGATATTTAAGACAAGCCTCAACATATGGAGATATTTTAGTAGTTGGCGTAAATTCAGATGATTCTGTAAAAAGGCTAAAAGGACCAGAAAGACCAATTATATCAGAACAAGAAAGAATGGAATTATTAGCAGACTTACAATGTGTTTCATATGTTGTAAAATTTAGTGAAGATACACCATATGAGTTAATAAAAAAATTACAACCAGATATTATTACAAAAGGTGGAGATTATAAGCCAGAAGACGTTGTTGGAAAAGATATAGTTGAAGCAAGAGGCGGAAGAGTTATTATATGCAAACTTGTAGAAGGAAAATCTACTACAAATATTATTACTAAGATAAAAAATAGTAAATAAATTTGAAAGGAAGAATTTAATATGAAAAATGAGATTAAAGAAAAATTTATATATAGTATAGAATGTAAAACAAAAGTAATAAATGATGATAAAATAATTGAAAAAGTAGAAGAAACATGTAATGCAATAATAAATTGTTATAAACAAGGACATAGAGTATATATCATGGGCAATGGTGGTTCAGCAGCAGATGCACAACATTTTGCAGCAGAATTAGTTGGAAGATATATGATGGAAAGAAAAGGACTACCAGCAGTAGCATTTACAACAGATACAAGTATTTTAACAGCTGTTGGAAATGATTATGGATATGATGATGTATTTAGAAGACAAACAGAAGCATTAGTAGAAAAAGGTGATGTTGTTTTTGGAATATCTACAAGTGGTAACTCAAAAAATGTTTATGAAGCATTAAAATTAGCACAAGAAAAAGGTGCTACAACAGTAGGATTTTTAGGAAAAACAGGAGGAACATGTAAGGAAGTTTGCAATATTCCAATTGTTATAGAATATCCAAGAACTCCAAATATTCAAGAAGCACATGAAATGATAATGCATACAATATGTGAGATTGTTGAGAAAAAATTATATGAATAAAGCAGTATTTTTAGACAGAGATGGAACAATAAATGTTGATAAAAACTATCTTTATAAAATAGAAGATTGGGAATTTATTGATGGTGTAATAGAAGGATTGCAAATATTACAAAGATTAGGATTTAAGTTAATTGTAATTACAAATCAATCAGGAATTGCAAGAGGATATTATACAGAAGAAGATGCTCATAAAATTTTTGATTATATGATAAAAGAATTAGAAAAAAATAATATCAAAATAGAAAAAGTATATTATTGTCCACATATTGGAGATGAATGTAATTGCAGAAAACCTAAATTAGGATTATTTTATAAAGCCCAGAAAGATTTTGATATAGATTTTTCAAAGAGCTATGCAATTGGTGATAAATTAAGAGATTTAGCAATATGTGAAAAAGAAAAGGTAAAAGGATTTTTGTTAAATGAAAATGAAAAAGTAGAAAATCCAAAAATTAAGGTATGTAAAAATCTTTTAGAATCTGCAAAAATAATAGAAAAAAGGAATGGATAGCATGGGGAAAAAAGGATACTTTTCTGGTTTATTTACAAAAATAAACAATTTGGTTTTAAAAAATGAAAAAATAAGAAACTTGAAATCTATATATTACTATATAGATGGTGTAATATTAAAATTTATAAAGAAACCACAAAAAGAAACAAATTCAAAAAAGAAAGTTATAATAGTTTACAATTTAGCACTTGGAGATGCTGCAATGTTTAACTGTGCATTAAAAAATATAAGAGAAATTTATCCAAGAGAAAAATATGAAATAACAATAGCTTGTCAAAAAGGCTTGAATAAAATATATGAAGCAACAAATTTATTTGATAATGTTTTAAGTTTTAATTTTACACAAGCAACAGTTAATTTAAAAGAAAGAAAAAAATTATACTAAGAATTAAGAAAAGTAAAATATGATATATTACTAGATCCAGTAGGAATTGAGGATTGTTCAACTAATATATTAGTATCTAGAGCAATATGTAGTGAAGAAAAAATAGGAATAATAAATTATGGAAGAACAATAAAATGTCCTCAAAAAATATATAAAAAAATATATACAAAACTTTTAGAAGTAGATAATGCAAAAATGCACTTAATAGACCATTATTTTGAATTCTTTAATTTATTAGGAAATATAAATAAAGAACCAGAATTTATTAATTTACCAAGTGAACCAATAAAAGAAGAAATAAAAGAAAACTATTTTATAGTATATCCAAGTGCAAGTACAGAATACAAAAGGTGGCCAATAGATAGATTTGCTGAAATAACTAAAATGGTATATCAAAAAACAAAATTGACATTAATTGTTTGTGGCACAAAATCAGATAGACAAACTAATGATGAACTAATAAAATTAATAAAAGATGATGTAAAATATATAGATATGACAGAAAAAACATCAATATTAGAATATATTGATTTAATAAAAAAAGCAAAATTTGTAATAACAAATGATACAGGAATTTATCATATTGCAGTAGTATCAGAAGTTCCAGTATGTATAACAGCAGGGGCATATACATATGATAGATATTTAACATATAACTTTAAAGGTGCCGAAAAATATAAAAAACCATATGTAGCATGTGTAAAAATGAAATGTGCAAATTGTGATAATAGATGTATTAAATCAAATGAATTAGAAAGAACTTGGCCATGTTTAGATGCAGTTACAACTGAGATTGCATGGAAGCAAGTTAATAGTATGCTTGAAAATTTGAACCTTTGAGAGGAAGTAGTAAATGAAAAAAGAAAAACATGAAAATCAAGAAATATCAGAAAAAACAGTAATTCTGAAAAAATTAAAGTTAATAAATCTTGCTAAATATTTAATGTATTATTTTGATCGAACAATATGTCTTTTTAATAAAAGTAAAAAGCAAAATGATGTAAATAATAAGAAAAAAGTTTTAATATTAGCAAATTTAGGGCTTGGTGATGCAATGAATTTCTTATCAGTTGCAGACAAGTATAGAAAAGCATATCCAAAAGAAGAGTTTGAAATAACATTATGGGTATGTAATCATTTGGACGAATTAATGAGAATGGAAACTGAATTTGATAAAGTTGAATTAGTTCCATTTAATCAAATTACTACAGATATAAAGAAAAGAATAGCTTTAATAAAAAAGATTAGAGAATATAAATATGATGTAGTTGTTGATATTATGGGAGCAACAGGTTGTACACCAAGTATGTATTTAATGGCATCTTCAATAGCAAATCAAAAGATAACTATAATAAATAAGGCATATTCAATTTGCCCTAAATTTTTTACGAAAAAAATATACACTAAATTAATAGAAATAGATGATAAGAAGATAACTAATATAGAGTATTATCATTATTTGATTAATGAAATATTAGGAATAAAAGATGATGAAATAAAATTTCATAAAGTTAAAGAAATAAAGTTAAATTTAGATTTGCCTAATGAGTATTATATAGTATTTCCAAGTGCGAGTTTAGATAAGAAAAAATGGGAATATGAAAAATATGGAGAATTAATAGAAAAAATTTATGAAAAAACGAAATTACCTGTTATATTTTGTGGTACAAATTCTGATTTAACAGATGTAAATGAAGTAATTAAAAATATAAAAAATGCTAAATATATAAACTGTTTAGGAAAAAGTTCAGTTGTTGAATTTATAGAAATAATAAGAAGGGCCAAATTTGTAATAACAAATGATACTGGAGCATATCATATTGCATTAAATTTTGAAGTGCCTGTAAGTATTATAACAGGTGGTTATACATATGATGGATTTGTAACTTATGACTTCAAAAATAATAAATATAAAAAGCCATATATAATAACAGATAAAAGAGAATGTTTTAATTGCAATAGTAAGTGCAAGTATTTAAAAAATAATCAAGAAAAATGGCCATGCTTACATGCTGTTACTGTTGATTATGCTTGGAGTATTGTTGAAAAAATGATAGATGATATACAAGATAAGCAATAGAGGAGGAAGAATATTGGAAGAAAATAGAGAAGAAGATGGCAAAAAAACAGTAATATCTATGGTAACATATTTAATAGCAAATGTAATAGGAATGGCTGTATCATTAGTTGCACTACCAGTATTAACAAATTTACTTTCTACAGCTGAAATGGGAATTGCAACGAGTTTTATAACATTAAAAAATATAGTTACAATTATACTATTGTTAGCAATGTATATATCAATAGACAAAATTTTTGTTTCAGTAAAAGATTATAATGAAAGATATAAATATTTGTCATCAATGTATATATTTTCAACAATTGTAGCTATATTAATATATATTGTATATTTTATATTTCAAGTTCCAATTAATAAAATATTAGGTTTTAATACACAAATGATGACATTAATGGTTGTAATGTGTATTTTAATAAATGGATGTACATTAATGGTTGCAAATTGGAATTTTTGTAATAAAGCTAAATATACTTTTTTATATAATTTATTAGCATCACCTATATCACAAATATTATCAATAATTTTAGTATTAATATTACCATCAGAAAAATATTTAGGAAGAATAATTGGTGTTGACTTTTTTAATATAGTATTAGGATTTGTTTGTGGAATTGTTATATTAAAAAAAGGAAAAAGAGCTTTTAATAAAAATTATATAAAAGAAAGTTTACAAATTAGTTTGCCAATGATACCACATTTATTATCACAAATATTTTTATCAAGTTGTGATTTATTAATGATAAAAAGTATAGTTGGTGAAGCTAGTGCAGGAATTTATAGTGTATCATATACAATTTCAAATATTTTATATACAATATCATTGCAAATTTTTAAACCATGGTCACCATGGGTATATAGAAGAATTGAAAATAAAGAAACAGATTCAATAAAAGAAAATTCAAAATTAATAATGCATATTGTATGGATATTTTGTATAGGAATATTTACAATTGCACCAGAATTAATAAAACTCTTTATAAATTCTGAATATGGAGAAGCATCATTAATAGTACCACCAATATGTTTAGGAATCTTTTTCCAAATGATGTATACATTTTTCTATGATATAGAATATTATCATAAGAAAAACAAACAAATAGCAGTATTTTCGGTAATTACAGCAATTGTAAATATAATATTAAATTATGTAGCAATAAATATTTGGGGATATCAAGCAGCAGCTTATACCACAATAGTAAGTTATATGATATTGTGTATATTACATTATTTTGGAATGAGGAAAATAGATAAAACACAATATTATGATTTAAAAACATTATTAGTATTAAGTAGTGTTTTAATATTGATAACACTTGCAAATGTTATATTTAATAATAGTATTTTAATAAGATATATAATTCTAATATTTAGTGGAATTTATATTTTAATAAGATATAGAGAATTAATCAAAGATATGTTAAATAAATTTCGAAAAAAGAAGATGATTAGTGAGAAAGGAGAATAAAATGTCAGTATTAGTAACAGGAGGGGCTGGATATATAGGAAGCCATACAGTAGTTGAATTATTAAATTCAGGAAAAGATGTAGTTATAATAGATAATTTTTCAAATAGTAAACCAGAAGTATTAGAAAATATTAAAAAAATAACAGGAAAAGACTTTAAGTTTTACGAAGTAGATTATTTAAACAGAAAAGAATTAGAAAAAGTTTTTGAAGAGAATGATATAGAAGCAGTTTTAAATTTTGCTGGATATAAAGCTGTTGGAGAATCTGTAAAAAAACCATTAGAATATTATGAAAATAATATATCAGGAGCAATTGTTTTATTAGAAACAATGAAGAAATATAATGTAAAGAAATTTATATTTAGTTCATCTGCAACAGTATATGGAGAACCAGAAAGAATACCATTAACAGAAGATTGCAAAACAGGTGGAACAACAAATCCATATGGAACAACAAAATTGTTTATAGAACAAATATTACAAGATTTATATAAATCAGATAATACATGGGATATAGCAATATTAAGATATTTTAATCCTGTAGGAGCACATGAAAGTGGATTAATAGGAGAGGAGCCACAAGGAATTCCAAATAATTTAATGCCATACATAGTAAGAGTTGCATCAGGAGAACTAGAACAACTATCAGTATTTGGAAATGATTATGATACACCAGATGGAACAGGTGTAAGAGATTATATACATGTTGTTGATTTGGCAAAAGGACATATAAAAGCACTAGAAAAATTAGAAAAAGAAAATACAGGAATATATATTTATAATTTAGGTACAGGTGTAGGATATAGTGTTCTAGATATGGTAAAAGCATTTGAAGAATCAACAGGAAAAAAAGTTAATTATAAAATAGCAGAAAGAAGAGCTGGAGATATAGCAACATGTTATTCAGATCCAGCTAAAGCGAAAAAAGAATTAAATTGGGAAGCAACAAAAAACTTGGAAGATATGTGTAGAGATTCTTGGAAATATATTCAAAATAGAAAAAATAAATAAAAGATTAAATTTTGAATATGTTTTGTGAAAAATGTACATAAAATAATAGAAAATATATAAAATACGAAAGTTAGAAAATTGAAAGTTATTGGAAGGAAATTGATTATTTATGTTGGGATTTGGGCAAGATATAGGAATTGATTTAGGAACAGCAACTATAATAGCATATGTAAAGGGAAAAGGTGTTGTTTTAAGAGAACCATCTGTAGTTGCTGTTGATAGTAATACTAAAGAAGTTTTAGCAGTTGGACAAGAAGCAAGAAGAATGTTAGGAAGAACACCAGGAAATATAGTAGCAACAAGACCTATGAAAGATGGAGTTATAGCTGATTTTGATGTTACTGAATCTATGCTTAGATACTTTATACAAAAGGCAGCAGCTAAAAAAGGTGTTGTAACACCAAGAATAGCTATATGTGTTCCTTATGGAGTTACAGAAGTAGAAAAAAAAGCTGTTATAGATGCAGCAATGCAAGCAGGGGCAAGAAAAGTATTTTTAATTGAAGAACCAATCGCAGCTGCAATTGGAGCGGGATTAGATATTGCCAAACCTTGTGGAAATATGATTGTAGATATTGGTGGTGGAACAACAGATATAGCAGTAATTTCCCTTGGTGGATCTGTTGAGAGTACATCATTAAAAGTTGCAGGAGACAAATTTGATGAAGCAATAGTAAAATATATAAAGAAAAAACATAATGTAATGATAGGTGAAAGAACAGCAGAAGATTTAAAAATAAATATTGGTTGTGTATATCCAAAAATTCAAGACTCTCAAATGGAAATAAGAGGAAGGGACTTAACAACAGGATTGCCTAAAAATATTATTGTACATTCAAGCGAAATGTTAGAGGCATTAATAGAACCAGCAATGCAAATTGTTGACGCTGTACATTCAGTATTAGAAAAAACACCTCCAGAATTATCAGCAGATATAAGTGATAGAGGAATATATATGACAGGTGGAGGATGTCTAATTGATGGATTAGATAGATTATTACAAGAAAAAACTGGAATAAATGTTATGATTGCAGATGATGCAGTATCATGTGTTGCATTAGGAACTGGAAAAGCATTAGACAATTTAGATAATTTAGAAAGAAAGTAAAAAATAGGGGTTTTGTTTTTTTAAACAAACCTCTTTTTTTATAAAAAAATATAAGATAAAATATTTTCATTTTATCTTATATTTTAACTATGCCATAGCATTTAATTTTTTTGACATACTAGATTTTTTTCTAGCAGCTGTATTTTTTACGATAACACCTTTTGTACAAGCTTGATCAACTTTCTTTGTAGCTTCAGACATTAAAGTAGTAGCTTCGGCTTTATTTCCAGCAGCAACTGCTTGCTCAAATTTCTTAACAGCTGATTTATATGCACTTTTAATCATATTATTTGTTAATGTTTTCTTTTCAATAATCTTAACTCTCTTTTTTGCTGATTTAATATTTGGCATTTAAAATGCACCTCCTCTTAGTAAAATAACTATAACGCATACAATTATAACATACAAAAATTAATTTGACAATACCAAAAAAGGATTTTTTTGAAAATTGTTGCACTTTATACAAGAATATGATATATTATTAAAGAATTTATCAAATCATAAATAAAGAAAGGTGAGTGTTTATGATAGCTATAGGTAGTGACCATGGAGGTTACAAATTAAAAGAAGAAATAAAGAAATATTTAGAAGAAAAAGAAATAGAATATGAAGATTGCGGAACATTCTCAGAAGACAGAGCAGATTATCCTGAAATAGCTAAAACAGTAGCATTAGAAATCCAAAATAAGCAATGTGATAAAGGAATATTAATATGTCGTTCAGGAATAGGAATGAGCATAGTTGCAAATAAATTTAAAGGAATAAGATGTGCAAAATGTGATAATGAGGAAGAAGCAAAATATTCAAAAATGCACAACAATAGTAATGTGTTAGCTTTAGGAGCAGATTATATAGAAACAGATGAAGCTATAAGAATAGTAAGAATGTGGCTAGCTACAGAATTTGAAGGTGGAAGACACCAAGAAAGAATACAAATGATAGATGAAATAGAAACAGAAAATATGAAATAATGGGGGAGTACTAAATGTGGGGAAATATAGCAATTGCTTTTTTATTAGCATTTATAGTATCATTTGTAGCAACGCCATATACAATAAGGATAGCTAATAAAATAGGAGCAGTAGATGTACCAAAAGACCAAAGAAGAATGCATACTAAAAAAATGCCCAAGTTTGGAGGACCGGCGGTAATACTAGGATTTTTAGTATCAATAATGTATTTATTAATAGTAATGAGTATTGAAGGAAGTATAGACTTATTTTCGGAACAAGAATATGGAAAAAAATTATTGGGATTATTACTTGGAATTGTTGTGATTGCAATAAC
>ENA-ORLU01002532-ORLU01002532.1-human-gut-metagenome-genome-assembly--contig:-NODE-2532-length-10465-cov-2.896515_pt1 | contig 10465 bp, 11 predicted proteins | sample MGYA00243009_ERZ508833 | MGnify/ENA primary metagenome ERZ508833 (study PRJEB26277, sample SAMN04329763) | human gut metagenome | biome: human-associated habitat | host: Homo sapiens | place: USA...
AAACTTTTAATTCACTAAATTGATTAGAAACATCAAATTTAAAAGCTTCACTATTTGCTGATGAAAGTATCATTTTTAAAAAATCTACATCAACATCTTGCTCTTCTACATTTCCAACAATACAACCACTTTTGGATAACACTTCAAGCAATTTCTTTCTGTCATAAGCAGAAGTCAAATTATATTGCACATTATCAACAATAACATTATCACTATCATAGTTATTAACTTCTTTATAACTAACATCATTCAAAGTTGCATTTTCTATCAAAGACTTTGCTTCTTCCGTCAGCGGATGTTCGTCTGCTTCATTATCTTCGGTAATCGGCTGCATAATGTAAATTTTTTCCTGCGGCGATTCGTCCCTGATAATCTGATATTGTTTTTGATTTTCATTTGATAATTCAATTAATTTTTTACTTCTTCTTTCTTTTACATCACCTTGTATTTGATCTGGCATTTTTGCAGCAACAGTTCCTTTTCTTGGTGAATATGGAAATACATGCATTTTATAAAAGTTTATTTTTTTCAGATAATTATATGTTGTTTCAAAGTCTTCTTCAGTTTCTCCTGGAAATCCAACTATTATATCTGTTGTTAAAATTACATCATTATAGTATTTTCTTAATCTTTGAACAATTTCTTCAAATTCACTTGTTGTATATTTTCTATTCATTCTTTTTAATGTATTGTCACATCCACTTTGTAATGATAGATGAAAATGATGGCATATTTTTTCAAGTTTTATTAGTCTTTGCATAAATTCTTCTGTTATTATTTTTGGTTCTAATGAGCCCAATCTTATTCTTACTATTCCCTCTATCTTATTTATTTCTTCTAATAAATCTATTAGACCTATATTTTCTTCAAAGTCTTTTCCATATGATGCAAGATGTATTCCTGTTATTACAACTTCTTTTATTCCTTTTTGTGCAATTTGTTCTATTTCTTTTATTATACTATCTATTTTTCTACTGCGCACTCTTCCTCTTGCATATGGAATTATACAATATGAGCAAAATTGATTACATCCATCTTGTACTTTTATTACTGCTCTTATTTTTTCAGTATATGAAATTTGTCCCATATCTTCAAATTCTTTTTGGACTGATATATCTTGAACTGCTGTTAATTTTTGATTTTGTTCAAAATATTTTTCTACATATTTTACTATATCTCTTTTTTCTTCGTTTCCAAGTACAACATCAATTTCAGGCATCTTCTCTAGTTCTTCTTTTGAACTTTGAGCATAACAACCTGTTGCTACTATTATTGCATCTTTGTTCTTATCTTTTACTTTTCTTAAGGCTTGTCTTGATTTTCTGTCAGACATATTTGTAACTGTACATGTATTTACAACACATATATCTGATACATTATCTATTTCTACAATTTCATATCCGTTTTCTTGAAATTTTTGCATCATAGCATTTGTTTCATATTGGTTTACATCCAAATGTAATAAATGAAACTCTAATTTACATTTAATTTCATTCCTTTTTATATTAGAGTTGCTCCTATAATTCCTGCATCGTTTTTGAATTTTGCAAGCTGAATTATTATATCATTTCTTTTGTTAAATAGCAAGTTTCCTGTTAAAAGTTGTTGTTTTAATGGTTCTAGTAATATTTCTTTATAATCTGCAAATCCTCCTCCTATTAATATTTTTTCTGGTTCAAATATATTAATCAGATTTGATATTCCTATTGCTAAGTTTTCTATATATTCATTTAAGAAATATTTTAATCTTACGTCATCTTTATTATTTAATATAATTTTTATTACTTCTTCATTTCTAAGAGTTGTTAAATTGAATTCATACGCAATTTTTTCCTTAAATCGCTTTAGGCTTGCATATATTTCAAAACAACCTCTTTTTCCACAATTACATTGTAATCCATTTTTCTGTATTATCATATGGCTAAATTCAAATCCTGGTACTTCCTTAGCTTCTAATACTTTTCCATTATATATTACTGCACCACCAACTCCTGTTCCAACACAAAGAAATAGTCCGTTCTCACATTCACTAAAGTTTCCATATTTTTGTTCTGCTAATGCTGAACATTTTGCATCATTTTTTAATTTTACTTTTGTTCCTGTTTCTTTTTCTATTATTGGTGTTATTTCATAATTTTCTATTCCTAAATTTACTGCTTTTATAATTGTTGTTTGATTTACTGTTCCTGGTACTGCTATTCCTACATTTTCTACAAAGTCCATTTTTTGATATTCTTTTATTGTTTGTATTATGAATTGTGTTATTTCTTCTTTTAAATTTTGTTTATTTATTTGACTTTCGTTTTCGACTTTTTCTACTATATATTTTTCTTTCTTCTGTTGTATATTTCCGAATTCGTCTACTAGCCCTATTCCTACATGGCTTCCACCTGTATCTATTCCTATTTTCATTTGTTTGTTACCTTTCTTTTTGTAACTGTTTTGATGTTTTTATCTTATCATAAAGAACCTAAAATATCAACTATTTTAGGTTCTTTATTTTAAATCCAATTTACAATTTTCATTCCTTTTGGAGCACCCCATGGAGCATTTTGAATAAATTGTTCTTTTTTCTTTAATGTCACTTTATTTAATTTTCTGCAATCAACAAATAAACTCATTCCCAAACTATTCACAGAATTTGGTATTTCTATTTCATCAATATTAACACAATAAGCAAAAGCCCCATACTTTATTTCTTTTACTGTATCTGGTATCACTATTCTATTAATATTTGATTGTACCTTAAACGCAGACTCTCCTATTACTTCAACACCTTTTTTTATAGTATATGTTCCATAAATATTATTCAAGACTCTCACTAATGTTTTCTTATCTTTAGTATATAAAGCATTATCTTCTATTATGTAATTTTTGTTTTCCGAATCAATTGTTACTATTCCATTATAATTCCAATATTTAAAACATGGTTCTATTTTTGAGACATTCTTTCCTATTTTTATTTTCTTAACCGTATTTACATTTGTAAATGCTTGATCTTTTATATAGTTCATTGAATCTGGTAATATAATATATTCCGCCGATGTTGCTTGATTGAAAGAATATGCATTTAATGCAACTATCCCCTCTTTTATATTTATTGTTTTTTCTTTAGAATAACACATACATAATTCATTAGTTTTTTTCATATATACGATCTTATTTTCCTTATCATTTTCTAGAACATCGTTATTTGAGTTTAATTCAACCTCTTCTATACTTGTTGGCAATAGAGCTGCATCAAGTGCTTTTAATGTACTTGGAATTTTTATTTTCTTTAAATTTGTATATTTTGCAAGCGATATCTTAAAATACTTCGTTCCTTCTGGAATTTCAAAATTATCTTTTTGTTTTATATAATTAGGCAATATAAATATTATATCTGACGTATTTTTTGAAAGTAATATTCCATTTTCAATTTTAAATGTTTCATTATTTGTTAATTCAATATCATTTAAACTTATGCAATTACTAAAAGCTCTAGTATCTATCTTTAATAAACTAGAAGGTAATTTTATACTTGATAAATTAGGACAATCTGTAAAACTTGCATAATTTAAACATTCAACCCCTACAGGAATTATAATTTTTTCTAATTTTCTACATCCACAAAATGTATATGCTGATACTTCCTTTACTCCTAAAGGAATATTAATATTTTTTAAATTAATACAATAATAAAATGCATTATTTTTTATTTCTTTTATTGTTGACGGCAACTGCACATTAACTAAATTATCACATTGACTAAATGCACTTACTCCAATAATTTCAATTCCTTCATTTAAAATTACCGTTTCTAATGTTTTATTGTTACTAAATGCATTTTCAGCAATTTCTTTTACGCTTCCCGGAATTATTATTGTTTTTAAACCTTCTACTCCAGAAAATGCACCATATCCAATTTTTGAAACTATATCTGGTAATGTTAACGTTCCATTTTCATCCATCAATAGTAAATTTCCATTTGACGATAATAATTCTCCATCATCTGTTATATCATATGGATTTACTTTAATTCCTACAGATTGTGCTACTTTTATTTGATTTTTGTCTTTTGTTTTTATTAATAATTCTCCTTTTATTATCTGTAATATATTTATATATTCATCTGTTATATCTGGTATTATTGTTTTTATATTTCCAGTTTCTTCATCTGATTTTATATTATAATTAATTGAATCTTTACCAGCAAAAAGACTTTCGCCTAAAAAGCCTTCATTTTCAACAATTTTATTTGCTTTATATAATTCTACTTCTTCTTTATATTTTGATAACTCGTTCATTTCTTTAGAAAATTTTGCTTTAGTTGTTATTCCACTATTTCCTGTTAATGTTGATATTACTACTCCTGCTAATATTAACATTACTATTATCGTAACTACTAATGCTATTAAAGTCACTCCTTTGTTTTCTTTTGTTCTCATTTCTTTTCCCTTTCTAAATATTAAGTACATTACTTAATGATTTAATTATAATTAAATTTTATCAATAAAATATAGTAAAGTCAATAAAAAATATATAATTCTAGATTGGAAAATAATAACGTTTATTGGGTTATTTTACTTATTTTTAACTCTTATACAGTCTCATTTTTATCATTAAGTAATGTATTTAACGATTTTTATTATTCAAGACTTTTATTCTTAATATTGATTTTTTCCACTTTTTAGAGTACAATATCTTCGAAAGGAATAAAAACTATGGATACAAAATTAATAGCAAAAAATCCAGTTGCTTACCATAATTTCAATATAGAAGATAAATATGAAGCTGGAATTGTTTTATCTGGAACAGAAATAAAATCTATAAGAGCTGGAAAAGTAAACTTAAAAGATAGTTATGCTGGTTTTAAAGATGGAGAATGTTATATATATTCTATGCACATAAGTCCTTATGAACATGGAAATATTTATAACAAATACCCTTTACGAGATAGAAAATTATTATTAAACAAAAGAGAATTATTAAAATTATATTCAAAAGTAAAAATTGACGGTTATTCTTTAGTTCCTATTTCTTTATATTTCAAAGGAAATTTAGTCAAACTTGAATTAGGAGTAGGAAAAGGTAAAAAACTTTATGATAAGCGTCAAGATATTGCCAAAAAAGATGCTGAAAGAAGAATGCAAAAAGCTATGAGACAAAAAATAAGAGATAATAGTTAAGAACAAATAAGAAAAATTTTCAATTTTTCTTTGATTTGTTCTCGCCCGATTTGAGTTTTCGACTAAAAGGAGAAAATCTCAAAGGGCTAGCGATTGTAGCTTTTTATATAATAGGAAAGTATTACTTTCCTATTATATAAAAAATAGAGACTTACTTATTACTTAAGTAATGTCTCTATTTTCTTTCTATGCTTTATTAGCTGAACCAAATACATCTTTCATTTTGTGTGTACTTGCTGCACCTAAATATTTACGAGGATCAAATACAGATGGATCTTCTGTAAACACATCTCATATTGCTCCTGTCATTGCTAATCTTAAGTCTGTATCAACATTTATTTTTGAAACTCCTGAAATACTTGCCTCATGTAATATTTCATCAGGTACACCTTTAGCTCTTGGAATATTTCCTCCATATTCATTACACATATTTACTAATTCTGGAATTACTGTTGAAGCTCCATGTAATACTATTGGTGTATTTGGAATTCTTTCTTTAATTTGTTTTAAAATATCAAATCTAAGTTTTGCTTCACCTTTGAACTTATAAGCTCCATGACTTGTTCCAATTGCTATTGCTAATGAATCAACTCCTGTTCTTCTTACAAATTCTTCAGCTTGTGCTGGATCTGTATACATTGCATCAGATGCAGATACATTTACATCATCTTCAATTCCTGCTAATTTTCCTAATTCTGCTTCTACAACAACTCCATGTGCATGTGCATAATCAACAACTTCTTTTGTTAGTCTGATATTTTCTTCAAAATCATATTTTGAACCATCAAACATTACAGATGTGAATCCATTGTCTACACACATTTTACATGTTTCAAAATCAGGACCATGGTCTAAGTGTATTGCTATCGGAATATTTGGATGTTCCTCTACAGCAGCCTCAACCATTTTCATTAAATAATTAATTCTAGCATATTTTATTGCACTTGATGATGCTTGCAATATAACTGGTGAATTGTTTTCAGCAGCTGCATCAACAATTCCTTGTATTAATTCCATATTATTTACATTAAATGCACCAATTGCAAAACCTTCTTTCATTGATTTTTCAAACATTTCCTTAGTTGTTACTAATGGCATATTAATCACTCCTCTTTTTGTATTATTACATGAGTATTTTATTTCTATTTCAAAACTTTGTCAAGATTGTATATTATTTTTTAGTAATTATTGTTATATTCATAACTTCCACATTTTGATTCATCTGATTGCATTGAATTGTTATTTGGTGTAGGAACTACATTAATTGCATGTAGTGTACAACATTTTGAATTTTTGTCTTGATATGCACAACTTTGAACTGTGCAATTTATTCTTTGATTTTTTTCCATGATAATTCTATTCCTTTCTTATATTATTAAAAACTCATAACACATTCTTCCAAACTATCATTCTAAATAAATCTGTACTGAAAAATCATATCCTCTACGATTTTTCATACATAATAAAAATTAGAACATTTTTATTATGCTCTTTTATTATAATTTTATTCTATTGAATATTTTTATTTTTTTATCAAATAATATTTATTGAAAGGATTATAATATGAATGCAAAAGTTATGTTATTATCAAAAAAAGATGGTGATATAGAAAAATTTTTGAATAAATTTCTAAATAAAAAAATAGAATTAGAAAAATCTAATATTTGGCAAAAAGATTTTTCTAATCCTATTGAAATTTCTGAAATTGTTGCCGCATTTATCGACAATATTCATTCTTTTAATTTAATTATGTGGATTACCCTTGATAAGAATATTTTTATCAAAGTTTCACCAGCAAATTCAAATGATATCATAAAATATTTATTTGAAAGATATCCTTACTAGTTTTTGTCTGCTTGTTTTTCTACTTTTATAACTGTATATGTTATAGATGTTAAATATACTACCAATACTAATGTTGGTGTATATACTCCTACTGGTATTCTTGTAATTGCTATTAAACTAATTAATAGTATCTCGCAAAGTACTGGAATTGCCATTGTTTGAGCAAAAACATTTAAAATTCCTTTTTGACGATATCTTACAACCATATATACTAATATTATTATAAATGATAATACAAATGGCAAAACATATTTTTTAAACATGTCTCTTATTCTTGTAGCTGGAATATCTTTTATTTCTGTTTTTTCTGCAGTTTGTTCAAATTCATAGTTTTCTTTAATTTTATTTACTATTGAATCTTTTTGTTCATCTGATATAGATTTTGCTCTTATTGTTACCATATCTTGATATATTTCTATTGTTTGAACCATATTTTGTTTTCCAAGTACTTCATTGGCTATACTTTTAATTTTATCAACATCTACTTCACTTGCTACATATATATCTATTTTTTGGCTATCTTGATATCTTAATTGCTTATTAAAACCAATTGTAGATGCTATTATAACCCCAGCAATTACTATTATCATTGCTATTGCTAATATAATTACATTTTTCTTTTTCATTTTTTCTAGCAAGTACTAACTTTATTCAAGTTAGTACTTTCTCCTTTCTTATATTATTTGTTCTCTTTTAAATTTAATAATGTTCTTGTTACTATTACATTATAAATTGCTGTTAAAACTAATCCCCAGAACATTATCATTCCAAAACTACTTAAGCTTTCCCATTTAGATAAACAGAATACGATTGTTAATATTCCAACTGGTATTAATTTTAAATATATGTTTTTATATGTTGATTTTACAGCTTCATTTACTAAATTCATTTTCTTTGTTTTTGATAATATTTCTCTATTTATTATTAAATTAATTATCATAACAATTATTATTGCGCTTATTCCTTCTATTGAAATTGCAACATTTGTATATCTTATTAATAATGAGAATGATGCTACAAATCCAACAAATGATATACTTGCTAATATTCCTGATTTTTTGTATATTACACAATATACTAATAATGTTATTACTAATATTGCTATCATTACGATTGCAAAATAAATAATTTCTTTTTGTGTTATACTTGAATATTCATATCTATTTGTATCAACTTCATAGTCTGCTGGTAATTTTCCAGCATTTTCTAGCATAGCTATCTCTGCAGCTTTTGATATATTATTATTTACTCAAGATGAATTTGATGATGCTCCAATATTTACTGTATGTTGTATCATTTACATATAATTTTGCTGTTTTCTTTGTTGTTTCTGAATTACTTGATGTTTCTTCTGTTGTGCTTTGTGTTTCTGTACTTTCTGTATTTTGCTCATCTGTGTTTTCTGTTGATTCTGTATTTTTTTCACTTGTTGATTCTGTTTTTGTACTTTCAGATTCACTTGCCTTTTTTGCATTTTCTATTTCTGTCACATCTGTTGCTAATAATGCATAATCATTCAATAATTCATTTAGTTTTGCTTGTCCATCTTTTGTTAGCTCTATTTCTTCATATACTTGATATGCTCCTTTACTATCTGATGTATATGAATATTTTGCTCCTTTTATCATCTCATCATTTAAAAGGATATCTTTAGAATCTGTATCTTTTATTGTTATTTTTTGACTTGCATATAAATAATATATATACATATCAACATTATCATTTTCTGCTAATTCTACTCTAACAGTTCCGTTTTCTTTATCTAATGAAATTGTATAATCTTGTGCTCCTAATGCCTTTAATCTCTTTTCCATTACTTTTTGAGCATTTTCATAATCTTTTTCTGTTAACTCTGTATCTGTTGTTGTTTCTTCAGACTTTTCTGTTTCTTCTGAACTATCAGCATCTGTACTTTCGTCTGATGAACTATTTTCTGAATCTGAACTTGATTCTTTTATTTTTAATTCAATAACTCTTTGACTTTTTAGCTCTCTTCCAAGTTCATAATCTTTAACTTTATTTTCCATTCTATTTTGTGTTTGAATATATACTCCTCCAAACGCAATCAATGTTACTAATAGTATTGCTAATGCAATTGTTAATATTTTTACTTTTTTCATTTTTAGCATTCCTTTCACTTTATTTATAATAATTTTGTTGCTATGAACATTCTTTATAGATTTTACTTTATTTTTTTTAAAATATCAACCTTTTTTTGATATTTTTTAGAATATATTTTAAATCATTTCTAGCCCACCTTTTAATGAATACACATTGGTATATCCCATTCTTCTTAATATATTATATGCATCCCCACTTCTTCCACCATATTGACAATATACGACAATTTGTTGATTTAATTTTGACATTTCATTCTTTATTCTTCTTATTTCATATTCAGGTATATTTATTGCTCCTGGTAGATGTCCTTCATTATATTCTTGTGGACTTCTTACATCTATTAAAATTGCCCCTTTTGCTACCATATCTTTTAATTCATCAAAATTTATTTCATTTTGTGAATTATTTCTATAATATCCTCTATTTCTATAACATCTTCTACAAAACATATTTGATTCCTCCTATATTTTATAGTATGAAAAAAGAAGCATCTTTGTGCTTCTTTTTTTCTTTATCTTACAATTGTCATTATAATTACTATTATTCCAAGTATTACTCTATATATTGCAAATCCTTTGAAACTTCCATTTTTTAAGTAGTTTAATAAAAATTTAATTACAAGTATTCCTACTAAGAAACTAAACAATACTCCCATAAAGAATGCAAGTGTAAATTCAAAGTCTTTTATACTTACAAGTACTGCTGCTAATACTATTGGTGTTGATAATAAAAATGAATATTTTGCAGCACTTTCTCTGTCTACTTTTAAAGCTCTTGCAATAGTCATTGTTATACCAGATCTTGATGTTCCTGGAAATGCCGCTGCTATTGCTTGTGATAATCCTATTAAAAATGATTGTTTAAATGTCATATCTTCATATTTGGTTTCAGATGGTGCTTTTTTATCAACAATATAAAGTACAATTCCTAATACTATTAATGCAATTGCTATCATTATTGATTCTATATTGAATTTGTCACAAATATATTCTGAGAATTTGTCTAATACTAAACTTAAAATTCCTGTTGGAATTGTTACTGCTACTATGTACCAGAAGATTTTACCTTCTGTTGACTTTTTCTTTTTTACAACTTGATCATATCCACCCTTTATTAGACCTAACCAATCTTTAAAGAAAAATAATGTTATTGCTAATAATGTTCCTAAATGTAATGCTACATCAAAACTTTCTGGAATGTTCCAATTAAACATCCATGGTATTAATTTTAAATGTGCTGAACTTGATACTGGTAATAGTTCTGTTAATCCTTGAACTATTCCTAAAACTATTGCTTGATATATTTCCATATTTTTTATAATTTTGATGACT
>ENA-ORLU01002533-ORLU01002533.1-human-gut-metagenome-genome-assembly--contig:-NODE-2533-length-10464-cov-2.870704_pt1 | contig 10464 bp, 8 predicted proteins | sample MGYA00243009_ERZ508833 | MGnify/ENA primary metagenome ERZ508833 (study PRJEB26277, sample SAMN04329763) | human gut metagenome | biome: human-associated habitat | host: Homo sapiens | place: USA...
AAAATTATGTAATGATAAAAAAGATTACAAAAGGTATATCAGAAAGGTTTTTAAATAATGGTAATTAATAAAGTTGATAGAAGTTCAAAGTTTGAGGTATTAAGAATTATAAGTATGATTTTAATAATAAATTTTCATATATATATATATACTGGAAATGATTTATCTAAAACAGCATTTTCACTTAATTTTTTATTATCTTCTGCTCTTGGACTGTGGGGGATATTAGGCGTTGATATTTTTATATTAATAAGTTCTTATTATTTAATAGATAAAAAAAATGAGTTTAAAACAGAAAAATTATTAAAGATAATAGTAGAAACAATTTTTTATTCTTTGGTATTATTAAGTATATTTAGTAGAATAGGAGTTGTAAAAATAACAATTAAAGAGATAATAAAATCGATAATTTCTCCTATAAGTGGAGAGTATTGGTATGTATTTTCTTATTGTATGTTGTACATGATATATCCATTTTTAAATGAAGCTTTAAAAAAAGTAGAAATAAAAAATTTAAAAAAATTTATATATGTATATTCTATATTCTTATTAATGAGAATGTTAAAAAATAATGTAGATATTAGTGGAGTTGATATATTTATATATATATATTGTGTTATGTTTTATTTAAAATACAATAAAGATAATTGGCTTGAAAAAAATTGTAAAAAAGGTTTTATAATTACAACAATAGTAATATATTTAGGTACAATATCAATTAATTTTATAGGAACAAAGTTTAATATAAATTTATTATTAGAAAATACAAAAATTTTTGTTACTAGATCATCACTATTAATATTACTTGATGCTATATTCTTATTTTATATATTTAAAGGAATAAATATAAAAAACAATAAAATTATTAATTCATTTTCTAATACGACCCTTGGAATTTATATACTTCATGAGAATAGATTTACGAGAGAGTATTTATGGAATAATATTTTAAAAATGGATTATTATTATTTTAATAATAATTTTTTCGCTTTTAAAATAATTTTTGTATCATTTGGAATGTTTTTTATATTTTCAATAATTGATTTTATAAGGATTAAGGTTTTGGAACCAATTATATTTAGTAAAAAAAATTACTTAGTAAAAAAATGTTGTAAAAAAATTGATGATTTTTATAATGGTTAGGTACGAAAGGAAAGGTAAAATGAAAATAAATGTCAAATTTATTGCTATAATAATATTTATTTGTATTATTATTGTTTGGGGAATCCCAACATTTTTCTTAAATAAAATTAGTGGAAAATATAGTGTAAAAGATAAAATTATTTATAATATACTAGATGTATATGAAGAAATAAAGAATTCGAATAATATTGAGATAGAAACTAATTTAAATAATGATATATTAGTAAATGATGAACTTACTTTAAAGGTAATTAATAAATATGAAAACTATAGGAAATTTAAATATGAAATTTTATTAAATGGAGAAGAAAGTGAGCAAATATATTTTGATACTCAAATAATAGAGTTTAAGGCAAATATATTAAATGAAGGAATAAATAGAGTTGAAATAGTAATTTTTAAAGAAGAAAATGAAATATTGAAGAAATATTTTGAATTTTATTTTATAAAGGCATATCAAAAGCAGTTTTTGGATGAAAAAGAAAAAAATGGAATAAGCGTTCATTATAGAAATGGAACAATGGAAAATGCTGAAAAATCAGTATACTTATTAAAAAACTTAGGAAATAATGAAATTAGAACAGATTTTATGTATAGATTTATAGCATTAAAAGGTTATTATGATTATACAAGTTATGATAAGTGGATTAAAGTCTTAGAAAGAGAAAGTAATTTAAAAATAATACCTCTTTTTAATGGTATTGAATATTTTGATGATAGAAAAATAAATTCCGAAGAGGAAATAAAGAATTACATAGAATTAATAAAAGAAACATTAAAAAGATATCCTCAAATTGAAAAAATAGAAATTTTAAACGAAGTAAACCAAGATGTTTCTTATAAAGGTGCGTATTTATCAAAAGAAGAACTAAAATGGTATAATAAATTGATTAATACAATATATAAAGAAATACCCAATGTAGAAATAATCATGAGTGGAACTGTTATGATGCCAAAAAGTTATAGTAAAGGTATTACATCAGAAGAATATTATACTAATTATTTCTTGAATAATATAGAATGTGGTTATTTAAATTATGTTCCTATAAATATTCATTTATATAGTGATGAATATGAAAATAATAAAGGAATCTTAGAAGAAATGACCAATATGAGTAAACTTGTTAATGATTATGGAGGATTTAATAAGATTGATGTAAGTGAGTATGGTTTTTCAGATATAAGTAATTTGGAAGATTCAGAAAATAGACAGGCAAATAAGCTAGTACAATACTCAGTATTAATAGACAAGAATGCCATTAACACAAAAATACTTTATGATTCATGGAATTTGGGAAATGATAAAACCAAAAAAAGTAATAATTATGGTTTATTTACATATGATTATAAGCCTAAAATGTCTTATTATGCTATGAAAAATTATTATGAAAACACAAATGGAGCAGAATATATAGGAACAGTAAATATAGCAGAAGGACTAGAAGCACATGTATATGATAAAGACGGAAAGCCAGTAATAATAACATGGTCAGAAGACAGTACAAATAATATACAAATAGATTATAAAGATTTTACTGCAAAAGACCTATATGGAAAAGACATCCAACCAGACGAAAATGGAAAATTAACAATAACAACATCTCCAGTTTATTTGTATGATGTAGACTATAATTATTTCTATAAAGCAATATCAAATATTGCAATAAGTAAATATGATGAATTCAAAGAAAAATTTGCAACAGAAATATCACAAATTTCAGGTTTTGAAGAGAAAATAAACCAAAGACAAAATTATAGTCAATCAGTAGCAAACACACAAAAATTAATGCAAAATACAGCAATAACAGCAATGAAGAGTCATTATGAATTAGGAGATATAATATTAAAAGCATATGAAGAAGGACAATTAAAAGCAGAACCAGTAAAAATAAGTTCAATGCTAGATATGATAAATGATATAGGAAATTCATATGAAGATCTAGTAACAGTTAGTGTAAACAATACAATAAATAGTGTGATGAAAACATTAGATGAAGCAAATGTTGATTCATCAGAATTAACAACAACAAAACAAGAAATAGATGAAACAGAAAATCTAATAAATACTAATACAGATGTAGAAATAATATATCCAACAAAAATATTGCAATTCAGTAAAGATTGTTATGAAAAAGCCAATTATATAAACAGTTTAGAAGAACAAAATGACATCAAAGTAGGTTTAATAATAAGCAATAATTTACATGCACAATTATTAGCAGATTGGGCTAATAAATTTGCAAGTATTCAAATAAACAATAATATAAATGAATATATTGCTCAAAATCCAGTAACAATAGAATATTCAGAAACAAACATAACAAATAAATCTGTAAAAGCAACAATAAAAACAAATGCAGAAATCCAAATAACAAACAACTCAAATAGTAAAGAATACGTATTTGAACAAAACGGAAGCTTTACATTTGAATACACAATAAAAGGACAAGCAAAACAAATAACAGCAAAAGTAATAAACATTGACAAAACATCACCAATAATAAATGGAGTAATAGATGGAAAACTATACACAAGCAAAATAACACCAACAATAACAGATGAAAATTTAGATACTATAAAACTAATTTTAAATGGTGAAGAAGTAAAGAACTTCAAATCAGGAACAACATTAACAGAAGAAGGCTTTTACACATTAACTGCAATAGACAAAGCAGGAAACAAAACACAAATATTATTCCAAATAATGGAAAACAATAATCAAAATTATATTGTTCAAGAAAATATAATAACAAACATATCAGAACAAACAAAAAAATCAGATTTTGACAACAAATTAAAATTAGGATTAACTTATAAAATAACAAGAAATGATGAAGAAATTAATGAAACAGATAATATTGCAACAGGAGATATATTAACAACATCAGCAGGAGATAAGTATACACTTATTGTAGCAGGAGATATAAACAAAGATGGAAAAGTTGACTTAAAAGATTTAATAAAAATAAGAAAATCTATTTTAGATGATAGTAATTTAGAAACGAATGAAGGACTAGCAGCTGATTGTAATTCTGATGGAAAAATAAATTTAAAAGATTTAGTTAAAATAAGACTAATGATATTAAATAGAGATGCAACAAAATAATGTTGCATCTTTTTTATATATGAAAAATAGTATTTTGTCATATGATTGTAAAAGTGTTATTGTATGTGATTGATTTTTAAAATATAAAGTGTAAAACTTTTTTGCATAAAAGTCAAAAACAATGAGTATAATAGTAAAAATATAATATAAAATGCAAAAAAACATTGCTTTTTATAAAAAAAGGTGGTATAATTTATATGATTTGTAATCAAATAAAGGAGAAAAAGTATATGATTAATATTAATAAAATTACTTTAAGTGGGTTTAGAAATTTAACGAAAAGTATTTTTGAATTAGATGATTTAATTGCATTAATATCAACAAACAGTTATGGAAAGTCAAATGTATTATCAGCAATAAAATTTGGAATTGATTTTATAAATATCAGTGAAAAAGGTAAGGACATTATGATGAAGTGGGCAAAAGGTATACCTTTAAATAAAAAATTAGCTTTAGAAAATTATAAAGTAGAGTTTGAAATAACAACAGATATAAAAGAAAAGAAATATACAATTCAATATGGTTATGAATTCAAATGGTATAGAAATGACGGAACAGGCCAAAAAATTGTAGGAGAACAATTAAAAATAAAAAAATCTGAAGATAAAAGATTTTCAATATATGTTAATCGAAATGAGAATGTTGCATTATATAAGACTTCAGATACTGGAAGATGTAGTACAAAAATAAATATTAATGATAACGAACTGGTTATAAATAAGTTAAAAGCATTTGATAATTTGTTTTATATAGAAATAATAAATAGATTAAATTCAATAAAATTTTATATAGAAAGACATTTAGATGCTAGTCAATTATATGATGAAGATCCTGTTGTTATAGCAGATGCCAAAGAATTGGATTTAGAAAGTACAAGTAGTATTCCAAGAATGATATATAATTTAAAAAAAGATCATAAGAATAAGTATCAACTATTAATAGATTCATTTATGCAATTGTTTCCAAAAATAACAGAGTTTTATGTTGAAGAATTAAAGGTTAAATATGATAGAAAAATAATTGAAAATGATGATGTTCCATTTAGAATTTCTAATGAGTTATACAGAATTATGGTTAGAGATAAAGATTTAAATCAACCAATTAATTTTGACAATATGTCAGATGGAGCAAAAAGAATTTTTCTTCAATTGGCCACAATTATTATTGCGGAAATACAAGGATATTCTTTTGTTGCAATAGAAGAACCAGAGAACTCAATTCATCCAGCATTATTCCAAAGTTATTTACGTATAATTTCTCAATTTAAAGGAGAATGTAAAATTATTATAACAAGTCATTCACCATATTTACTAAAATATTTAAATGTTGAAGAAATATATGTAGGAGTGCCTAATTTAAATGGAGTTGCGAATTTTAAACATATTAAAAAGAGTGCAGGAAAACAATTAGAAAAAATCTCTAATCAATTTAATATGTCTATTGGAGACTATATATTTGAATTATTAAATGGTAATGAAGATGATATTGAAGAATTAAAAGGAATACTAGAGGAGTAGTGTAATGAAGAAAAAAGGTATAATATTTTTTGTTGAAGGTGATACAGATGAAGCATTTTATAGAAAAATGATACAATATCTACATCAAAAGAAAGGTAGATTTGTTATTGATAAAATATTATATGAAAATATAGAAGGAATTACAAATTATAAAACACGAATAAATAGAGTTTTTAATAAAGATACCAAAAAAAAATGTCCGGATTATGATTTTATAGTATTTTTATGTTATGACACAGATGTTTTTGAATATGAACAACATCCTAAAATAGATTGGAAAGAAATAGAAAAAGATCTAAGGCAAAATGGAGCAATAAATGTTGTTCATATAAAAGCAAAAAAGTCAATAGAAGATTGGTTTTTGAAAGATAAAGATAATGTTATAAAATTTTTGAAATTACCTAATGATACAAAGGTAAAAGGCAAAAATGGTCAAGAACAAATAAAATATTTATTTAAAAAGGCTAATAAAGTATATATTAAAGGTAAAAGATGTAAAGGCTTTATAGAAGCATTAGATATGAATGTGATTTTGCAGAATGTTCCAAAGGAATTAAAAACAATATATAAAATATTAGATGTGCCTGAAGAATAAAAGTTTAAGTGAACTTTTTAGTATTAAAAGAACAAGTTTGGTAAATATTCATTATCAAAAATATGTTAGTGTATATTTACCAACAACATTTATTTTATGTTAAAAGACAAAAGAAGGGAAAAAAGTGAATATATATAATTTATATAAAAAAAGATTAGGAATGGTTTGTAGAAATATAAATTTTGCTGAAACTATTATTTCAGAATATAGAAAAATCATAAAAGAAAATGCAAATGAATTAAAAAAAATTAAAGCGACACAATTAAATTTTCAAGATTTGAATTATGATGCCGAACATAAAAAGATATATTTAAACAATATAGTTAGTATTCAAAGTATATTCGAAATTTTTCTGAAAGAAGATGTAATTGAATTTATAAAAAAGAATGCAAAAAATAAATTATTGGAAAAAGAAAAGTCAGATTCTTATTTGATGTATTGTATTAAAAGTTTAAGAATAAAATCTATAAGAAATGAAGAAATATGTGAATATTATAGATTAGTTAGAAATTGCTATCTACATACATCCAATAAAATTCCTAAACTATCATCTGATCTTGTTAAGGAAGGAATGAATAGGTATGAAGACATTAATTTTAACGATTTTAAGATATTTTCTCAAGCAACTAGAGAAATAATCTATGAAATATATTTAAAAATTGAATTAGATTACGAAAAAATTTTTATAGATAATATAAATAAATTTGAATTTTATAGGAATAATAAAGAAAAATTTCGAAAAAAATATAGAGAGTTTATGAAACATGCATATGGTGAAAAAAATTTTGAAAAGATAGATATTGATAAATTATTTGAGATATTAAAAGGTCCATAGGTCATATGGTGTGACATCCCCCTTCATAAGTATACTGTTTTTAGTATATTTATGAAGGGGAAGAATAAGGTTCGAATCCTTTATGGACCACCATTTTTATATACGAAAGATTTGCTTTTTGTAATACATTTGTAACATAAATGTAACAAAAACTTAAACAAAAAAATATTGTTGAATAAGTCAAAAAATGTTACAATAAAACAGATAAAATAAAAAATGAGGAGGCAAAAGAAAAAATGAAAAAAATATTAGCAAGCTTATTAATAGCACTAATGTTAATAAATGTTGAAATATATGTATTTGCAGATGAAACAAAAAGTACAGGAACACCAACACAATCAACAACAGAAAATGTAAGTGCAACATTAAAGATGACAAGTGAAATAAAACTTGACGAAAAAAACAAAGAAGTAAAAGTAAAAATAGGATATGGGGAAATCAAAGGATTAGGTGAAGGAGAATTAATTTCTTATCAAGGAATTATAACATATAGCCAGGAATATTTTGGAGAATTAACACAAGATGATATTAAAGCTGAATCAGGTTATACAGCAGTATATAATCCAGAAAATAAAAGACTTATAGTTGAAGCTACAAGAACACCAAAATCTAATGAAAATACAGTTGAAATAACATTTAAATTAAAAGAAAATGTAAAAGATGTAACAACAAGTATAGAATTAAAATTAGAAGAATTTACAGATTCAAAAACAGACTTTGAAACAACAACATTAAAAACAGATATAACAATTACTTCAAACACAAATGATGCAAAAAAAACAGAAGCAACTAAAGATGATCAAAGCAATAAAACAGAAAGCACAAAAGAAGATGATAAAAAAGGTGAGTTAGAAATTTTAACAGAAACAACGAAAACAGAAGCAACGAAAACACAAACAACCAAAACTGACAATGTTACAAAAGATACAACAGTATCACCAGAAAAAACATTACCAAAAACAGGAGTAACAACAGTTGCATTAATAATATTAGCTGTATTAGTAGTAGGAATATTAAGCTTGGTAAGATATAGAAATATTGAAATAAAATAGAAATAAAAAATAACAAAAAAGTATTGCATAAAAAGACATGCAATGTTATAATGAAAATGAAAATTTTATAAAGAAAGGAAGAAAAAACAATGAAAAAAACATTAGCAATAGTGCTATTAGCAATAATAGCAGTAATGGCATTAGCAACAGGAGTAAATGCTGCTACATCATCAACATTAGCAGATGAATTATATTCAAAAGGAGCAAAATACGGAATGACATCTGCAGACAAAGTAAAAATTGAAAGATATTTAGCAGAAAACCCAGTAACAGATGCACAAGCAAATGAATTATTAGCAAAAGCTGATGAAGCAATAGCTGTAATGGAAAATGCTGGTGTAACAAGCTATAATAAATTAACAATAGCACAAAAAAATGAAATTAAATCAATAGCTACAGAAGCTGCTAAAAAAGTTGATTTAAAATTAGTTTTCAAAACAAAATCTGTTGAAATTTACAATAATTCTGGAAAATTAGTAGAAACAGTTACAAATACTAATGGAAAATTAGCTTACACAGGAAACACAGTAAATGTTGTTTTAGCTGTATCAGTAGTTGCAGTATTAGCTGTAGCAACAGTTGTTGTAAGAAAAAGAATTGTAAATGCTTAATTAAATAAAATTGAAAGGATCTTCTAAAAATAGAAGGTCTTTTTTATATACTAGGAAAGTTCTCTGAACTTCCTAGTATATAAAAGCTACAATCACTAGCCCTTTGAGATTTTTTCATTTTAGTCGAAAACTCAAATCGGGTGGGAACAAAGGGCGACTACGTCGCTTTGTTTTATATAATAAAAACTTTTATTTTATACAAATAAAAACTTGCATAAAAAGACAGAAAATGGTATAATTTTGAATGAATAAATTCAAAGGAGAATATTAAAATGCCTAATACAGAAATAAAAGAAATATGTAAAACAACAATACAAATTTTAATTATATCAATATTAATTACATGTTGTATAATATTAGGAATCAAACTAATGTGGGGAGAAAAAATAGATACAGCATTAATATTAGCAAACAAAGTAGCAATAACAACAAATGAAAAAGCAAATCAAGAACAAACAACAACAATAAGTGAAGAAAAAAAATCATTAGAAAACTATCCTGAATATGGAACACAATATGCAACAATAGAAATACAAAGAATAGGAGCTAATTTGCCCGTATATTTTGGAGATACATTAGACATTTTGAAAAAAGGAGTAGGACATTCAAGTGGAAGTTACTTTCCAGGAGAAGGTGGGTCAATCTTATATATGGGACATAACTCAAAAAAAGTATTTAGAAGATTTTCAGAATTACAAATTGGTGATGAAATAAAAGTAACAACAACATATGGAGAATATAATTACAAAATTTATGATATGCAATTAATAAATGAAACAGATACTGATAAAGTACCAATTCAAAGAAATGAAGAAATATTAATGGTATATACATGTTATCCATTTAACAATATAGGATATGCAACACAAAGATATGTAGTATATGCTAAATTAGAAAAATAATAGAAACAAGGTTGAAAAATAATTATCATTTTGGCCATGCTAAGATTTAATTTTTTCCAACCTAGATTTATGATTTAAGAAAGGAATAAACTAAAAAATGAAAATTATAATAAATATTCTAAAATTCATTATAATGGTAATACTTACAGTATGTTTATTATTTGTTGGTATAAAAAACGTAGTAACATCAACAATGTTAAATAAAAAATATATACTTCAAAAATTAGATGAAACTAACTTTTATTCAGAAACATATAAAATTGTAAAATCAAATTTTGAAAATTATATAAGCCAATCAGGTTTAGATAAAGATGTACTTGAAAATATTTGCACAGAAGATAAAGTAAAAAAAGATATTAATATAATAATATCAAATATATATGATGGAACAAATGAAGAAATAGATACAGCAGAGATTGCTGAAAGATTAAATTCAAATATAGATAAACAAAATGTTAGGACAAGCAAAAATAGCAAAGCTATAGATGAATTTGTTAATCATATATGTGAATCATATAGAGATTCAATTATAAATACAAAATATGACAAAACAATAAATACTTTATATGAAAAAACTTTAAGAAATTTAGAAACAATAAATAAAATTATTTCTCTTGATTTAAAAGAGGAATATAGCACAGAAGAAATAAAAGATTATATTAATACAATCAAAGATTATAACAAAAAAAACGAAGAAAATAGT
>ENA-ORLU01002536-ORLU01002536.1-human-gut-metagenome-genome-assembly--contig:-NODE-2536-length-10459-cov-3.012425_pt1 | contig 10459 bp, 11 predicted proteins | sample MGYA00243009_ERZ508833 | MGnify/ENA primary metagenome ERZ508833 (study PRJEB26277, sample SAMN04329763) | human gut metagenome | biome: human-associated habitat | host: Homo sapiens | place: USA...
GCTGGCAAAAGAAGAACGGCTTCGCAGAAGTGATATGCAGAAAGCAACGCAGAAGCTGGAAATTTGCGGAAAAGAGTCTGAAACGATTGCCCGGGAATTTTTAAATCTTGAAGAAAAGAATATTCGGATTTTGCAGAATTATTGTCGAAAAAAAGAAAAAAAGAGTGCAAAAAACGGATAAAAGAGAGTGTTTGACGGCAGTTGTACAACGTGTTATACTGTACTATACTTTTAAAAGAGCGGGAGAGAAGAACATGCCGGCAAAAAAAGAAAATCGCATGAGAAAAGAGTTCGAAGAAAAAGATATACACCAGGAAGTGCGGCTGAACAAATATTTAAGTGAGGCGGGCGTCTGCTCAAGGCGTGAAGCAGACCGCCTGATCGAAGAAGGAAAAGTATTTGTGGACGGCGTGCGTGCAGAAAATGGCAGGAAGGTAACGGACGAGATGGAGATTACCGTCAACGGAAAACGATGCAGCAGAGGGCAGAAAATGGTTCTGCTGGCGTTTCACAAACCAGAGGGCGTAGTCTGCACGACGGACAGACGCTGGAACGATGTGACCGTGGAGGATGTGCTTCAGTATCCGACACGCGTTTTTTCAGTTGGAAGGCTGGATAAAGATTCCGAAGGACTGCTTTTGGTGACAAACAACGGAGATATCATCAATCAGATCATGCGTGCCGGTAATTATCACGAAAAAGAATATCTGGTGACGGTGGATAAACCGGTCACAGAAGAATTTGTCGAGCAGATGAGCCGGGGTGGGATCCAGGTTCTGGATGCCAGAACCAGACCGTGCAAGGTGGAAAAGATCGGAAAATACCGCTTCCGTATCATTCTGACGCAGGGACTGAACCGACAGATCCGTCGTATGTGCGAGTATTGTGGCTGTCGTGTGAAGAAACTGGTGCGGGTAAGGGTTATGAACATTGAGCTTGGTAATCTGCCAAAAGGACAGTACCGGGATGTGACGGAAGCAGAAATGCAGGAACTTTACCGGCAGTTACGGGCAGGAAATAAAAAAGCGGGAAAGAGCAGGAGGGGAACATGGACAAAAAACGCGAGAGAATGAAGGAGCTGACAGAGCTTCTGACAAAAGCAGGGAAAGCCTATTATCAGGAAAGCCGTGAGATCATGAGCAATTTTGAGTATGACCGGCTGTATGACGAGCTCCAGAAACTGGAAGAAGAGACCGGAATCGTCCTGGCAGGAAGTCCGACCAGACAGGTCGGTTATGAAGTGCTCGAAGAGCTTCCGAAAGAGCGACACGAGCAGCCGATGCTTTCTCTTGACAAGACAAAAGAAGTCGAAGTGCTGAAAGATTTTGTCGGTGCCCATAAAGTGCTGCTCTCCTGGAAAATGGATGGACTGACCGTCGTACTGACATACCGTGAAGGTACGCTTTTTAAGGCAGTCACACGCGGAAACGGTGAGATCGGGGAAGTTATCACAAACAATGCCAGAGTTTTTGAAAATGTTCCGCTTACAATACCATATAAGGGCGAGCTGGTCCTTCGCGGAGAGGCGGTTATTTCTTATAAAAATTTTGAGAAGATCAATGAAGAGATTGCAGATGTGGATGCAAAATACAAAAATCCGCGAAATCTGTGCAGTGGGTCTGTGCGTCAGCTGAACAATGAGATCACTGCCAGACGCCATGTACAGTTTTTTGCATTCTCTCTGGTGCGTGCGGACGGCGTGGATTTTGAAAATTCCAGAGAAAAGCAGTTTACATGGCTTTCGGAGCAGGGATTCGATGTGGTAGAGCACAAAATGGTGACAAGGGAGACTGTGGAGAAAACCGTTGCCTGGTTTGCAGAAGAAATCGAGAACAATCCGATTCCGTCGGACGGACTGGTAGCCATCTATGATGACATCGCATATGGCATTTCCCTTGGACGGACGGCAAAGTTTCCAAGAGATGCCTTTGCATTTAAATGGGCAGATGAGATAAAGGAAACGCATCTGCTCTCGATCGAATGGAGTCCGTCAAGAACCGGGCTGATCAATCCGGTTGCGATTTTTGAACCGGTGGAGCTGGAAGGAACAACGGTGAGCCGTGCCAGTGTACATAATCTCAGCATTATGAAGGCACTGCAGCTTGGCATCGGTGATACCATTCAGGTTTATAAGGCCAATATGATCATTCCGCAGATCGCCGAAAACCTGACCAGAAGCGGAAACATAGAGATTCCGCAGACCTGTCCGGTGTGCGGCGGCGTAACCAGGATCCAGAGGACGGCAGATGTGGAGACCTTATACTGCACCAATCCGGAGTGTCAGGCAAAGAAGATCAAATCTTTTGCACTGTTTGTCAGCAGAGATGCGATGAATATGGAAGGAATGTCGGAAGCGACTCTGGAAAAATTTATCGGAAGCGGATTTATCCATGAATTTGCAGATATTTTCCGGCTTTCCCGATATAAAGATGCGATCGTTGAGATGGAAGGATTTGGCGAAAAATCCTACGAAAAACTGATGGCGGGAATCGGGCAGGCAAGAAATACGACACTGCCGCGGCTGATCTACAGCCTTGGAATCCCGAACATCGGCGTTGCAAATGCGAAGATGATCTGTAAGGCGTTTGATTATGACCTGGAAAAGATCCGCACTGCAGATGCCGAGACGATGGCGGGGATAGATGGCATTGGAGAGGTGATCGGAGCAGCGGTTGCCGATTATTTCCGGGATGCGAAAAAGGCAGAGCAGCTGGATGATCTGCTTGAGGAGATCCATCTGGAAAAATATGTGCCAAATGAAACAGAACAGATCTTTGCAGGCAAGAATTTTGTGATCACAGGCTCACTGATTCATTTTGCAAACCGCAATGAGCTGAAAGCAAAAATTGAAGAAAAAGGCGGGAAAGTCACAGGTTCTGTCACTTCAAAAACGGATTATCTGATCAACAATGACACACAGTCATCTACTTCAAAAAACAAGAAAGCAAAAGAATTAGAGATACCTGTCATTTCAGAAGAAGATTTCCTTGGTATGCTGGAACAGAGGTGAGAATAGCATGGCAGAGAAAGAAAAAAAGCAGTCGGTACAGACGATTCAGACAAAGACGAGGGTAGAAAAAGGAAAAAGCAGTATTGCCAGTGTGATTTTCGGCAGGACCGGTATTATCATACTGCTGATCCTGTTGCAGTTTGGCTTTCTGATCGCGGGATACACGTATCTGCAGGGCAAGATGTATTTCATCGATTCTGTCGTGAAGGCGGGAGCAGTTATTCTTGTTATTTACTTAACAAATAATCGGAGCAATCCGGCTTTTAAGATGGTATGGATGACGATCATGCTGGTGGCACCGGTGTTTGGTGTGCTGCTCTATATTTTTGTGGAGTTTCAGGTCGGAGTGCGGTGGCTCAATGCAAGACTGGAGCACATGCACGAAACGACGAAGAAACACTGGACACAGGATGAAGCTGTGCAGGAGCAGCTCAAAGAAGAAGATTCTGAGGTCGCATCGCTGGCACATTATGTCTGTGAATACGGCGGATTTCCGGCATATGAAAACACCGGCGTCAAATACTTCAGCTGTGGGGAAGATAAGATTGAAGAACTGATCCGTCAGCTGGAAAAAGCAGAGAAATTTATTTTCATGGAGTATTTTATTGTGGCGAAAGGCTACGTGTGGGATCGGGTGCTGGAAGTGCTCAAACGAAAGGCAGCCGAGGGCGTTGAAGTACGTTTCATGTATGACGGTACCTGTACGGTATCGCTTTTGCCGCCGAATTACCCGAAAAAACTCGAACAGGAAGGGATTGCCTGCCGTGTGTTTTCACCGATCCGGCCGGCTCTGTCCACACATCAGAACAACCGCGATCACCGAAAAATCGTGGTGATCGACGGCAAAGTGGCATTTACCGGCGGCATCAACCTGGCGGATGAATATGTGAACCGCAAGATCCGTTTTGGGCACTGGAAAGATACGGCGATCATGCTGGAAGGAGACGCAGTGCGAAGCTTTACGCTGATGTTTCTGGAGATGTGGAACGTGGCCAAAAGCGAAAAAGTAGAAGAGTTTGATCCGTATCTGGATGTCATATACGAAAGAGAAAAACATTCCGGCGAAGGTTTTGTGATTCCTTACGGCGACAGTCCGATTGACGGAGAACACGTAGGAAAAATGGTGTATATGGATATTCTGAATACCTCAAAACGGTATGTACATATCATGACACCTTACCTGATACTGGATAATGAGATGATGACAGCTTTGAAATTTGCGGCAAAACGCGGGGTGGAAGTGATCATTATTATGCCGCACGTGCCAGATAAATGGTATGCTTTCGTTCTGGCGAAAACGTACTACAATGAACTGCTCGATGCCGGTGTGCAGATTTATGAATATACACCGGGCTTTGTGCATGCAAAAGTATTTACAAGCGATGACCGCAAGGCCGTGGTCGGAACCATCAACATGGACTACCGCAGCCTGTATCTTCATTTTGAATGTGCAGCTTTTTTATATGAGAACAGTGAAATCCCGGCGGTTGAGAACGATTTCCAGGAAACACTGAAAAAATGTCAGAAGATCACACAGGAAGATTACAAAAAGCAAAAGAGCTTTGACAAGATCGCAGGAAGTATCCTGCGTGTATTTGCACCGCTTATGTAGAAATAGGACGACGGTGCCACAGAAAACGAAACACTGAAGGAGGACAATTATCATGCCGATCAAGGTTCAGGGCGATCTGCCCGCAAAAGAAATACTGGAAAGAGAAAATATATTTGTGATGGATGAGAATCGGGCGATGCATCAGGATATCCGTCCGATCCAGATCCTGATCGTGAATCTGATGCCGCTCAAAGAAGAGACCGAGCTGCAGCTTCTGCGATCCCTTTCCAATACGCCGCTCCAGATCGATGTGACCTTTTTAACGATGAACAGTCACGAATCCAAGAATACCTCTACCAGCCATCTGAATAAATTCTATCTGCATTTTCAGGATGTGAAAGAAAATAAATACGATGGCATGATTGTCACCGGTGCACCGGTCGAGAATATGGAGTTTGAAGAGGTGGATTACTGGAAAGAGATCACGGAGATCATGGACTGGAGTGAGACGCATGTAACCTCCACCATCTTTTTGTGCTGGGCGGCACAGGCATCTCTCTATCATTTTTACGGTCTGAAGAAAAGACAGCTTCCGCAGAAAATGTTCGGTCTGTTCTGGCATCGCGTGCTGAACCGCAAGATCCCGCTGGTGCGTGGCTTTGATGATGTCTTTCTTGCACCACATTCCAGACATACTGAAGTTTCCATCGATGACATCCGTGCGACAAAGGAGATCACGATTCTTGCAGAGTCCGATGAGGCAGGATTTTTCCTCGGTATGGCAGACGGCGGAAGAAAGATTTTTATCATGGGACATCCGGAATACGACCGTGTGACTCTGGATGGAGAATATAAGAGGGATCTTGGAAAAGGAATGGATATCCAGATGCCGAAAAATTATTATGAAAATAACGACTGCAAAAACAAACCGCTGCTTCTGTGGAGAGCACATGCAAACAATCTGTATACAAACTGGTTGAATTATTATGTATACCAGAGCACCCCGTTTGACCTGATTGGAACACCGGATTTTTCCAGCATCTCCATGGATTAAAACTTTATGAGACATTATTTTTAGATGCATAAGAAAAGAACACGCCCACTTTACCGGATCTTCCGGCGAAGCGAACGTGTTCTTTTTTGCCCTAATCTTTCAGAGATTTGTCGGACAATCCCTGAGCATAGGCGACAAGCCTTGCTTTGTCAACCGTATCCAGATCGTGAAAACAATCAAGCAGTGCAATGTCTTCGTTGGGAAGAGGACTTGTTGCGGATGGTTTTCTTACATCAGAGCGTCCGATCAGATAATCGGTGCTGACATGAAAAATATCTGCCATTTTGATCAGAGATTTCAGACTTGGCAGATGCTTTCCGTTTTCGTACGCACTGACGGTTTCCTGAGATACTTCCAGCTCCAGACTGAGGCGAAGTTGTGTGATATTCTTTTCGGCACGTAATTCACGAATGCGATTTTTCATTTGTAACCTCTCCTTCTCCAATATCATACAATTTATACTTGTATCGCTCAGAGGCAGCTGTTATAATAAAAACAAGTACAACCTGTAAAATATATGGGGAGAACAGGTAAAAATGCCAAAACTTCGAAAATCAGTCGAAAGACAGAAGAGAAGCGGGAGAAACGTTCAGAACGTCTGCAATCGTAAACAGCTTTTCAAGGGAGATCGAAGTGATCTTTCCCGGAGCTTCCAGATTGCTCAGATGTGTCCGGCTCATCGATATCAGGGCGGCAAGTTCCTCCTGTGTGAGTCCGCACAGTTTGCGGTAACGGGCGATATTCAGCCCAAGCTGCTGCAGTTGTCTGGGATAATTTGTGTTTGACATGAGTTGATACCTCCGCCAAAACTTTATATGGGAAAAATGAGAATAAAAAGGCTCAGCAGGTTCATTTTGCAAAGCCACATATTGCAAAACAAGAGAAAAGATATTATAATAACAAAAGATTATAAAAGAAATGGCTCAGTGTTTTTCCATCTGTTTTCTGTAACAGGCATAAGATAAGACTTCGTTCAGTGCCGGGGAGGCCATATCCTGGCAGGTTGCAAAGAGGAGATACATTTCGGCACTGGCAAAGGGGTATTTCTCCGGACAGTCGGTCATGCCGACCAGATAGTCAAGTGAGGTATCATAAAATTCTGCCAGAAGCTTCAGTATATCCAGAGGTGGCACACGCAGGCCGTTTTCGTAGTTGCTGTAGGAAGAACGGCTGAGATGGATTTTTGAGCAGACATAGGACTGTGTGTAGTTTGCTTTTGCACGGAGAAATTTCAGACGGTTTGCAAGATCGTTTGTGTTCATGAAGAACCTCCCATATAGTATATTTGTTGTTGGTGATGCAGTGAAAAATGCCATTAAGCCATAAAACGGCTCCTGTGCAGACATATCGTGGTTTTGGACGTTTGCCCCTGACATCTTCACAGTTGAGTATAACATAAAAGCCTTGGGTTTGGGGAAAATAACAGAGTTTGAGGAAGAGAAGTGGGAATTGACAGAATGAAATGGAAATATTTGCGTTATGTAATGAAAAACAAAAACAGTAAAAATCCGTGGAAACGGATGATTGTAAGATGGTACACGATGTTCTTAAGGCGAGGATGCCGCAGAGAACGGCGGTATCTGGCAAAAAGGTATATTCGCGTCGCACCGCCGAAATACACGGCAAAAGATATTCTGCAAAAAGCAGGAAAGTAAACAGATTCAGCGGCTTAAATAGCTGTTGTGGTAACGCCCGTCAAATGTGACATCTTCCCCGAACCAGGCGGGCGGACAGAAAGAATTGGCACTTGCTTCGTCCGGGAATTCGACTTCGGCAAGAAGCAGGCCTTTGCAGGGTTCATAAAATACATCCAGTTCGATGGTAAGACCATTCTCCATAGGGATCAGATAACGTCACTTGGAGCTCAGTTTGCCGTCGATTTTTTCTATCAGATGGGCATACCCTACTGCACCGAGCGGCAGGTTGTATTCTTCCCGTGCCATCAGGCCGCCGGATTTGTAGGTGAGGATATAGTCGTCGTCCTGACGGCGGATGCGGACGACCGGTTTGCGGCAGAGATAGCCCTGCTCGATCAGAACACTGCGGCAGGATTCAAGATCCGCAGGAAGATTTTTTTCATCGATCAGATATTTTCGTTCAATTTCCATAAATCAGTACCTCCTGAAAAAAGAATATCGCAGAAAACAAAAAAGTGCAAGTACAAGTAGATTGGGACTGGAAAGAAGCGTCTGTTTTTGGTAGAATGTCAGATAGATCAACAGGAAATAACAGGGTATGCAGATACCGGAACGGAGGATAAAATGAGTAGAGTTGGGATTTTTTTTGCAGATGGATTTGAAGAGATCGAAGGGCTGACGGTGGTTGACATCTTAAGAAGAGCCGGGATCGATATTTCCATGATCAGCATCAATGGGAAAAAGAAAGTGACGGGAGCACATGGGATCGCTTTAGATACGGACGAAGATATCGTACAGTGCGATCCGGATAAACTGGATATGCTGGTGCTGCCGGGCGGTATGCCGGGCACGATGAATCTTGCGGCATGTGAAAAGCTGACGGAGGCACTGAAAAAGGCAGACCAGGAAAAACGCGGGATTGCGGCGATCTGTGCGGCACCGAGCATGCTTGGTGACCTCGGATTTCTGAAAGGGAAAAAAGCCGTCTGCTATCCGGGGTTTGAAAGCCGTCTGACCGGAGCCGAAGTGCTTGCAGTTCCGGTTGTAACAGACGGGCACATTACCACGAGCCGCGGCATGGGAACGGCGATCGCATTTGCACTGGAACTGACGAAAAGACTGAAGGATGAAGAGACGGCGAAGCAGGTTGGCCGTTCGATCATTTATAACGTATGATATGGACGATACGTGATCTTAAGAAAAAAGCACGGAAACTTCTGAAAAACTGTTACTGGCCGGCAGTTGCAGTCTGTCTTCTGACGACGATGCTGACCGGATGGATCGGCAGTGCGGGCATCGGTATCGGCAGGATCCAGGCAGAAAATGCATCCGGGCTTGAGATGTCAGAGCAGCGGATGCGAGAACTGAAAGATGATCTGAAAGACCGCAATCCGATCGCAGAATATAAGATCAGCATTGTACAGAAACAGCTGAATTTGCTGGTCTTTGTCTTTGCGGTCACAGCATCGATCGTGATCGTGGTGCTTGGTCTGCTGGTCATCTTCTGTATCGGTAATCCGGTGAAGGTAAGTTCCAAACGTTTTTTTATGTGCAACCGGAAAAGGACAGCCAACATCGGCATGATTCTGTATGTGTTTCGGAATCACTATACGATGCATGTGACAGCGGCGATGTTTTACCGTACAGTCAGTATCATAGGGCATGGTTTGTTGCTTGTCGTACCGGGCATTATAAAGCATTATGAGTACAGCCTGATTCCGTATATTCTTGCGGAAAATCCGACCATGCAGTATAAAAGGGCGGCACAGCTCAGTACAAAAATGTCAGAAGGGCAGAAGATGGCGATGCTGAAAATGGATCTGTCCTTTCTTTTCTGGGAGATCGCGGGGAGTTTTTCACTGGGTCTGGTTTCGGTGTTTTACACCATGCCGTACCGGGAGTTTGCAAAGGCCGGGCTTTATGAAGTGCTGCGGCAGAATGCCCTTGCGGACGGGGTTTGTGACAGCACGGAACTGCCTGGTTTTGAGACGGATCTGGGCGTATAAGTGCCGGATTTATGAAATTTTTAGAAAAAAGTTATGGTTTTGTTGAAAAAAACAGTGGCATTTTGAAAGGTGCTGTGTTATACTTCTAGAATGACTGCAAGTATGTAAAGAAATCTACAGACCGCTGATGCGGCGTAGGGTTATGGGCAAGATGATAACGGATTGCACATATCCGCTTGACTTATAGAATTAAGGAGGACATAGGAAATCATGAGTTTACAGGTGGAAAAGTTAGAGAAGAACATGGCGAAGCTGACAATCGAGGCTTCCGCAGAAGAGTTTGAGGCTGCTGTTGAGAAAGCATATCAGAAAGCAAAGAAAAGTATCTCTCTTCCAGGATTCCGCAAGGGCAAAGCACCGCGAAGAATGATCGAGAAAATGTATGGTACAGGTGTTTTCTATGAAGATGCAGCAAACGAGCTGATCCCGGATGCATACAGCAAAGCACTGAGCGAGTGTGAGGAGCAGATCGTATCTCAGCCGAAGATTGATGTGGTTCAGATCGAGTCCGGCAAACCATTTATTTTTACTGCTGAAGTAGCTCTGAAACCTGAAGTAACTCTGGGTGAGTATAAAGGAGTAGAAGTTGAAAAAGCACCGGTTGAAGTAACGGATGCTGAGATCGATGCAGAAGTTGACAAACAGAGAGAGCAGAATGCAAGAACCATCGATATCGATGACAGAGCAGTTGAAAAGGGCGATATGATCAAATTAGATTTTGACGGTTCTGTTGACGGCGTTCCGTTCGATGGCGGCAAAGCAGAAAACTATGACCTGACTGTTGGTTCCGGAAGCTTTATCCCGGGATTTGAAGATCAGCTGGTAGGTGTCAAGATCGGTGAAGAGGTAGACGTTAAGGTTACTTTCCCGGAAGATTACCATGCAAAAGATCTGGCAGGAAAAGATGCAGTTTTCAAATGCAAAGTAAATGAAATCCACGTAAAAGAAGTTCCGGAAGCAGATGATGATTTCGCACAGGATATTTCTGAATTTGATACACTGGCTGAGTACAAAGAAGACATCAAGAAAAATCTGATGGAGCAGAAAGAAAAAGAAGCAAAAGAGAAAGAAGTCGCAAAAAGTATCTGTTATATGGCATATACAGCATTAAGAAGTCGGAAGGCACTGATGGAAGCACTTGAAAACAATAATATGAAAGCGCTTTTTGAGGACGTAGAACTGCCGCTGTTATTTACACTT
>ENA-ORLU01002537-ORLU01002537.1-human-gut-metagenome-genome-assembly--contig:-NODE-2537-length-10455-cov-2.490846_pt1 | contig 10455 bp, 8 predicted proteins | sample MGYA00243009_ERZ508833 | MGnify/ENA primary metagenome ERZ508833 (study PRJEB26277, sample SAMN04329763) | human gut metagenome | biome: human-associated habitat | host: Homo sapiens | place: USA...
AGGTGCATGCGATTCATGCAAACAAGCCGAATCACACGATCGTACTGCAGATTCCGCTGAATCAGTTTGCGTCGTATTTCACGGGGGAGCAGTTTATCTGGTTTTCGCACAGTGAGCGTGCGTATGATGAGCAGGTGGCATGTCTGATCTTTCGTATGTACGAAGTGTACCGGGCACAGGCAGATGGATATGATTTTGAAATCTTAAGCATGTTCTATCAACTGCTACATATTCTGGTGAAAAAATACCGGAAGCTGGATGTGCAGGATGCCTTCGCTCTCGACGGGCGTGCCGTTTTTGCGGGCCGGCGTCCAGCGGGGCGCTTCGGCGACGGCTTTGAGCACGCGGCGTTTGAGACGGCTGTCGGTCGATTCGAGTTCCTGAGCCACGACCGTGTCGCCTTCGGGCGTTACGGTGTAACGCAGGACGATGCGGGCGGCCGGTTCGTCGTCGCCCCACTTCACCTGCCGGGCGATGTAGCCGCTGAAGGTGGAGTCGGCCGTGAAAACGGCGGACTGGTCGTAGCGGAGCGTGACGAGCATCACCCCGTTTGCGGCTTTGTCGCCGTAGCGGGCGATGGTCTCCTCGTCGGCCGGGAGCATCTCGACGTTCTCGATGTCGCTTCGGGCGCCGATCGTGCTGCGGCCGTAGCTGTGCCAGTCGAAGAGCACGGACTGCATGCGCTTGAGGAGCACGCTCGTCGGACGGTTCTCGCCCATTTCATACTCGTTGCGCACGACGGTCATCTCGGTGTCGAGGTCCTTGCGGGCGATGAACGAGTTGATCATGGCGTCGGCCTGCCAGCCGAGCGCCCACTTCATGTTGTCGTCCGAGGCCGTGAAGGAGACGTGGTAGTTCGTGCGGTCGAGCCACGTCGAGCCGTTCATGCGGAAGCCGCGCTTCGTGAACTCGGCGGTCGGATTTGGATAGTTTTTCGACCCCTTGAACATCAGGTGTTCGAGAAGGTGGGCCATGCCGGTCTCGCCGTAGTTCTCGTGACGCGAGCCCACGAGATAGGTCATGTTGACCGTGGCGGTCGGCTTGCTCATGTCGGGATAGAGCACGACGCGCAGGCCGTTCGGGAGCCTGTACTCGGTCATGCCCTCGACGGTCACGACGGAAACGGGTTTGGTTGCGTTCGTCAAATCATTCTCCTTGGCTGCCGCGCCTCCTGCGGCGCCCAGCATCAGGGCGGCGGAGAGCAGCACTATTTTTCTTGCAAATTGCATAACGAAAGTCCGTTGTTCATATCGTGTTGCGGGAGCGCGTCACAAACCGTCCCCTGACGGCCGGGAGCCCCCGACTGCACAACGATACCTGTCCCAGGTGACGAAAACGTTTCGAAGCACCTGAACAATGTTCGAAATGTTACCAAGCCTTCGGCCCCAGGGCCTCCCCCTGAAACATCAACTGCCAATTTCGCTAAAATTTCAGGATCCCGCTCCACACGAACCTCCTTACGATGAAACTTCTCTTCGACCTCTTCCCCGTCATCCTCTTCTTCGCGGCCTTCAAGATCGCCGAGGGCCAGCCCGACGCCGCCATCGCGCTTGCCGAGCGCTTTATGGGCGAGGGCCTCACCGCCATGACCGCTCCGGTCTTCATCGCCACCGTCGTCGCCATCGCCGCCACCTTCCTGCAGGTGGGTTGGCTCATGCTGCGCGGCCGCAAGGTCGAGCCGATGCTCTGGATCAGCCTCGCCGTCATCGTCGTCTTCGGCAGCCTCACGCTCTATCTTCGCAACGAGATGTTCATCAAGTGGAAGCCCACGATCCTCTACTGGATCTTCGGCGGCATCCTCGTCTACGGCAACATCGCGGGCCGAAACTTCATCCGCATGCTTCTCTCCAAGGCCGAGATCGAAATGCCCGGCCACGCCTGGGGGACGCTCCAGAACATGTGGATCGGCTTCTTCGCGGCCATGGGCGTCGTCAACCTCCTCGTCGCCTACCTCTGTTCGACCGACACCTGGGTCAACTTCAAGCTCTTCGGCCTGATGGGCCTGACACTAGTCTTTACAATTGGCATCGGCGTGTTCATGACCAAACACGCCGTCACTAGGCAGAATTGACCTGCATGACGCCCGAACCCCTTATAATTTCGGGTGCAATGACTAACAACCTGATAGCGGCGTACGGTGCTGGGAAGCGCCGAACACCTGCGGCAGTTAAGGAAGAAAGAAATGGAAAAGAAACTTTTGGTTCTCGGCATGGCTGCCATGATGGCCGCCGGCGCGGCCAACGCTGAACTTCAGGCCTTCAAGGTCAACGGTGAAACCGTCAGCGTTGCCCAGCAGAAGGCACTCTACGACAGCGCCGTCGCTCAGGGCCAGCCCGCAGGCGCCGAACTTGAGCGCCAGGTGAAGAACGTCCTCACGCAGCAGACCGTCCTGCTTCAGGAAGCCAAGAAGGCCAAGCTTGACCGCAACTCCGACGTCAAGCAGGCCATCGAAGCCGCCCGCAACCAGGTCCTCATCAACGCCGTCCTGCGCGACTGGGCCAAGAAAAACCCGGTCAAGGACGAAGACGTCCGCAAGGCCTACGAGGCTGAAAAGGCCGCCTACGGCCCGACCGAATACCAGGTCCGCCACATCCTCGTCAAGACCGAAGACCAGGCCAAGAACATCATCAGCCGCCTCAACAAGGGCGCCGACTTCGACAAGCTCGCCAAGGAATTCTCCGAAGACCGCGGCAACAAGGATCGCGGCGGCCAGCTCGGCTGGGTCGTTCCCCGCTCCTTCGTTCCGACCTTCGGCAACGCCTTCGCCGGCATGAAGGAAGGCACGGTCAGCAAGGAACCCGTGCGCACGCAGTTCGGCTTCCACGTCGTGAAGCTTGACGCCAAGCGTCCGGCCCAGCTCTTCCCGACCTTCGAGGCTCAGAAGCCCGCGCTCGTCAACGCGCTCACGAACCAGCGCGTCAACCAGCACTTCGGCGAACTCGTCAAGAACGCCAAGGTCCAGTAACGGATCCTTCGTCCCCGACGAATCGACACGAACCCAAGGGGGAGGCCCGCATCGCGGACCTCCCCCTTCTGCATTGAGCGAAAACGCGCCTTTCCACCCGCGGCCCGGCTCCGTATACTGTCAGCAAAACCACTTTTTTCAAGGTTCCCTCATGCAGAACTTCGAGTATTACAATCCGACCCGACTCATCTTCGGCCGCGGCGAAATCGCCTCCCTCACCCGCCACATCCCCGAGGGCGTGCGCGTCCTCGTCACCTTCGGCGGCGGCTCCGTGAAGCGCAACGGCGTCTACGACCAAGTCAAGGCCGCGCTCGCCGGCATCGACCACGTCGAATTCTGGGGCATCGAGGCCAACCCCAAGGTCGAAACCCTCAGGAAGTGCATCGAATTCGGCCGCGAACAGAAGGCGGGCTTCATCCTCGCCGTGGGCGGCGGCTCCGTGCTCGACGGCTCCAAGCTCGTTGCCTGCGCCCTCACCGAGGGCGAAACGCGCGACGCCTGGGACATCGTCCTCTCCCGCCGTCCCGCCCGCTGCATTCCCTACGCGAGCGTCATGACGCTCCCGGCCACGGGCTCCGAAATGAACGCCAACAGCGTCATCTCCCGCCTTGAGACGAAGGAGAAGCTTGCCTTCGTCGCGCCTGAAAATCCGTGCTTCTCGATTCTCGACCCCGAGTGCTGCCGCTCGCTCGGCGCCGCCCAGGTCGCCGCGTCCCTCGCCGACATCACCGCGCACGTGCTCGAGCAGTACATGACCGAACCCGGCCAGTCCCGTCCGATGGACCGCTGGGCCGAAGGGCTCCTTCTCACGCTCGTCGACATCGCGCCCGCGCTGCGTACGCCCGAACCCGACTACGACGTGCTCGCCGACTACATGCTCACGGCTACGCTCGGCCTCAACGACATGATCTGCATGGGCGTGAATCAGGACTGGGCCACCCACGCCATCGGCCACGAAATCACCGCCCTCACGGGCATGGCCCACGGCGCCACGCTCGCCATCGTCTTCCCCGCTCTCCTTCGCGTCCTCATCGACACGAAGGAAGCCAAGCTCGTGCAGATGGGCGAACGCGTCTTCGACGTGCATTACGGCACCGACCGCGAGCGCGCCCTCGAAACCATCGTGAGGCTCGAGGCCTTCTTCGCCTCCCTCGGTCTGCCGACCCGCCTTGACGAGGCAGGCGTCGGTGTAGACGTCGAACGCGAGATCGTCCGCCGCTTCGAGGAACGCAACTGGAAGCTCGGCGAGCACAAGAACATCACGCCCGCCCAGATCGCCGCGATCCTCGCCTCGGCCCGCCCCGCAAAGGCCTGAGGCTGAAGATCCTCTGCAAGCCCGCCCCCGCGGACAGCTGCGTGGAGAACAGCCAAAAGGAGAAGGGCGCCTGCAGCGTTTTCGCGCTGCGGGCGCCCTTTTCTTCTTTTGTTGTGCCGCCCGCGAGGGACGGACGGCACGGCTCTCAATCGGCCTTACTGTTTTTTGGCGACTTCCTGGCCGGCGATGTGGCCGAAGACCAGAAGGTCGGTCAGGGCGTTGCGGCCGAGGCGTTCTTGTCGAGGATCTGGGTCTTCTCGTTGATGCGAAGACCGCCCATCGTGTGGTGGATGGTCGTCGTGATCGGCACGGCGTAGAACGGCGCCTTCACGACCGGATTGCCGATGAGGATCTTCGGCACGGGGAGAGACTTCGTATTCTGGGACACGGAGGCCTCGTTGTAGGCCTTCATGGTCTTCTCGAAGTTCTTCCAGTCGATGCCGGCCTGGCGGGCAAGGTCTTCAAGCGTGTCGGCCTTGAAGGCATAGCCGTGGGCGATGGCGGACTCGATCTTCTTCTCCTCGATCGTGCGTTGGTCGTAGATCGAGAAGGCAACCTGACCGGTCTGCTTCAGGATGCCGTAGGAGATCTCGTCGCGGCGACCCGTTTCGTCGACGAAGCGCAAGCCGTCGCAGTTAACGTACGGCGTGTCGGACGGACGGGCGGCGATGGTGGACTCAAGCTCGCCGTTCTTCGGGTTGCCGTGCGGATGGATCTGGATCCACTCCATGCCCGTGAGGCCGGCGCCTGCGGCGACGGCTTCCTCAAGCACTTCGCCGGTGGTAGCCGGAGAGTTTGAGGTCACGGTGACGGAGATGTCGTTGTACTTCTTGACCATCTGCAGGTTGGCGCCGTAGCCGCCTGCGGCGAGGACCACGCTGCGGCCGGAGAAGACGCGCTCGACGCCCTTGCGGTCGAGGGCCTTCACGCCCGTGACGCGGCCGGAGGCGTCACGCTCGACGCTCACGACCTTCATGTTCTTGTAGATCGGGTTGCCTGCGGCCTCGACCTTGGCGGCGAGCGGACGGATGTAGGCGTCGTACGTGGAGATCGGCGTCTTGCCGTCGGCCTGACACGGCCACTGCCCGCGCGGATAAAGGCCGCCAATGCCGACATCGACCCAGCTGCGCGGCACGTGGAACCACGTCATGTCGGACTGGACGTCAAGCCACTTCATGGCGGCCGTGGCGTTGCGGGTCATCGTGAGAACGAGCTTGGCGTCGTTCTTGCAGTTGCCGCCGACGATCGTCTGAAGCGCAAAGAGCTCGGGAGAGTCGAAGATGTACTTCTTGCCGCTCTGCGAGCTGCTTGAGAACCGTCTTCTGAAGCTCGGCTTCGGGTTCGTGTACTTGGCGATGATGTCGCGCACGGCCTGCGTCATCGGCAGAAGCTTTTCGGGTTCGGGGTCCATGGCGGACATGTTGCCTTCGGAGCGGGCGGTGTTGCCGCCGAGCATGACCATCTTCTCAAGGACGATCACGGTCGCGCCGTTGTCGACGGCCGTCGCGGCGGCAACCATGCCGGCGCCGCCCGCACCGACGACGAGCCGCCCATGAGGGCAGTCTGCCTGCAGGTCCCCGTCAGGCGGGACGGGCGGTCTGTTCCGCCTGAACGTCCTGCGGCTCCTCGTCGATGGTGAAGACCTCGTCTAGGGGCTTCGCGAGCATTTCGGCGGACATGAAGCCGCGGTACCAGTCAAAGAGCATCCCTTCATCTCGGGACGACGAGGCGCGCTTGGGACTAGTGAGATGGTTGGTGCCGTCGACGAGAAGCGCCGTGCAGGCGTCCCTGAGGCTCTTGGCGGACGGATCGCACAGAAGCGCCCAGTCGCTGTGACTCTTGGGCTTCTCGCTCATGATCTCGACGCAGTAACCCTTTTCGGCGAGCCTGAGCAGAATGCGGCGGGCGGCCTGCGGGTAGCTGTCGACCTCGTCGGCGAGCGTCGTGATGCCCACCGAGGTCTCGCCCTCGCGGCGATGGCGCCAGAGCGTCTTCAGGAGCGCGACGCCCGTAAGGAAGTCATTGCCGCGCTTGTAGCTGTCGGCGAAGCGCCCCGAAGTGAGAAGCGGGATCGTCGCCGTGATGGCTGCGCCGCCGAAGACGATGAGCCAGGAGACGTAGAACCAGAGCAGGAGCACGGGGAAGGCCACGAACGCGCCGTAGATCGACGTGAGCGTGCCCGCCGAGACGTAGTGCCCGAAGGCCTCGCGCACGGCGAGTCCCGCGAAGGAAGCGGAGACGCCGCCCACGGCCGCGTGCGAAAGCTGCACGTGGCAGTTGGGCACGAACTTGTAGAGGAAGGTGTAGGAGGCGACCTGGATCGCAAACTGCAGAACGGCCATGCCCCACTCGACCGACGTCGCGTCAACGCCCTCCGAGGCGGAGCGGATCGCCTGCGTCGAGACGGTGAGCGAGAAGGCGATCACCAGGGGCCCGAGCGTGATGAGCGCCCAGTAGAGCAGCGCCCTCTGTCCCCAGGGGCGCATGCGGCGCACCTGATAGATGCGGTTGACCGTCACGAAGAACTTGTCAATCAGGAGAAGCGCCGTCACGGCCAGACCCGCCAGACCGAAGATGCCGAGTCCCGAGGCGTGGTCCGTGAAGTTGCGCAGATACGTGACGATCGTCTCCGTGTACTGCTGCGGCAGCACGCCCGAGATGATCGCCTCCTCAAGCGCGTGGCGCGAGTCCGCGAAGCTCGGGAAGAGCGCAAAGGCCGACATCGCGACCGCGATGAGCGGAACGAGCGAAAGGAGCGTCGTGAGCGTCATCGAGGACGCCACCTCCTGAAGCTGAGTCTCGCGCATGCGGTCCATCGCAAAGCGGATGATCGTGCGCACGGCCTCGATGCCGTGCTGCCGCCGAGCCCGCTTCACAAGCTCCGCACTCCTCGTTCCGGCCTCTCCCTCTGCATGGCCCTCGGAGGCCGTCTTCTCATCCGACATCGTCTGCATGCTATCTCTTCTTCTCCATGACGCCCGTCGTTGATGTCACGAGCTCTTGCGCTCATTGTACAGGCCGCCAACTCCCGCAGGCCCGCGCGGCCTCCGCGACACAAAAGAGCGGCAGTCGACGCAATCCTTCGCCCGAATGGTCGACAAATGATTTTCTCCTGCAACACATGGGCTTTGCCCGCACCATTCTCAGAAAACCCCAGGCTCTTCGCATCACGGGTCTTGAATTGCCGACAATTTGTAAACTTTGCTCGACAAGTCGCTAAAACTTGTGTATAGTTCACCCCTATCGACGGACCGACTCTAAGCGGTTCGTCGTCTTTTCGGTCAGACGCGGCTCCTGTCAGGGGCGCCTGCGTCAGCGGCAGTAAGGCGCCGCTCCGAAAAAGGGGGAACGAAAAGGCCGGTTTTCGACGAAACCGGCCTTTTTCATTTTGTACGCCGCGGACATGAAAAACGCCGCGGACCGCGGCGTTTTTTTTTTTATTTCCGGGTTAGGTTCCGGGTTGGTCGCGGGGGGCGGTGTCAGAGTGCGTCGGACGCGGGAGCTGTGAGAGCCTTGCGGGCGGCCATGAGGTAGACGTACATCGAATAGATGGTGAGCACGGCGGCGACGATGATGAGGACGCGGCCGAGGAAGGCGATGTTGAGCTCGCCGCTCAGGAGGCTCGTGCTAACGACGACGGGATCCCACCAGAGGAGCATCGGGATGGCGGTCATCTGGGCAATGGTCTTGATCTTGCCGAACCAGTTGACCTTGACGGCGCCCGAGGCGCCGACCTTGGCCATCCACTCGCGCAGGGCGGAGACCGTGATCTCGCGGCCGATGATGACGAGGGCGACGAGCATGTCGCATCGGTCGAGGCCCACGAGGGCGACGAGCGCGGCGCTCACGAGGAGCTTGTCGGCGACGGGATCGAGGAAGGCGCCCATGGGCGTGGCCCAGCCCTGATAGCGGCGGGCGAGGAAGCCGTCAAGCGCGTCGGTGATGGCGGCGATGACGAACATCAGCATGGCGGTCGCGTTCTTCGTCCCCATCGTCATCCACGTTTCGGGAAGATAGAAGATGCCGATGACGAGCGGAATCATCGCGATGCGCATCCAGGTGAGGAGCATCGGGACGTTGAGCTTGAATGGGGGCTTGAGTTTGGGCATGTGCGGGTCCTTGTCGCTTTTTACTGGCTCCCGTGGAGCTGAGCATAGATTTTAGCCGCGAGCGCGGCGGAAATGCCGTCGACTCGCGCAATATCTTCGGCCGAGGCGTTCGAAAGCTGCTTCATGCCGCCAAAATGCGTGAGAAGCTTCGCGCGGCGCTTGGGTCCGATCCCCTCGAGATCCTCGAGCCGGCTCGACTGACGGGTCTTCGCGCGCTTGGCGCGCATGCCCGTGATGGCGAAGCGGTGGGCCTCGTCGCGGATCTCGGCGATGAGCATGAGCGCGCGGCTCATGGTGCCGAGCACGAGCGGCTCGCGGCGCACGCCGTCGATCTCGGGGAAGATCAGGGTCTCGAGACCCACCTTGCGGCCCTCGCCCTTGGCGACGCCGACGATGACGGAAAGATCGAGTCCGAGCTCAGTGAAGACCTGTCTGGCCATCTCGACCTGCCCCTTGCCGCCGTCGACGAGCACGACGCTCGGCAGCACGGCCTCGCCGCGCGTCACGGGCCTGTAGCGGCGTTCGAGCACCTGGCGCATGGCCGCGTAGTCGTCACCTGGCTCGATGCCCGTGATGTTGAAGCGCCTGTAGAGGGCGGACTGCATGCGACCCTCGGAGAAGACGACGCAGGAGGCCTGCGTGGCCTCGCCCGCCGTGTGCGAGATGTCGAAGCACTCGACGCGGAAGTTCATCGGATCGCCGTCGTCGGGCTCGAACCCGAGGATGTCGATGAGCTCCCTGAGTCTTGCGAGCTGGCTGCCTTCCTCCTGAAGGTGGCGCGCGAGCGCGATCTCGGCACCCTTCGCGCACATCTCGAGCCAGCGCCTGCGCGTCTCGCGCGGCTCCGCCACCACCGTGACGCGCCTTCCGGCCGCGGCCGACATCGCCTCGGCGACGGCCTCGACCGTCTCGTGGCGCTCCTCGTCGGACATGACGGCACCGTCGAGGATGATGACGTTGGGCACCGGCATCCCGTCGCCGTAGTGCTGGCGCACGAAGGCCGTCATAATCTCGGCCTTCGAGGGCATGAGCGACTCGCTCCTCACGCCGAGCTTCGGGAAGCACGGACGGTCGCCGAGATGGCGCCCGCCCCTGACCATCGCGAGGTTGACGCAGGCGACGGCGCCCGAAACGGCGACCGCCACGACGTCCGCGTCGGTGTCGCCGCCCGTCGTCTCGATCGCCTGCTGGTGCTGCACGGTCGTGAGCGCCGCGATGCGGTCCCTGTAGAAGGCGGCCTTCTCGAAGGCCCAGGCCTCGGAGGCCTCCCACATGCGCCTTTCATAGTCCTCGACGATGTCGCGCGTGCGCCCCTCGAGAAAGGCGGCGGCGCGCTCGATGTCCTTCGCGTAGTCCTCCTTCGTGACGGCGCCCACGCAGGGCGCCGAGCAGCGGCCGATCTGGCCGAGCAGGCACGCGCGGTCGCGGTTCGAGAAGACGGAGTTCTCGCAGGTCCTCAGGCCGAAGACCTTCTGCATGATCTGGATCGCCTCGCGCACGGCCGTCCCGTTGGGATAGGGCCCGAAGAAGCGGGACTTGCGGTCGACGCCGCCGCGATAGTAGGAGAGCCGCGGAAACGCCTCGGGACCGAGCCTCAGATAGGGATAGCTCTTGTCGTCCCTGAAGAGGATGTTGTACTTCGGGCTCAGCGTCTTGATGAGGTTGTTCTCAAGAAGAAGGGCCTCCGCCTCGCTGCGCGTGACGGTGGTCTCGAGTCTGGCGATCTGGCTCACCATGATCGCGATGCGCGGGGAGAGCCCCGCGGGATTGCGGAAGTAGGACGAGACGCGCTTCTTGAGGTCGCGCGCCTTGCCGACGTAGAGGCATGCGCCCGCTGTGTCGAAGTAGCGGTAGCATCCGGGCAGGTTCGGAAGGGTCCTGATCTCCTGATGCGGATCGAAGGCGGTCTTCGGCGCGGCGTCCTCGGCGAGGACGATCCCGCCGGCGGCATCTTTTTCTGTCATGGCTCGGCTCTGCTAAACAACCTCACCACTGAAGTGGGAGGGTTTCGATACAGTCGAGGCTTTTCGCCTCGGGGTTGTCCCCGATTTGCTGTCACTCCGACC
>ENA-ORLU01002543-ORLU01002543.1-human-gut-metagenome-genome-assembly--contig:-NODE-2543-length-10438-cov-3.087733_pt1 | contig 10438 bp, 16 predicted proteins | sample MGYA00243009_ERZ508833 | MGnify/ENA primary metagenome ERZ508833 (study PRJEB26277, sample SAMN04329763) | human gut metagenome | biome: human-associated habitat | host: Homo sapiens | place: USA...
GTAAGTGGAAAAAACAAAAATCTAGTAATTTTGTGAATCTAACAAATTTTATTTCTCAAAAATTAGATTAAAATTCTAAAGAAGAATTTGATAACATTGTTGATGAATATCTTGAAGCCGAAGAAGCATGTGTAGCTCTTTATCTAGAAAATTCATACAAAGTTGGTTTTCTAGATGGCTTAAGCATATTCCGTATGTTTTAATTTCAATAATACTCTATATAATAGTATAGAGTATTATTATATAAAAAAATAAATGTAACATAACTACACTTATGATACATTTTTACTTATTTTCTTACAGGATATAATAAAAAAATGTAACATAAACAAATAAATTACTATCATAAAAATGTAACATAAACGAATAAAGGAGATTTTTAATGGAAAAATTTATTTTATATATGAAAGAACAAAATATTTCAGATAATACTTGCAATAGTTATGCAAATGATATTAAACTATATAAAAAATATTATAAAGATTCTTTTGGAGAAGATCTTACAAATTTAATTCATGAAGATATTTCAATGTATCGCAGTTATTTATTAAAACACAATATAAGCGCTATAAGCATAAATAGGAAAATATCTGCTCTAAAAATGTATAATGAATTTTTAGTACATGAAGATTTACAAGAAAAGGTAATTATTATAGATAAAGACTATATAAAAGTTCAAAAATCAATGATACAAAAACAACTTCCATCCGAAAGAGATATAAACATGTTAAAACATTTTTCTTGTAGAGATAAAAAAAATTCAAAAAGAGATTTCTGTATTATAATACTACTTTTATATGCTGGTTTAAGAGAAAGCGAATTGGTTAATTTACGTATCGTTGATATAAAACTTGAAGAAAGATTTTTAAATATTATTGGTAAAGGTAACAAGTTTCGACAAGTTATGATAAACAACCTAATGTATAATGCTTTAAAAGATTATTTAGATGAACGTCAAAACATGAATATAAAAAACCCATATTTAATAATTGGACAAAAAAACAAACAGACACAAAAACCATTGAATCGAAATTTTTGTAATAGACTATTAAACAAATATAAAGAAATATGTAAAATCAATTACCTACATCCACATTTATTAAGAAGTTACTTTTGCAGTAATGCACTTCACAATGCTGGATATACTATTGAACAAGTAGCAAATCAAGCTGGACATAGTAGTCTAAATACGACAAAAGGTTATCTAGTTTCAGAACAAAAAGATTTATTGAAATTATCTAATTTACTATAATCATTATACTTAATAATAAAAAATTATATCTTGTTTTAGCTCAAAATACTTAATAAAAACACCAGCTAATAATATAGCTGGTGAAAAACATAAGTAGTGCTAAGTTTTCTAAATGTCTATCTTACCAAACTTTTATGCTTTATAAGACCAGACCATTACTCTTCCTGCAGATGCGTCAGGAAATCCGATAACGGAAAAATGAATTCTAAACATCCGACAACTAGTAGCCTTGAATACATCCTGGTTTTTTCCACTCTTATTCCAAAGATAATCGCCTCTATAAGAGCCAGAAATGTTTCCAGGTTTGTATTTTTCACCAGTATCAGCATTATATACTTCATAATATACTGCTGTGTTTTCATCAAAAGAATTCACTTTTACTGTTATTCCAGTCCATGATTTATTAGGATCTCCCAGAACATACAGGTCTCCCTCCGAAGAGTTACTCCAGCTATACCAATAGATATCATAATCAGGGATATAACCATCATATATCGTTTAAACTACATTTGCAGCAAAAGCACTAATTGCACACATGCTAATCATTACAAATGCTACAAAAATACTAATAAAAACTTTCTTATGTTTTGCCATAATATCACCTTTCTATTAGCACTACTTATTTTTTTATTATTAATATACACATTCGCGTATATACTAAAGAATATTTCTAAATTATTTTATCATATTGTAAAAATCTGTCAATATTTTCGCACAAAAAAAATAGAATAAACTTATTATTCTATTTTTTTTATATCTAAAAATCATTGTCTGTTACAACATCAAATTCATATTCATGATTAACTATACTTATGCTATTATCTTTATTTCTCATTTCTACTTTTTCTACTAAACCATTCTCCTTATTGATATAATATTTTACCTTGGCATCAGCTTCAGTAACTCCACAATTAATATTTGTTATAACAAAATATTCTTTATCTCCATTTTTTTCGGATTTTATATTTGCAAATATAGAATTAAAAAACATATTTGTTCTATCTTTAAATTCTAAATATGTAGTAATTGTATCAATAGGAAATATTTTTTTATTTTGATTCATTTCTGTTATTTCACCATTAGTATCTTCAAAATATGTTTTATATCCATCTGTCGTAATATACTGTATAAGTTTGGTTTTATCTTCTTTTTTCTCGATAACAATTTTTTCTTTTTCTTTATTTTTAAACAATTCAATATATGTTAATGAAGAATCTGTAGCAGAAATTTTATGATAGACATTTTCTTTATTGCAATATTCATCCGATTTTTGCATTATTTCTTTAATTATATTATAGTTTTTCACTCCTAATATACTAAGAAAAATCAAAATTAAGCCTAAAACAATTACAAATACTAATATACATTTCTTTTTCATATGAATACCCCCTTTTCATCTTTTGACTATTTTATAAGTAACATTATTTTTTATATTATAACATTATTTCATTTAATTGTCAATTTTTGTCAAATATTCATGTTTTATTTTTAGACTTACAATCTTTAAATCTCATACATAGAAAAACATCTTCTCATCTTTTTTCGCATCAAAATATTTTAATTGTTTTATATACTCTGGTGCATTTTCAACCATTCCATCATACAAAATCTCATTGTTTTCATCAATAACTCTTATATCCAAAGTCCTTATAGAACCAATTGTCAAATATAATTTTTTTTCTTGTTTTTCCATATTATCTTCCTTCTACTATTTGATATAAATTTCTTTCTATATATTTATATATATCATATGAAAATAAAATTTTCAAATCAAATTTCCAAAAATAAAGAGCAATTATTAAACTAATTACTCTTTTTACTCGTATTATTATTTATTTCCCCACTTACATATCCATCTATAGTTGCTATGCACCTATAAAGCATTCCTAATTTATTTGAATCTGCCTTATTAATTATATTTAACACTGCTCTTTTAATTGTTAATGTATCATTATCCTTTTTTCCATATAAAATATAATCCGTATCAATTCCTGTTGCTGAAGCAATTTTATCAAGAGTTGATATACTAAATAAAAATTCTCCCCTTTCAACTTGTCCTACACATCTTGTTGTTAAATTACACCTTTTTGCAAAAGCCTCCCTAGACTCATTAAAATATTCTACTCTGATTTCTCTAATTCTTTCCCCTATAAGTATCTTATCTAGAGCCATTCTCCAAACCTCCTAAAGCATCTGTTCACACAAGATATTTTACATTCTTTTTGTAAAAGATTATATACTTTAAAACTCTAAAGATTTATACTTTGCCAAAGTAATATCTTTTTTAAACTTCTGTATTATCAATGCTTTTAGGTTTTTGTATCATAAAAATACCATATTTTCCTATCTTTCACGATACAAAATTCGACATTTTTCATAAACTTCTTACTATATAATGCCATCATGGGTTTGATAGACCTGTTTTAGATGAATGTATCTCTAAAGATATGGTAAAAGTAACTAGAGAAAAATTTATAGCTTAAACACGTCTATTAAGCCATTTTTAATATACAATTAAAAATTTTAGTAAAGGAGGTTTTTATTTTTTTTGCGTTCCTCTTTAATAGGAATGTCAAGCCTAAATCGTAGATTTAGGAGGAACGCTTATGGAAAATAAAAGCATTCAAAGTAAAAGGTTTGATAGTTTCCTTAATAAAACTATTATCTTATCTTCAAAAAGATATTATAAAAATGAAATAACAAAAGACTTCAAAGAACTAAAGATTATAGATGACGAAAATTATTCTGAATATATAAAAAAATATATCCAATACGATGAAGTCTATAATTTTGATTTTATAGACAATTTTAAAGCTGATTTTGAAAACATTGAGCTTGTTTGTGCTCTTAAATCACTGTCAAACATTGAGTTGACAGTGATTTTTTTATTATATCAAGAACAACTAACAAGTTCTGAAGCAAGTAAAATTTTAAAAATATGCTCTGATTCTGTTACCAGAATTAAAAGAAGAGCTTTAAAAAAAATAAAAAAATATTTGGAGGAAAAATAATAATATGGATAAAGAAACTTTATATGAATTAGGAAAAAAAGCTAAAAATGGTGATGAAATTGCTTTAATAAAAATAATCGATAATAAAAGAAATATGATAAAAAAATATTCTTTTGGAGATGAAGATAGATATCAATACATAATAGAAAGGCTTATAATTGGCATTAAAAATTATAAATTTTAAATAATTTAATAAGATGGTCGGATTTTCACTTCAAATCGTATGTAAATATAGTGAAGGGCAAATTAAAAGGAAGCACTATATTCTAGACAGATAAGACAAGCTCTTATCTGTCTAATTTATTTTATGAAAGGAGTGAATCTCATGTTTTTTAGATTTGTATTACTAGGAATATGTCTTACTTTTGTCTTATTCTTTATAGAAGTAATATTTCCAAAACTAACATCACAATTTAATCTTCATAAAGAACAAAAAAACAAGAAACAAAAACAAGAAAAATTTAGAAAAAAAATGAAAGAATTAGAGATTAAATAATTTCTCTAATAGCCTTGTCGTATCAAAATAGTGTCGACAAAAAATTAACCATAGGTGATAAATAATAAAATGGAAAATTCAAAAGAACTAATTATAAAATATTTTTTCAACGAGCATCTAAAAGTAAAAGAAATTGCTGAAATAATACATACATCTTCTAGTTACATTACAAAAATTATTAAACTAGATAAAAGATATCTTGAAGAAAAAGAATACAGAAATAATAAATCTAAAGAAAAAAGAAAAAAAGATCAAAATAAATTTATAAAAAATAAAAGAGAACAAAAAAGAATTTATGATAATTTTGCTTTTGTTGAAGAACAACACAGACTAGCATCTTTGGAACTTTCAAAAACAAAACATTTAAGCAATGAAACTTATCGAAAATGGAACATTAGTGCTTATAAATACAACCCTTCAAAACATAGGTATGAATTTGATGAAAACCTTGGGCGTTCGGCTGATATACCTAAATATATTAAAGAAAGGTAAAGAAAAAATGGAAGAGAAATTATTAAAAGTTTTTAAATTAGCTGATAAATTGAACACAAAACAAAGTAATATTTTTGCGGAAATTCGTTATTCAGCAAATGAATCACAAAAATTAGAACTACTTATAAGATCAAAAAAAGATTATTCATATATTGAAAAATGCGAAATTACTATAACAGAAAATTCCGAAATTAAATGGGATAACATTATTACACTTTTTGAAACTTTTGTTGGGGGTGTATCTTATGAATAAAAAAGAAGCAATTGCTTATGGTCAAATAGCTTTTGAAAGTATGATGCACTCTGATTTTAAAGGAGAATTAAGTGTTGCTAACTTTGGCATAGAAATGAAACAGGCCTTCAAAATGTATCCAAGAAATATTGTAGTGAGCATTGCAGAAAGTAAAATTTATGCAGAAAAGAAATTAAAAGATTTGAAAAAACGGATGTGATACAGATGAATAATAATGAAAAACTAGGATTAAATGTTAGTGAAGCTGCTGATTTAATGGGCATAAGTAAAAATCTAATGAGTGAATTAGTAAAATATCCTGATTTTCCATGTATTAAATTTAAAAGAAGGATTGTTATAAATAGAAACAAATTACAAGATTGGTTTGATAAAAATTCTGGTAGATTTTTTGTTTAACATTGTGTTTTTATAAAAATTACTATATAATAGAAAATATTAAATATTGCGCTTTTTACTTTTTAATGTTCTCTATTTTAATAAATGGAGGCAAAAAAATGGCAAAAACTTCACCCAAACAACCTGCAAAGAAGAAGAGAAATACAAGAGGAATGGGCTCCATAAGAGCAAAAAATGGTGGTTATGAAGGAAGAATCACCGTAAAAGTAAATGGTAAACCAAAACAAATTTCTTTATTTAATAAAGATAAAAGAATTCTAGTTCAAGAAATGATAAAGGCAAAACAAGAATCGAATGATAATGAATACATTGAAAAAGATAAAATAACACTTGAACAATGGTTAAAAAAATGGATTCGTATTCATAAAAAGCCTTTTGTTACAGCTAGAACTTTACAAGGGTACATTGAAAAAATCAAGGTCAATATACTTCCATATTTAGGCAATTATCCCATCCAAACTCTTGATAGAATGATTTTACAAGAATATTTCTCTGATTTAGCAACAGGTAATGAGAAAAAATCAATAAAAAAATATTCACCTAAAACCATTAGGGAAATTAAAAGTATTTTAAATATGGCATTCAAGGATGCTGAAATAGATAAAATCATAAAAGTAAATCATATTCCTACAATAAAGACACCAAGAGTTCAAAAGAAAAAGAAAAAACCAACATTAACTCCAGCAGAACAACAAGAATTTATAAAAATAATGTTATCTGAAAATAATGGATTATGTTATATTTTTATTTTAAATACTGGGCTTCGACCTGGTGAAAGTGGTGGTATAAAATGGAAACATTATAATTATGAAAATTCAAATATACAAGTAATGGACAACTATGGAAAAATAACTTATTATGATGATGATTTTAACAAGTTGGAATCTACTTACGAAGAAAAAAAATTAAAAACACAATCTAGTTATCGAACTATACCTTTGCAATGCTGGTTAAATGAAATTATGCACGAATATATGTTACTTGTTATGAAAGAAAAGGGATATACTAAAAAAGAACAACTTGACAATAATTATATGTTTGTGAATAGTTTAGGGAACGCTCTAAGTAGTGATTATTTGTGGGATACTTTAGATAAAATATTAAAAAGACATAACTTTAGACATATAAGTGTATATCAAATTAGACATTTATTTGCAACAAGATGTGTCGATGTCAATATACCTATAAATCAAATAAAACAATATTTAGGACACGCACTAGCAAGTACAACTATGGACTTTTATGTAGAGTATGATGAAGATACTAACAAAAAAGAAATTGAGAAACTTGGAGACATAAATAATATAAATATTATTCCAAAAAGATTGGAAAGCATAAATAATAATTTGTCCCTAATAAAAAATGCAGTTTAAGGGACATTAAAGGGACATTGAAAAAAAACAGTAAAATTTAGCAATAAAGGAAAGCTCTATATAGGTTGCAGGAGTAAGAATAAGAAAAGTTTTATAAAACAATTCCAAAGAAACATATTGCCGGGCTCATAACCCAAAGGTCGGAGGTTCGAGTCCTCCCCCCGCAACCAAATAAAAAAAGATTTACAACTTGTAAATCTTTTTTATTGTTAAAATTCAAATATCTTTTTTATTCTCTTGCAATATCCCACAAATGGTATTATAATATTTACATAAAAACTTTGAAAGGAGTTACTACTATGAAAAACATCTCTTTATCTCAAGAAGTAAAAACTATTGTGCGGGTGATGATTTCAAACGCCAAGAAGTTTAATCTTGAAGAGCTCACCATATTTTTACTTTTTGATTCTATGATGTCTCAAAAACAATTCTCTAGTTTGATTGCAAAATATTCAAGATGTAATTTGGAAGAAATTATTAGTTTAATCGAAGACATTTATCAAAATAATCCTGATGGTTTTGAAGAAAAAGGAGCTGAGACTTTAGAAGAAACACAATATTTTATTAATGTCTTGAAAGAATCTAGCATTGATAACTTTCAATATATCCGTTTCTCTCAATATGTTGCTAATATTTTTCTATTTGCAAATATTCTTGCCGAAAGTGATGAAAATGATGAATTAACTCTTTCTCATTTAACTTTAGCACTCTTTAACAATTTAAATAGCCAATTGATTTCTTTCTTTACAAATATAGGAACAAATGTCGAACAATTACTTTCATATATAGAATATCTATCTCTTTTAGACTCTTGTTGTGAAAATGATTCCGATTTAGTTATTCCTGATTCTATCTCTGGTTGTGTAACTATTCTTAATGATAGATTTAAAGCTCAAAAGAATAGTGCTATATTAGGGCGTGATAAAGAATGTAAAGAAATTTGGAAAACAATAATGAAAAAAACCAAACGCAATGTTATTCTTGTCGGAAAACCTGGTGTTGGAAAATCATCTATTGTTTATAAACTTGCTTGCGATATTGTAAATGGTAATTGTCCTAGCATGTTTAAAAACTCTATTATTTTATCGCTCAGTGTAAGTAACCTTATTTCTGGTACAACATATAGAGGTCAAGCAGAAGAACGCTATCAAGATTTGATTTCTTTAATTGAAAAATATGATAATATTATCCTTTTCATTGACGAAATTCATATGATTGTAGGTGCTGGTGCATGTTCTAATGATGAATCTCTTGATTTTTCTAATGCTTTAAAGCCTCTTCTTGCAGGTGATAAGTCTATCGTTATTGGTGCAACAACTGAAGAAGAATATCAAAAAGCTTTTTCAAAAGAAGGCGCTTTAAAACGTAGATTTCGCACTATTGAAGTCAAAGAGCCTAAAGCAGAAGAAGTTTATCCTATGTTAAAGGAGTCGGTTAAGCGTCTAGAACAATTCCATGGTGTAAAAATTTCAAGAAAAATGATTGATAAAATTATTTTCTATTCTTCTTGCTTTGATTACACCACTTGTAATCCTGATAGAACAATTAGTCTTGTTGACTTGTCTATGGTTTCAGCTAAATTAGCTAATCAAAAATATGTCACTCAGCCAGCTATTCTTGAAAACTTTGAAACCAACTTTAAAGCTTACAAGAAAATGCCGCAGGATGTTATTCGAGCTACCGCTTATCACGAAGTTGGACATTATATTGTTAGCCGATTTTCAAAAAAATTAATTGATTTTGATGTTTTGGCAATCACTATTATTCCAACTGAAAATTATTTAGGTAAAAATGTTTTGGATCCTACGGATATTACTCCTAATCCAGACCTTGATTACTATTATGATTTTATCGGTATGTATCTTGCAGGTAGAATTTCTGAAACAATCTTCTTGAACGCTAGATACAACTCCGGAGCAAGTTCTGATTTAGATACCGCAACCAAGTACGCATATGATATGGTCACAAAATATGGTATGCGTTCTGATATAGGAACAAATCGTGTTTTTCTTAATACAGAACAGTATCATATGCAAACTTCTGCAATTACTGATAAAATCAATGCAGAAATTGATAAGATTATAAAGAATGCTTATGATAAGGCTGCGAATCTCTTAAAAGAACACTCAAAATTAATCCATGTTTTAGTCGATAAACTTCTTGAAAATGGTATGTTGAGCAAACTGGAATTAGAGGAAATTGTTAAATCAGTTGAAAGTTCTGGTGAATAATATGTAGTAAAACTCTTTGGCAGGGACTTTGTCCCTGCCTTTCTTTTATTTATACATATATATATTTTTTTATCTCATCATATTTATTATCTCCTATCCCACTAACATTTTTTAATTCTTCAATTGATTTAAATTTTCCATTTTCTTTTCTATAATTTATAATCTTCAATGCTAATGACGGACCTATTCCTGGTAATGTTTCTAACTCTGTCTGTGTTGCTGTGTTAATATTTACATTAGATATTTTAAATGCTGATTCACTTTTATTATTTGTTGTTTCCAAAGCATTTAAATCATTATTATCATTTTTTTCATCTCCAGATCCCATTGTTATATACTCAAATTTCGGATTATCATTCAGCTCTTTACTACTTGGAATGTTAACTTTCATCCCATCTTGTAACATATATACCAAATTAATTTTCATAATATCTGCATTTGATGTAACTCCTCCTGCATAATCAATTGCATCTGATATCCTGCTTCCTATAGGCAATACGACAATCCCAGGATTATTTACTTCTCCTGTTATATATACATATATTTTTTCATTATTTATAACTTCTAATTCATCTTTTTGAATTTCTTTCTCTTCAATGCTTTCTTCTAGATTTTCAACAATTTCCTCATTTTTTAATGAACCTTCTTGCCAAAAAACATTTTCTTCTTCTTTCTCTGAGACAGTATTTTCTTCATTCCAAGCATTTTCATGATTATTCATTTCAAAAAAGTTGTCTTCTAAAAAAATGTATATAATTAATAATATTAATATTATACATATAATTATAAAAAATTTACTTTTTATAATCTTCAATAATTTATTTTTTAAATTCATAAAATCAATCCTTTCTTAATTTTTTTTCAAAATTATATTAATATCCTTGAATTTAATTTTTAAATAAGTTATTATATTGATACAAGAAAGGATGTTAAT
>ENA-ORLU01002548-ORLU01002548.1-human-gut-metagenome-genome-assembly--contig:-NODE-2548-length-10416-cov-2.736532_pt1 | contig 10416 bp, 11 predicted proteins | sample MGYA00243009_ERZ508833 | MGnify/ENA primary metagenome ERZ508833 (study PRJEB26277, sample SAMN04329763) | human gut metagenome | biome: human-associated habitat | host: Homo sapiens | place: USA...
GGTCTGCGGGAGGCCGAGCACGGCATGATCTATGACGAGTGGGGCAGCAAGCAGCACGAGATCCTCACCGGCACCGTCAGCCGGATCGACCCCCGGAACGGCAATGTGATCCTGCGGATCGGCAGCGGCAGCGAGGCCACGGAGGCTGTGCTGACCATGAACGAGCAGGTGCCCGGCGAGGAGCTGCACGAGGGGCAGATGGTGAAGGTGTATCTGGTGGAGGTGCGCCGCAGCACACGCGGGCCGCAGGTGATGATCTCCCGCACCCACCCCGGTCTGGTGAAGCGGCTGTTTGAGCTGGAGGTGCCGGAGATCTACGACGGCACCGTGGAGGTGCGGTCCATCGCCCGGGAGGCGGGCAACCGCACGAAGATCGCCGTGTGGTCCGAGGACCCCAACGTGGACGCCATCGGCGCGTGCGTGGGCCCCAGGGGGCAGCGCGTGAACGCCATCGTGGACGAGCTGCGGGGCGAGAAGATCGACATTGTGAAGTACAGCGAGGACCCGGCGGAGTTTATCGCCGCGGCGCTGGCGCCGGCGGACGTGGTCAGCGTGCAGCTGGCCGACGAGGGCAAAGCCTGCCGCGTGACGGTGCCCGCAGACCAGCTGAGTCTGGCCATCGGCAAGGAGGGGCAGAACGCCCGTCTGGCCGCGCGGCTGACCGGCTATAAGATCGACATCAAGGCGGCCAACGCGGAGTAAGCGGCGGCTGCGGAAAGGAACGGCAGCGATGCAGAAGACCCGTAAGATACCCCAGCGGCAATGTGTGGGCTGCCGGGAAATGAAAGACAAAAAGGCGCTGCTGCGTATCGTGAAGACCCCGGAGGGGGAGATACTGCTGGACAGCACCGGGAAGAAGTCCGGCCGGGGCGCGTACGTGTGCCCGGACCCGGAGTGCCTGAAAAAAGCACGGAAAAGCCGTGCGCTGGAGCGCGCCTTCGACACCGCCATACCGGCGGAGGTGTACGACGCGCTGGAAGGGCAGATGGTGGCACTGTGACAGAGCATTTGTTATCCACTTTGGGTCTGGCGCTGCGCGCCGGTGCGGTGGCCGTGGGCGAGGAGCCCGTAGGCGCGGCGGCACGGGCCAAGAAGGCCAGGGTCATCTTTACGGCGCGGGACGCGGCGGCATCCTCGGTGCGGCGGGCGTACAGCTTCGGCCGGGCAGGCAGTTGCCTGTGCCTGCCCTTCCCGGCGGACAAGGAGGATTTCGGCCGGGCGCTGGGCCGAACCAGCGTGGCCATGTGCGCGGTGACGGACATCGGGTTCGCCCAGTCGCTGGTGAAAAAGCTGGCGGCGGTGGAGCCGGAGATCTACGGCGCGGCGGCGGAGGCGCTGGACCTGAAGGCCAAGCGGGCAAGGGAACGGAAGGAAGAGCAATTACAGCACGAGAAGAACCTGCGGCAGGGCAGGCACCGCGTTCACGGCGGCAAGCCGCCGGAGCCGCCCCACGCGTCTCCGGAGCCTCCGGCACCGGAGCACAGGCCCCCCGCGCCGGAACTCCGGCGTCCGCCGCGGCGGGAGTATCCGGAGGGACGCCCCGACCGGGTCTATAAGGAACGGAGCGGCCGCCCGCCCAGGGATAAACGGCCGGCAAAGAAGGAGGCCCCCGGCGCACGGTATGAAAACGCGCGGCCGGTAAAGAAGGGCAAGGGAAGCCGGAAAACGACCGGCAGATAACAGGAACACAGCGCGCCGTGAGCGCGGCGCGAGCAACTGAGATGGAGGTGGCTTTATTTGGGTAGTATCGCTAACAAATACAGAGTGCATGAGGTGGCCAAGGACTTCGGCGTGTCCACCAAGGAGATCACGGAGATCCTGGCCAAGTACGCCGAAACGCCCAAGAATCACATGCAGGTGCTGGAGGATCGGGAGCTCAGCCTCATCTTTGAGTATCTGACCCAGCACAACCCGGTGAGCAGCATCGCGGTGATCTTCGCCGAGGGCGCCAAGCCGGAGGAGAAGAAGGCGGAGAAGCCCGCCGCCAAGCCGGCGCAGAACGCATCCGCGCCGACACAGGGTCAGGGCCAGAGCGGCAAGCCCCAGCAGGGCGGCGCGCCCAAGGCGGAGCAGCCCAAGCAGCCCATGTCCCGCGTGCCCCAGCGGCAGGTGGTGGACACCCGCAAGGCCACCAACGTCAATCTGGACAAGTACGACGAGAAATTGCAGGATATGGCCGACGCCCGCAGCAGCGGCAAGCGGGACCAGCAGGCCCCACAGGGCAAGGAGAAGTTCCGCAGCAATAAGCAGCGGCGGGACAATAACTTCGCCAGCAACAAGCGCAAGCAGGAGGAGGCCGACCGGCTGCGGAAGCTGCGGCTGGAGGTCATCAAGAAGACCCCTGTGACCGTGCAGATCCCCGACGAGATCAGCGTGGGCGAGCTGGCCAGCCGGATGAAGAAGACCGGCGCAGAGGTGGTCAAGTGCCTGATGAAGAACGGCGTGATGGCCTCCCTGAGCCAGATGATCGACTTCGACACCGCCGCCATCATCGCCGAGGAGATGGGCTGCAAGGTGGAGAAGGAGGTAGTGGTCACCATCGAGGAGAAGCTCATCGACGACCACAAGGACGACGAGAAGGACCTGGTGCCCCGGGCTCCCGTTGTGGTGGTCATGGGCCACGTGGACCACGGCAAGACCAGCCTGCTGGACTATATCCGCCATGCCCATGTGGCCAGCGGCGAGGCCGGCGGCATCACCCAGCACATCGGCGCTTACCAGGTCCAGATCCACGGCAAGCCCATCACCTTCCTGGACACCCCCGGCCATGAGGCGTTTACCTCCATGCGCGCCCGGGGCGCCATGGTAACGGATATCGCCATTCTGGTGGTGGCCGCCGAGGACGGCATCATGCCCCAGACCGTGGAGTCCATCAACCACGCCAAGGCCGCCGGGATCCCCATCATCGTGGCCATCAACAAGATGGATAAGCCCGAGGCCAACCCCGAACGCATCAAGCAGCAGCTCACGGAATACGGCCTGGTGTGCGAGGAGTGGGGTGGCGACACCATTGTGTGCCCCATCTCCGCCAAGACCGGCATGGGAGTGGATAATCTGCTGGAGATGCTGACCCTCACCGCCGAGGTCAGCGAGTTGAAGGCCAACCCCAACCGCGCTGCCCAGGGAACCGTTATCGAGGCCCGCCTGGACAAGGGCCGGGGCCCCGTGGCCACCCTGCTGGTGCAGAACGGTACCCTGAAGCAGGGTGACATCATCATCGCCGGCACCTCCGTGGGCCGTGTCCGCGCCATGGTGGGCGACAAGGGCCAGAAGATCACCTCTGCCGGTCCCTCCGTGCCTGTGGAGATCACCGGCCTGTCCGAGACGCCCTCCGCCGGCGCCACCTTCAATGCCGTGGCCGACGAAAAGCTGGCCCGTGAGCTGGTGGAGCAGCGCAAGGCCGAGGAAAAGGCCAAGGCCAACGCCCCTGTTACCAAGGTCTCCCTGGAGGATCTGTTCAGCCAGATCCAGGCCGGTGAGATGAAGAATCTGAACATCATCGTCAAGGCCGACGTTCAGGGCTCTGTGGAGGCCGTGAAGGCGTCTCTGGAGAAGCTCAGGAACGACGAGGTCCGGGTCCGGGTCATCCACACCGGCGTGGGTGCCATCAACGAGAGCGATGTGCTGCTGGCCTCCACCTCCGGAGCCATCATCGTGGGCTTCAACGTCCGGCCGGACGCCGCCGCCCGCGACAGTGCCGCCCGGGCCAACGTGGATATGCGGATGTACCGCGTGATCTACGATGCCATCAACGAGATCGAGGCCGCCATGAAGGGTATGCTGGCCCCCAAGTTCCGGGAGGTGCTGCTGGGCCACGCCGAGGTGCGCCAGACGTACAAGGTGTCCGGCGTGGGCACCGTTGCCGGCTGCTACGTGCAGGACGGCAAGCTGCAGCGCAAGGACTGCCAGGTACGGCTGGTCCGCGACGGCATCGTCATCCACGAGGGCGTGCTGGCCTCCCTGCAGCGGTTCAAGGACTCCGTGAAGGAGGTCCAGTCCGGCTACGAGTGCGGCCTGAGCATCGAGAAGTTCAACGACATCAAGGAAGGCGACATCGTGGAGGCCTTCACCATGGAGCAGATCGAGGTATAAGCAACAGCCGAGGGGTGGGCAAAGCCCACCCCTCTCTTTCTTGAGAGGAGGAACGGTCTATGGCCGGAAACCGCATCGGACGCATCAATGAGGAGATACGCAAGGAGCTGAGCGCCCTGCTCCGCACCGTAAAGGACCCGCGGGTATCCGAGGGGATGCTGACCATCACGCGGGTGGACACCACCAGCGACCTGCGGTACGCGCGGGTGTATATCAGCGCGCTGAACTGCGCGGATGAAAAGGGCCTGATGAAGGGGCTGAAGTCTGCGGCCGGATATCTGCGGCACGAGCTGGGCCAGACCATCGACCTGCGCTACACGCCGGAGCTGCAGTTCTTCATGGACGACTCCATCGCCCACGGCGCGCACATTCTGGACCTGCTGAACCACGTGAAGCCCGCCAACCCCGCCAACGCGGACATCGTGCTGCCGGAGGACCGGGAATGAGCGCGCGGCTGACCGTACAGGAGACGGCGGACTTTCTGCGGACGCTGGACGGCGTACTGATCCTGACCCACGTGCGCCCGGATGGGGACACGGTGGGCTGCGCCGCCGCACTGTGCCGCGCCCTGCGGGCGCTGGGCCGGACGGCGTATCTGCTGGAAAACCCGGAGATCACGGAGACGTACACGCCCTACGCCGAGGGGCTGTGGGCGCCGGAGGGCTATGTGCCGCAGAGCGTGGTGTCGGTGGACATCGCCGCGCCCAATCTGCTGCCGGAGAACGCGGTGCCGTATAAAAACGACATCTGCCTGGCCATCGACCACCACGGCTCCCAGGAGTTCTTCGCGGAACGGACGTGCCTGGACGCGGAGGCCGCCGCCTGCGGCGAGATCGTGTATGAGATCGTGGGCAGGCTGACGGACATCACGCCGGAGATAGCCATGGCGCTGTATGTGGCGGTCTCCACAGACTGCGGGTGCTTCGTCTATGCCAACACCACGGCGCGGACGCACCGCATCGCCGCCGCGCTGATGGAGCTGGGCATCGACGTGGGGCCGGTGAACAAGGCACTGTTCCGCACGAAGTCGCCGGTGCGGCTGGCCATGGAGGCCCGGATGGTGGCGGACATGGAGCTGTACGACAACGGCCGGGTGGTGGTGATGTCCATCCCTCTGGCGCTGTGCCGGGAGCTGGGCGCTGCTGAGTCCGACGTGGAGGAGCTGAGCAGTCTGGCGGCGCTGGTGCAGGGCACCGACTGCGGCATCACGCTGCGGGAGCTGAAGCCGGGACGGGTGAAGCTGTCGCTGCGGACGGGACCGCGGGTGGACGCCAGCGCCGTGTGCCGCGTGCTGGGCGGCGGCGGCCACAGGGGCGCCGCCGGGGCCACGGTGGACGGCACCCTGGACGAGGCGAAGGCGGCCATTCTGGCGGCCTATACGGAGGTCATGGGATAACATGGCCGACGGGATCATCATTATCGACAAGCCCGCGGGATGGACCAGCATGGACGTGTGCGGCAAGCTGCGGGGCATACTGAAAACGAAAAAGGTGGGCCACGCCGGAACGCTGGACCCCATGGCCACCGGCGTGCTGCCGGTGTTCGTGGGAAACGCCACGCGGGCGGTGTCCTACGCCGAGGGCGGGGACAAGGAGTACGTCGCGGGGCTGCGGCTGGGGCTGACGACCAACACCCAGGATACCACCGGCGAGGTGGTGGCGGAGCGCCCTGTGTCCGTGACGCGGGCGCAGCTGGAGGACGTGCTGGCGCGGTTCACCGGGGAGATCGACCAGGTGCCGCCCATGTACTCGGCTATCAAGATCAACGGGCAGAAGCTGTATCAGCTGGCCCGGAAGGGGCAGGAGATCGAACGGCCCCCACGGCGGGTGACCATACACGAACTGGCGCTGCTGGAGCCGGAGGACGGCGACTGGCGGCTGCGGATACGGTGCAGCAAGGGCACGTATGTGCGGGCGCTGTGCCACGACATCGGGCAGGCGCTGGGCTGCGGCGGATGCATGAGCGCTCTGCGGCGTACCATGGCCGCCGGGTTTACACTGGCGGAGAGCCGCAGTATTGAGGACGTACAGGCGCAGGGCGAGGCCCTGCTCTCCCCTACCGACTCGCTGTTCCGGCAGTACCCGGCCTATCACATCGCCGGTGAACGGGACCACAGACGGTGCCTGTGCGGCAATCCGCTGGCGGCGGAGGGCCTGCAGCCGGGGCTGTACCGGGTGTACGGCCCGGATGGGGCGTTTCTGTGCCTGAGCCGCTGGGAAGCGGGTGTTCTGACATCAGAGAAAAACTTTTTCGGAGCGTGAACAACTTGGAAAAGACAGTTATCGCCCTGGGCTTCTTCGACGGCGTGCACCGGGGCCACGGCGCACTGCTGCGGAAGACGGCGGAGCGTGCCCGGGAGCTGGGAGCCGTCCCCGCGGCATTCACCTTTGACCGGCCGCCGAAGGAGGTGGTCACGGGGCAGCCCGTGTACCTGATCAACTCCAACCGGGACCGGCAGGGGCTGATGGAGCGTCTGTACGGCATCGAGCGGGTCATTTTCGCGCCCTTTGACCGGGAGATGATGACCATGCCGTGGGAGGCCTATCTGGAAATGCTGATCGGGACATACGGCGCGGTGCACTTCGTGGCCGGGCACGACCACCGGTTCGGCCATAAAAACGCCGGGAACGTGCAGCTTTTGCGGCAGAAGTGCGCGGAGATGGGCATCGGGTGCGACATCATCCCGCCGGTACAGCGGGAGGGCATCACGGTCAGCTCCACGTACATCCGGACGCTGGTGGAGGCGGGCGACATGGAGCGCGCGGCGGACTTTCTGGGCCACCGGCACTGCCTGAGCCAGACGGTGCAGCACGGACAGCGGATCGGGCGGACCATCGGCATCCCCACGGTAAACCTGGCGGTGCCGGAGCACGTGCTGGCCCCGGCGCACGGGGTGTACGTGACGGAGGTATTTCTGCCGGACGGACGGCGGTGCGCCGGCGTGACCAATGTGGGCACGCGGCCCACGGTGTCCGACAGCGATCGGGTGTCCGTGGAGACGTACCTGCTGGGCTTTGAGGGCGACCTGTACGGGCAGGAGCTCCGGGTGGAGTTCTGCCGCCGGCTGCGGGGCGAGCAGAGGTTCGACACGCTGGAGGCGCTGCGGCAGGAGATACAGCGGAATATTCAGCAGGCAGAAGCCTATTTTGAGGCATGAGAAAAGGCACCCCTGACGGGGTGCCTTTTCTGTTATTTCACACGGCGCCGGGGTAAGACACCGCGGAAAACGGTGTCAGTCCTCGCGCTTTTTGCCCACAAACGCCACGCCGGCGGCGGAGGTCAGCGCCATGCCGACATACAGAGCAATGCCCGCGTCGAAGGTCTTGGGGCTGCCCTTGGTGTCGGTGGTCTTGGTGTCGGTGGTGGTGGAGTTGTAGTAGTAGTAGCGGGCGGGGACGGTGTAGGAACCACCGGTCACGGGCACACCATTGACAGTCACACCGGTCACGCCCCTGTTCACGGTGATGCTCTTACCGGCATCCACGCCGTTGATGGGGCCAGCCTTGACCACGATGACAGTCTTGCCACCGTTGGCTGCTGCGGAAATAGCGGAACTACCCACGGCATAATCATTACCAACCATCGCCACAGGGGTTCCCTCAGGCGCGTATGCACTCACATCACTGGAGAAAGTACCGCCGGTGACGGACGGTTTACTATTCTCGTCAGCAATTTTAATCGCCGGAACGCCATCTTTGGCTTTAAAAACACCATTTTCGATGGTCATTTGTCCTTTATCATTCGCATCGTCATATTTACGATTATAAAGAACGCTGTCATCACCGCTCATGGTGTAGTTACCACCTTTTATCGTTGCCTCGTTCACATTGAATACCGCGTGCTGCGCTATATTCGTAAATGTTCCGTCATTGATAGTCAGTTTGCCAGCGTCATCGTTTTTCACGGTATTCAAACCGCCCTTAAAGGTACCACCGTTAATGACTAAAACGGCATCGCTGCTATGGGCGGGTTCTTTTCCGGGTTGGCCAGCGGTAGTAATATCATACCAGCCATTGGCAAACAAGCTGGAGTACTTACCTGTGGTACCACCGTTCGCTGTGCCATCCTGCTGTACGGTGACACCAGGATTAACTGTAATCGTGCCGAAATTCTTGATGGTGTAGTAGGAATTGCCGCCGTTGTTGCCTGTGCTCGCACCAGCTTCATGGCTTCTATCGAATGTACCGCCATTCAAAGTTGCAGTAGCGCCGGGGGCGTTGTACAGCGCTGCACACCCATGGCTCACATTGTCGACCGTGCCGGTGCCGGTAATAGTCAAGGTGCCATTGTTGATAATGGTATGGCTGCCGGCTTTATTTGTCAGCTTAGAACCTGCCGCCAGTTCCAACGTCACCGTTGCACCGGGCTTTACGGTCAACGCGCCAACTGTTAAGGTGACCTCGCCGTTCACGATATAGGCGCCGCTATCGAGTTCTGTTGTAGTTTCGGTCACCGGCGTTGCCGCTGGATCTGTGGCCCAGCTGACGCTGCACAGCCCTATGGCCATGACCAGGGCCAAAATGGTTGCTAATGCTTTTTTCATTGTTCATTCCCCTTATGGTAGTAGATTTCCGCAGGTGCGCTCGTTTTAATGGTTATTAAAACGCAAATGCAGAGGTACCTCTGCGGATAGTCAGATTATAGCACAGTTACACCGTTTGTCCAGCCTTTTTATGGAAATTTTACACATTTTTTCTGTTACCGGGAATGGAAAACGGGAGAATTTGGCAAAAAATGGGAATTGAGGGCCCGCTGCGGCGGGACGGAGGGCAGCGCAAAAGAGGAGCACCCGGTCGGGTGCTCCTCTTTATGTCCCTCACGCAAAATAGCCCTTGATCTCCATCACGGCCGTTACGATGCAGAACAGGCCGAAGGCCAGGATCAGCGTGCCGCCCAGCTTCTTTTTCTGCTTCACCTGGAACATCATGATACCCACCATGATCATGGACAAGCCCAGCAGCACCATGGACAGGCCGGGGATGTACAGCACGTTCATCTTCCGCAGCAGCCACAGCAGCAGGGCCAGGACCAGCAGCACGATGGATATATTTTTCTTCGTATTCATGGACATTGGCGTTTCTCTCCTCCCTTGGGACGCGGCGCGCCCACTGGTTTGATTGTAGCGGAAAAGCGGACAGAATACAAGGACAATTTACCGCCCCAGCAGCACTTTCGCCTTGAGGATCGCCGCCACGGTCTTGGCGTCGGTCAGCTCGCCGGACATACACAGCTCCACCGCCTCGTCGAAGGGCAGGCGCACCGTCTCCAAAAACTCGTCCGCGTCCGGGTGCGTCTCGCCGAAGGTCAGCTCACAGGCCAGGAACAGGTACAGCGTCTCGCCATAGCAGCCGGGAGAAGCGATCAGCGCCCCCAGGTCCGTCCATGCCTCCGCCGTGGCCCCGATCTCCTCCTTCAGCTCCCGCTGGGCCGTGACGAAGGGGTCCTCGCCCGGCTCCCGTTTGCCGGCGGGTATCTCCGTCAGCACCCGGGAAAAGGCGTAGCGGTACTGCTTCACCAGCAGCACGTCGTCGCCGTCCAGGGCCAGAATGCCCACGCCGCCGGGGTGCTCCACCACCTCGCGGACACCCTCTTTCCCGTTGGGCAGGCGTACCCTGTCCTCCCGCACGTGCAGGATGCGGCCGCGGTAGACCTCACGGCTCTCCAGCGTTTTCTCAGTCATATCCATAGAAGCGTCTCCCTTCGTTTTTTGCCCCAGTATAGCACAGAAAGTTCAAAATTACCACCCCTCTATCCCCCTTGCGCGATGCGAGAAAATATGGTATACTATCGTTCACGTTACCGGAAGGAGGTATCTCCATGGACAAGTCCGGCACCAAGACCATCGCCCAGAACCGCAAGGCGTACCACGACTACTTCGTGGAGGACCGCTACGAGGCCGGCATCGAGCTGTTCGGCACGGAGGTCAAGTCCATCCGCGCCGGCACCCTGAACCTGAAAGACGCCTTCTGCGTGGCCAAGGACGGCGAGGTGTACGCCTACAGCTTTCACATCTCCCCCTACGACCACGGCAACATCTTCAACCGCGACCCGGACCGGCCCAAGCGGCTGCTGCTGCACAAGCGGGAAATACGAAAGCTCCACGACCTGCAGAAGCAGGAGGGCTATGCGCTGATACCGCTGTCGGTATATTTCAAGAATTCCCGGGTGAAGGTGGAGTTGGGCCTGTGCAAGGGCAAGAAGACCTACGACAAGCGGGAGGCCGTGGCCAAGCGGGACGCCAAGCGGGAGATGGACCGCGCCATGCGGGAGAAAAACCGCGGGTACTGAGAAATGTATGACTTTGCGCAGAAAGTGCGCATATTC
>ENA-ORLU01002551-ORLU01002551.1-human-gut-metagenome-genome-assembly--contig:-NODE-2551-length-10406-cov-2.300707_pt1 | contig 10406 bp, 10 predicted proteins | sample MGYA00243009_ERZ508833 | MGnify/ENA primary metagenome ERZ508833 (study PRJEB26277, sample SAMN04329763) | human gut metagenome | biome: human-associated habitat | host: Homo sapiens | place: USA...
CGTGGCAGAAGTGCAAAGGCAAAGGGAGATAGCGGCCCGACGTGCCGAACAAGAGCTGTTGGCGAATTTGGAGAAAGACGAAAAGCGAATCAGAGCCGCCCGGGCATGGGCGGCAGAGCAGGAAACCCCCAAGCATTCATACACTTGGAGCGATCTCGAGGAAATGGTCAGGAATCTGACTAACGAAGACTACTATGCATCCGTTTGGCAAGAAGAAATGAACACCCCGAAATGGGTGGTGCTATACAGCAAAGGGGGAAAGACCTACTTCCGCCGCTTCAACCCGGAAAAGAAAACCTACGGCGCAAAAATCAGGCTGATAATGGAATCGGCCGGCAAGTACCACGCTTCCGGCAACAAGCGCGACAGATACTATTACGGAAACGGCAGAATTTTAATACACGAAGTCAATGGCGTTGAAAAACAGACCTTTTTCAACCACAGGTCAATAGACCTTTACACTCCGACACCTGTACCCGACAGCTACGATGATTGGGAGGATTACTATTACGACAACGAAGAAGATTTCAGGAACTACTATGGACGCTGACAAGAGTCAGTACAGCAAGGCGGCGAGAACCGAAATGGCGCCGACAGCAACGCAAACCTTAACAACGACGCGAGTGCGTGCAGATTCAGATTCCAATTTCACAGACTCATAGTCTGTACTGAGCCTGTCAAGTTCTTTCCGCAAGCTGTCCGCTTCTTCTTGCTTCTCAACAGCCCGCCGCTTATATTTGCGGATTTTCTTTGAGGTTGAGGCATTCGCCGACTTGGCTTCAAAAAAAGCGGCCATAGTCAAGGCGGCGGCTATCATAGCCTCCAGCTGCGGAATCTGCCGCTCATATTGCCCATCCGGCACCACAGGCTTGACAGCATGAGTACGAAAACTCGGCGGAGAATAATAATTCGGACGGGAATCGAAAGCCCCGCCGGCACCGACATCAAAGTCAGCGTCAAGCGTTTCATCCCAATCCATATCGCAGTCTGCATCAGCATCAGAGTAATATGAATCCTCATACGTGTCGGTAGAATAATCTTCCGACATGCCATAGCCGGAATCCTCGTTGCAGCCCCAATCCTCACTGCAATCATAATCGTCATGCATAATCGTTATTGTTAAAAATTTCACGCATTATCCCCACCCCATTTTCCAACTCTTTCCAGAAAAAAAGGAAACGCATTTGTTTTCATTAGCCTTATACACATACAAAATTAGCAAATAGCCTGTAACTTGACCGATATTGAAAAAGAAAAATCTCATTTCCCCTTGACCCGAGGCCCATTTTGGACGAAACAGCATGAAGTGCGAACCGAAGACAGCCTCTTGAAATCACTGACATCCGGAAAGCGCAGCCTTCACTTCTCTGCACAGAGCAAGGCCACCCTGCCTTCTCACAGCCTTCGCATAGAGCGCGATGCCCGGAGCCCGTCGTACTCTTAAACAATTCAACCGTCATTGCCACCCTTCCCCCAATTTTCAGCATTATCCATCGCAATGGATAAAAAAAGAACTTAAAACGCCATACATCGGCATCTTAAGTTCCAATTGGTCGGGGTGAGAAGACTCGAACTTCCGACCTCCACGTCCCGAACGTGGCGCGCTAACCAACTGTGCTACACCCCGAGTCCGAAATTCGATTGCAAAGGTAATCACAATTTTTGAAACCGCAATACTTTTGACCGTAATTTTTTTCAAAAATCACCATTTTTTTGCGAACGGCACTTACATCTCCATCAACAGTCATTCAGCAAAGCCACCGATATCAAGCACTTGAAAAATCTCCGGCTTCATTTCCCGAATTGTGCAACAAGGAAACAAGTCACAGCCCCCATTTGCAAAACTTTCAATACGCTGAGTTCATTCAAAGACAACAGGCTTGGAGTGAAAAAATATATCAAGCGCGTAGTTACGACTTTTTTGAAGATTTCTATTAGTTCCTTACACAAAAGGCATTGGAAAACTCCCAATTATGTGGATATAAGATAGTTACTAAAAATAAACACTTAATGGTTGTTCCTTGTTTGATTTATCACTAATCTCAATTGTTTTTTGTAGATTTGCTATAGAATTTTAATCAATATAATAATGACATTTTCATATCTAGACATCGTTGAATTCATCTTCGCAGAAATGAAGCATGTAAGTCTCTTCATGACCTCTGCAAAGGTCGTTATGGATGCCAGTGGATTGCGTATAGAAGCAATCCGCTCGATTGCTCGTGAGCAGGGCATAGAGATTGAGGATGAGCAGAGTAGATGCATAGATGAAAACCTGCTTGAAGAATTGGCGAATGCTCACGTTCGCCGCCTGAAGTCTTACTTCAATAATACCAGACGACACATCTCTGAGGTGAGTGGTGCAGACCTCAAGACATTCGTCGAATTTTGTAAAACATTCAAAAAGCACCAAATTGATTTTCCATCTGCTCAGACATGGAACGACATCGATACAGATGCCATCCGTGAGCAGTTCCTTAAGAAAGTACACTCTTCAACACCAACTCGAACCCATAGCATAGATTTGTTTGCAGAATGTGATAACTTCAAGCTTAGTAAAACCATTTGCAAAGCTATTATTGAGGTCGAGCGCCAATCATCGAGAAAAAATCTTGATGATGGCAAAATAGGTTTGGGATTTGTTGATTCCTATAATATATATAGTGGAATTCTCTCCCATTGTTTATTAACTAATGATGCCGAATATGATGATGACAAAACCATCCTTGAAGATTTTCTCCATAAGGGAGATGTCATTCATCGGGTAACTAACAGTTTCTGGTATCATACCAAATCAATACGTGACTATGTCTTTCACAAAGACAAACGTGTAGCGGTGAAAAGGGTTACCATACCTGCCAGGTATCACATTTTTTCTAAATCTGACGATGATGACTTTATTAGCGACTCGGCCAATTATAATATTAACCGCGTCCTAATGAATGTTGCTTGAGGCCGTAAAATAACATAGACCTTTCTGCAGGGCGTATCTAAGACCCATAAAAAAAATGAAAACTATATCTCTTTTTAGCAAACGAGATCTATATCTCTCGTCTTGCGATGAATCGGGACTGATACGCATGCCAGGGAAATCACAATATCGTCAACGTATAGCTAGATACAACAACCTACATCTGATAGACTACGTTACCTTGATCGATGATATGCCTGTAGTAGCGCCATATAATGGTGATACAAGCATGAGTTTCTTGCCGATTACTGATTGGAAGAAAGTTCACGACAATGATAATGTCGCAGGGCATACCTTCTTGCATGATATAAAGTTTGCCAAACGTGTTTGGTTCAATCTAGAGAGAACCACATACAACTTACAGTACTTTAAAGTACTTGTGGCTCCAGATTTTTCTATGTATGTTGATGCTCCGATGTTTTATAACTACGAGGCAATCTACAAGAACAGATTCGTTGCAGCTTTTTGGCAAGCAATAGGTTATACCGTTATACCAAGGCTTCATGGGGAAATGCAGATTCATTCAGTTATGCATTTAAAGGGTTGCCAAGAACAAGCGTAATCGCAACAACTGGCACCACACTTAACAGTAATGCTGATGCAAAACTCTTATGGAAATATGGCTTGCAAGAACTTGAAAGCCAACTTGAGCCAACATTAATAATAGTATATGGCGTAGAAGAAGACACTTCGTGGCTCACTACGCCTGTACTTTTCAAAACAGATTACATCACAAATAGATTCAGGAAATGAATGAAATAAAAAATGACATGTGGGAGGAGGACAAAGTCCTCTTCCGCACCATGTCGGAGAACTACATATCCGACAATGAACGCTTTTTCTTTGTCACCCTTCAAAGAAAACAAGAAAGCGAACTGACCTACTCCAACGAACTTCTTATTGACGAGCATGACAATCCTGACGGCTTGTACATGGTGAGAGTCAATTTTGAAGAATATGAGATAGGTCGGATTATTGATGGCAATCGCATTGGCGAGGAATTCCACGCCATGTACCTGGCAGAAGCACTTGATCTCCAACTTGCTTGTTTCAAGATGGTTCCAAGCCAGATGACACTCTTCGATTGGCTTCGTGCCAATGACTACCAATATGTGAAGTATAATCGTAATTATGACAATTTGTAATATGGGCAGTCAGCAATCATACCGTGCAGGAAGACAATTCCGATCTTACTTGTACACCACGATTAGTCAGAAAGTGACAATCAATGAGATTACAGCCAAGATGGTCAAACTTAAGAACGATAAGGATGGCACTCACTCAAGTCTTCCCAAATACGCAGAATCCTCTAATATGTATCTGCGCAAGGGAGACGATGGATATGCCAAACAAGCAAAACTTTATGTCAATCGAAAGATGACCATAGACTTTGATTGGGGGCATAATCACAAGAATAAGGATACTGGTGAGGTTTTCGCAAAAGGTGTAGTACATGTACAAGTGTACCATAGGGATATCATGCTCGTCTAATGACAGATGCGGAAATTGCCAAATATGGTCCCATTCTCAAGAAGTTTTGTCCTAATGTTAAGTTCAGATGATTCTATAGAAATCAAGCAATAGCATCGAGGTGTCCAGCAATGGGCACCTCGTCTGTTTTGTTTACACCTATCTCTACTTCAGATACAAGATAGAAATCACCAAGTGTTATAAACGAAAAAGGTGCGAAACCCATTGAGTTTCACACCTGTTCCTATGGATGTTTATCGTTGTTTATCGATACTTACTTTACTTCCTCAAAATCGGCGTCTTGGACCGTGTCGCCGCCATTACCCTGATTTGCCCCCGCATTAGGGTTAAATCCCGCACCACCTTGCTGTTGGGCGCCACCGGCCTGTTGCTGGGCATTGTAGATATCCTGAGCAGCAGTTTGCATAGCCGCGTTCAGCTTCTCAATCGCCGGGTCGATAGCGTCGATATTCTGAGCCTTGTGAGCCTCTTTCAATTCGTTCAACGCAGCATCAATGGGCGCGCGCTTGTCTGCGGCGAACTTATCACCAAGCTCCTTCAACTGCTTCTCCGTTTGGAAGATGACAGCATCCGCTTTGTTAATTTTGTCAATACGCTCTTTTTCCTTATTATCGGCTTCCGCATTAGCAGCCGCCTCATCCTTCATCCGCTTGATTTCATCGTCTGTCAATCCGCTGGATGCCTCGATACGGATGCTCTGCTCCTTGCCCGTGGCCTTATCCTTTGCCGATACGTTAAGGATACCGTTGGCATCGATTTCGAAAGTCACTTCAATTTGCGGAATACCACGCGGTGCCGGTGCAATTCCATCGAGGTGGAAACGTCCGAGCGACTTGTCGTCCTTTGCCATCGGACGTTCGCCTTGAAGAACGTTGATTTCTACAGATGGCTGGTTGTCGACCGCCGTAGAGAAAGTCTCACTCTTACGCGTCGGAATAGTCGTGTTCGCGTCAATCAACTTTGTCATAACGCCACCAAGCGTTTCGATACCAACCGACAAAGGTACTACGTCAAGAAGAAGCACGTCTTTCACGTCGCCGCTCAAAACTCCGCCTTGGATAGCGGCCCCTACCGCAACCACTTCGTCAGGGTTAACGCCCTTCGACGGTGCTTTGCCGAAGAATTTCTCGACAATCTGCTGGATAGCAGGAATACGTGTAGAACCTCCCACGAGAATCACCTCGTCAATTTCCGAAGCTGTCATGCCGGCATCCTGCAATGCCTGGCGGCACGGTGCGATTGTTCCTTGAATCAAATTGTCGCAAAGCTGTTCGAATTTCGCACGGGTAAGCGTTTTCACCAAGTGCTTGGGCACTCCGTTGACCGGCATGATATACGGAAGGTTGATTTCTGTCGATGTCGAGCTCGACAATTCAATCTTCGCCTTCTCAGCCGCCTCCTTCAGACGCTGAAGCGCCATCGGATCCTGACGAAGGTCAACGCCCTCATCCTGACGGAATTCGTCAGCTAGCCAGTCGATAATCTTATGGTCGAAATCATCTCCGCCAAGATGCGTATCACCATTTGTCGATTTGACTTCAAACACACCGTCTCCCAATTCCAGGATTGAAATATCAAAAGTACCGCCACCAAGGTCGAATACTGCGATTTTCTTGTCACTGTTGCTCTTGTCCAAGCCATAGGCCAAAGCCGCCGCGGTCGGCTCGTTCACGATACGGCGCACTGTCAGTCCGGCAATCTCGCCGGCTTCTTTTGTAGCCTGACGCTGAGAGTCATTGAAGTAGGCAGGGACTGTAATAACGGCCTCTGTGACAGTCTGTCCAAGGTAATCTTCTGCCGTTTTCTTCATTTTCTGAAGAATCATAGCTGAAATTTCCTGCGGAGTATATTGACGACCGTCGATTTCAACACGCGGAGTGTTGTTGTCGCCTCTCGTCACCTTATATGGCACGCGCGATATCTCACGCTGTACACTATCATAACTTTCACCCATAAAACGCTTGATCGAGAAGATTGTACGCGTCGGGTTGGTAATCGCCTGACGTTTTGCAGGGTCACCGATTTTGCGCTCGCCGCCATCGACGAATGCCACAATTGAAGGAGTTGTGTTACGTCCTTCGCTGTTAGGAATCACTACCGGATCTTTGCCTTCCAATACGGATACGCAAGAGTTTGTTGTTCCTAAGTCAATACCAATGATTTTACCCATGATTACTATATTTTTTAATTGTTACTTTCTGTTTTAATCCTGTCGGCCGCACGACCGACACTCTCTCTTTCGCAAATCGCGTGCCAAACTTACACAAAAAGACCTTTACGCTCCCAACATCCTCCCTCAGACTGACAGAACGTCAGTATTCCCGCTGTCAACACCTGCCAACACCGACACATCTACCGCAAGTCCCCGATGCCGAAATCCGCCAAAATTCGCTCTTTCGGGCTTATTGTGAATCATTAGCACATTTTTCACTTGAAAAAAAAGGTAATTAATAATTTTATACTAATTTTGTACACGAGTAGCCATACCCCAGCCGGAGGCTTCTCGCTGAAAATGAAACTGTATACAAACTTTTTAATATTAATATTATGAATATCTCTCACATTGAACATTTGGGAATTGCTGTCAAAAGTCTTGAACAGTCCATCCCTTACTACGAAAACATTCTTGGCTTGAAATGCTATGCTATCGAAGAAGTAGCCGACCAGAAAGTAAAAACGGCATTCTTTAAGGTTGGTCAGACTAAGATCGAACTGCTTGAGCCGACTTCTGAAGAAAGCACTATCGCCAAATTCATCGAAAAGCGCGGCGAAGGAATCCACCACCTGGCTTTCGCGGTGGCCGACGGTGTTGCAAACGCCCTTGCAGAAGTTGAAGCCAAAGAAGTGAGAACAATCGACAAAGCTCCGCGCAAAGGCGCCGAAGGTCTCAATATCGCATTCCTGCACCCGAAATCAACCCTCGGCGTGTTGACAGAACTCTGCGAAAAGCCGGAATAACCCAACAACAAACACTCTAAACTCTTTTATATATAAATTATGAGCAATCAACTTGAAAAAGTGCAAGAACTGATCGCATTGCGCGAGAAAGCACGTCTCGGTGGCGGCGAAAAAGCCATTGCAAAACAGCACGAAAAGGGTAAATACACTGCCCGCGAGCGTATTGCACAACTTCTCGACGAAGGAAGTTTTGAAGAACTCGATATGTTTGTACAACACCGCTGCACAAACTTCGGTCAAGATAAGAAGCACTATCTCGGCGACGGCGTCGTAACAGGTTACGGTACAATTGACGGACGTCTTGTCTATGTTTTCGCACAGGACTTCACCGTATGGGGAGGCTCTCTGTCGGAGGCGATGGCAATGAAAATCTGCAAAATCATGGATATGGCCATGAAGATGGGCGCACCGGTTATCGGATTGAACGACTCCGGCGGCGCACGTATTCAGGAAGGCATCAACGCCCTTGCTGGATACGCTGAAATTTTCGAACGCAACATCCTCGCTTCCGGCGTTGTTCCGCAAATCTCCGCGATTCTCGGTCCGTGTGCCGGCGGAGCCGTTTACTCTCCGGCCCTGACCGACTTCACAATCATGACGAAAGGCATTTCCTACATGTTCCTGACCGGACCGAAGGTGGTCAAGACTGTTACCGGTGAAGACGTGACTCAAGAGCAGCTGGGCGGTGCCACAATGCACTCATCAAAATCAGGTGTAGCTCACTTCGCTACGGAAGACGGAGAAGAAGCCCTGCAACTCATCCGCCGACTTCTCAGCTTCATTCCGCAGAACAACCTTGAAGAAGCTCCGCTCGTAAAATGCGACGACCCGATTGACCGCCTTGAAGATGCCCTCAACGAAATCGTTCCCGATTCTCCGAACAAGGCATACGACATGTATGAAGTCATCGGTGCAATCATCGACAACGGCGAGTTCCTCGAAGTACAACGCGACTATGCAAAAAACATCATCATCGGTTTCGCCCGCTTCAACGGCCAATCTGTTGGTATCGTAGCCAACCAGCCGAAATACCTCGCCGGCGTACTCGACTGCAACGCTTCCCGCAAGGCTGCCCGCTTTGTCCGTTTCTGCGACGCATTCAACATTCCGTTGGTTTCGCTTGTCGACGTTCCCGGATTCCTTCCTGGTACAGGCCAAGAATACAACGCTGTTATCCTTCATGGCGCCAAACTCCTCTACGCTTATGGTGAAGCTACCGTGCCTAAAGTGACAGTTACGCTGCGCAAGAGCTACGGAGGCAGCCACATCGTAATGAGCTGCAAGCAACTCCGCGGCGACATGAACTACGCTTGGCCGACGGCAGAAATCGCTGTTATGGGCGCGGCCGGTGCTGCGGAAGTGCTCTATGCCCGCGAAGCCAAAGAACAAGCCGATCCGAAAGCATACATCGCAGAAAAAGAAAAAGAATACACCGACTTGTTCTGCAACCCGTATAATGCTGCGAAATACGGATATATCGATGACGTCATCGAACCGCGCAACACGCGTTTCCGCATCATCCGCGCACTGCAGCAATTGGCTACCAAGAAGTTGACTAACCCGGCCAAAAAGCATGGTAATATTCCTCTATAATAATCAAACAGTCTATGAATAGAAAAATTTTATCGTTACTGTTGCTTTGCACCCTCTTTGCAGCCGGTGCCTTCGCGCAAGGACGCAAAGGCATATGCATCAACGAAGTAATGGTGCAGAACGACAGCAACTATATGGACGACTACGGGAAACACCAGGCTTGGATTGAGCTTTACAACTCAACTTTTGCCCCGGTGGAGATTTCAAGCATGTACCTCACCGACGACAAATGCAATCCGACCAAGTACCCAATTCCCCGTACGGACGTAAACACGGAAATTCCCGCCCGCCAGCACGTCATCTTCTGGGCTGACGGCGAACCCAACAAGGGTACGTTCCGTGAACTTCACGCTTGAACCCGGAAAACAGACCTGGCTGGGGCTCTACGATTCCGACGGCATCACGCTCATCGACGAAGTGACTGTGCCCGCTTCGCTCGGAAGAGGCTTCTCTTTCGCAAGAAAGCAAGATGGAATTAAAGACAAAGCGAACGACACTGACGCTTGGGAAGTGCGCGATGGAAGCAACGATAAGTACATCACTCCAAGCAGCAACAACATCATTGTGGACTCCAACGACAAAATCGAAGGCTTCCGCGTTCACGACAAATTTGGTGTCGGGATGACTGTCCTCGCCATGTTTGTTGTGTTCTCTTCACTTTTGGTGTTGAGCATCTGCTTCTACATTGTAGGCAAAATCAACGAAAAACATGCGGCTCGCAAGAAGCGCGAAGCCGTCGCTCCAATCGCGGAAATCAGCGACAAGGTTGGAGCCGATTCCGGAGAGGAAATCGCCGCCGTCTGCATGGCGCTCCATGAGCACCTCAACATGCACGACAACGAAGACCTCGTGCTTACAATCAACAAGGTGAAAAAATCTTACTCGCCGTGGAGCTCGAAAATCTACTCACTCCGCGAAATTCCTCGCAAATAATCCAAATTTTTAATACATCGAATCAACATGAAAGAATATAAATATAAAATCAACGGAACAGAATACAACGTCTCTGTCGGCGACATCGACAACGGAGTCGCTAAAGTGTTGGTCAATGGAGCTCCCTACAATGTCGAACTTGAGAGGGCTCCTGCTGGTCCGGTCGGGAAGAAAGCGCCGCGTCCTTCAGCTGCCCCGCGCACTGAATCCGGTGGTTATGTGTTTGCAAAACCGACCGCTACGGGCGGTGCCGGCGCAATCAAGGCTCCGCTTCCAGGCGTAGTGCTTGACATCAAGCCCGCTGTCGGCGACACAGTGAAAGCCGGCGACACCGTTGTCGTTCTCGAAGCTATGAAGATGGAAAACAACATCAATGCAGACAAGGACGGAGTTGTAAAATCAATCTGTGTAAACAAAGGCGACTCAGTGCTGGAAGGCGCAGACTTGCTCGTAATTGAAT
>ENA-ORLU01002554-ORLU01002554.1-human-gut-metagenome-genome-assembly--contig:-NODE-2554-length-10386-cov-3.694345_pt1 | contig 10386 bp, 8 predicted proteins | sample MGYA00243009_ERZ508833 | MGnify/ENA primary metagenome ERZ508833 (study PRJEB26277, sample SAMN04329763) | human gut metagenome | biome: human-associated habitat | host: Homo sapiens | place: USA...
TTAATTAATGGAGCCTATTTTGCTGTAAAAGATGCCACTATATAAGTGAGACTTCTTTTTTTTCTTTTTCTTTTTTTCTTCCCCGCCTCTCCCTGTTCGTAGTAACAGTTACTATTAACGATAAATCTGAAGTAGGTACTAAAATCTTAGTATTGTTATCTCTAGGATTTATGTAGAACAGGATTTAGAATTTAGAGAAAAGAAAATATTAAAAATTATATATTGTTAATTATTATAAATTATACATACTTTAAATTTAGTATTAACTAATAGAGACGTACGTATAATCCTAGTAATAATTTAAATATAACATAAGCTGAAAAAAGTTATAGTTAAATTATGTTATGGTTAAATTTGCCTTGTAAGTAAGATAAGCTTTAAAACCAGGACTTGGAAAAAGAAAACACTGTCCACAATTTGGGATTTCACCTTCTTTTAGTGTCCATAAAGTGGGGTACGAGGAGAATTAGAAGAGTAAATGTCAATCCTCACAACTTAAAGCTTAGGCCTTTAATTGGTTTTAAAAGTTTGACGATTTAATATATTCTTGCCTTTTCTGATGCTATGACATATTGCGCAAACTAGTACCAGTTTGCGCAAGTAGTGACAGTGACAGTAGTGCAACTAGCGCTAGTTGTGCTACAAAAAATACCGAGAATATAAATCCTCGGTATTATTATCATATTAAAATAGGTGGGCTTCAATACGTTTTCTATTTGACGCTTACTTTAAAATTTCAATTAACATAATTGTTGCTTGCATTAAAGTGACAATTTTTGTCATATAGGTATGATAGAATATTTATGAAAATAATAAATATTTAAAAATATATGGCAGGCTATTTAATGTTTGTGTAGAAGAATATATTAATGTATTTTGAACGGATGGTGAACATAGATGAAGTATCTTGCTCATTTTGATGAAGAAAATAAAATTGAACAATCAGTAAAAAATCATTTAGAAGGAGTAGGCTTATTATCAGCTAAATTTTGTTCTGAATTTATTCATAGTAGATATGGTGAAGCATTAGGATATATACACGATATTGGTAAATATTCTAACGAGTTTCAAGAATATCTTGTACATGGAGTTGGATCAAGGGGATCGGTGGATCATTCTTCTGCTGGAACGCAGGTGATGTATAAATTATTTAAAAAGACTGGAAATGAATTTTACAAGATTTCCAGCATGTGTATAGCCGGTCATCATGGTGGACTATTAGATTATGGTGATCCTCACCAAAAAACAGAGTTCTGTGGTAGAGTGGAAAAAGAGAAAATACCTAATTATATTGCATATAAATCGGAATTGGACATAGATACTATAAATAATGTTCCTGGTTTAGATGACAAATTTAATGACGCTTTTTCTGAAATGATGTTGACTAGAATGTTGTTTTCTTGTTTAGTGGATGCTGATTTTCTGGATACAGAAGATTCAATGATGAAAAACCAAGGAATGCGTTCTAATTTTTCTTCTATGTCAGATATTAAAAATTGTATAGATAACTATACTGCTAAATTTTTTCCACCCAAAGGAGTTTTAAATAAAAGAAGATGTGAATTATTAAGTCGATGTCAAAAAGTTGGCGATGATACAAATAGATTAAATGAAAATCTTTATACTTTAACAATCCCTACAGGTGGAGGTAAAACTATATCTTCTTTGGCTTTTGCTGCAAACAGAGCCTTAATAACGGGTAGAAAGCGTATTATATATGCTATTCCATATACTTCTATTATTGAACAAAATGCAAAAGTTTTTAAAGATATAGTTGGTGATGATAATGTTGTAGAGCACCATATGAATGTGGAATATGATGATATTAACAATGAAAATATATCAAAAGCTGATTACAAGCTTAAATTAGCTACAGAAAATTGGGACGCACCTCTTATTGTAACAACGAATGTACAATTTTTTGAGTCCATATTTAGTAACAAAACATCCAAGTGTAGAAAACTGCATAATATAGCTAATAGCATCATAATTTTTGATGAGGCACAAATGCTTCCTATTCAATATTTGGAACCATGCCTTAAAGCAATTGAGGAATTAGTAAATAATTATAACTGTTGCGTTGTATTATGTACAGCGACACAACCAGCATTAGAAAAGTTGCTGGAACATAAACCAATAGAAATTATAGAAAACGTTCAATTGTATTATGATACTTTCAAAAGAAATAACATTAAGTTTATTGGTGAAGTTACAGAAGAAAATCTTATAGAACGTTTAAATAAATCCCAAAGGGTACTATGTATTGCCAGTACTAAAAAGAAAGCACAACAATTATATCAGTCCTTGAGCAACGAGGAAGGAGTTTATCACTTATCTACTAACTTGTGTCCTAAACATAGACGAGAGCTTTTAAATAAAATCAAGAAGAGACTGTCTGATGGAGAAATATGTAGAGTTGTATCTACCAGTCTTGTTGAAGCTGGTGTTGATATTGATTTTGATGTTGTCTATAAGGAATTAGATGGGTTGGATAGTGTTATACAAGCGGCAGGAAGATGCAATAGAGAAGGGAAAAAATCTTGTTCCGATAGTTTTACATATGTGTATTCTTTAAGTGAAGATAGAAGCCTTTATAGAGTCCAAGAAAAAAAGATAACTAAAAAAATTTTCGAGGATTCTAAGTATGTAGATGATTTAGGAGGCGTAGCTGCTGTCAAAAGATACTTCGAGAAGTTATATAAGCTTAAGGATGATAATCTAGATAAGAAATATATACTTCAAAAGATAAATGCTGATTATGAAAGCAGATTTGACTTTAAAAGTATTAGTAGATTGGTAAAGCTAATAGAAGAAAATACGCGTCCTGTTATTATTCCTTATGATGAGATAGCTGTAGCTCTTATAGAAAAGCTTCGTGTTGGTGAGCGTAGTAGAGAATTATTTAGAAAGCTTGGCCAATATACAGTGAATGTCAGGACAAATGAATTTTCAAATAATAGATTACCAGGCGATTATGAGAAATTATTTTCATCAGGAAAGATAGAGAAGTTGGACTCAGAAGTATCAATTTTAATTGATGAAGATGTATATGATAGATTACAGTTGGGATTGAAATTGGATTGTTTAGAGGAGAGCTTTACTATTGAGCTATAAAATGAAAAATGCCGGGAAATCCCGGCGTTTTTCAAAAACGTACCAACAACTATTTCAATCCACGTATAATAAATATACGACAATGTATAGTTTAGCAGAATTTAACGAGATAATCAAATTTATTAACATAACAACAACTGAAAAAACAAAATTGACATTCTGATTTTTAAGTTCTAGAATACAATTAACGAAGACATAATACCTATATTTGAATGATTCAGATATAGGTAGAAGTTATTTAATATATTAACGAAAGGAGGATTTACTTTGATAAGATTTAGAGTGAAAGGTGATTATGCTTGCTTTTCTAGAGCTGAATTTAAAGTAGAGCGTGTAAGTTACGATCTGATAACTCCATCAGCTGCAAGAGGCTTATTGGAAGCCGTTTTTTGGCATCCAGGATTATGTTACAAAATAGATAAGATATATCTTCTATCTCCTATTAAATTTTGTAATGTAAGACGTAATGAAATTGCCTCAAAAATTTCGGCAAATAATGCGCAGCAAGTATATAATGGATCTCATAAAGATTTGTTCATGACTACTACTGGTAAAAATGTCCAGCAGAGAGCATCAATGATTTTACAAGATGTAGACTATATTATTGAAGCCCACTTTGATATAACAGATAAGGCTAATGCTACCGATAATCATGGTAAATTTCAGGAAATGCTTAAACGCAGACTGCGTAAAGGGCAAAATTATCACCAACCGTACCTTGGATGCAGAGAGTTTCCTGCACAAATAAGTTTATATGAAGGTGATATTTCTCTAGAAAAGTTGGCTTATGCTGATGAGAAAAAAGACTTAGGATTTATGTTATACGATATGGATTATAGTGACTTAGAAAATATAACTCCTATGTTTTTTAGAGCTGTTCTCGACAGAGGTGTTTTAGATTTGACAGATTGTGAGGTGCACGTATGATTTTACAGGCACTTACTAAATGTTATGAAGCTTTAGCTAAGAAAAATTTAGTTTCAAAACCAGGTTTATGTGCAGCTAAGGTACATTTTAGAGTAGACTTGAAGCTAGATGGTACAGTTGAAGATATAGTACCTTTAGAAGACTATGATTCAAAGAAAAAACAGTTTTTGCCCAAGATAATGATTGTTCCAGAGCAATGTGTCAGGTCTAGTGGTGTTTGTCCTTATTTTTTAAGTGATAACAGCAGTTATATTTTAGGTATTGATGATAATGGCAAACCAAAAAGAACTGCAGAAGCTTTTGAATCTTCTAAAAAGTTGCATCTTGAAATTCTAGAAAAGTTAGATTCTGATATTGCCACAGCAATTAAAAATTTTTTTAGAAAGTGGGATCCCAAAAAAGCTACGGAAAATATTCCCCAGGATGTTTATGCTTTCGTTATCAGTAAAAGTAATTTGATTTTTTCTTATGACGACGATTTAGCCTCTGAGGATGAAGAGATTCTTGCTGCGTGGAATGCATATAATAAAAATAATGCATATGGAGTAACGGGACAGTGCTTAATTACTGGTGAATATGGCAATTTAAGACGTTTGCATCCTTTAATCAAAGGAGTATGGGGAACTCAGTCATCAGGTGCATCTTTAGTATCATTTAACGCCCAATCGTACGAATCTTATGGTCAGGTTGGCGGTACAGGTCTTAATGCTCCTGTAAGTGAATATGCAGCTTTTGCCTATGGTACAGCGTTGAATTATATGCTTAGCCAAGAAGACTATGTTATACACATGGGAGATACTACAATAGTTTTTTGGACCGCAGATGCGGAGCCAGAGTATGGTAAATTATTTAAAGAGACATTGGGACAAGGTGATGGTGATGATATAACTATCAGGCAGACATCTTTGAAGAATTGGCTGGATGCTATTGCTTGTCGTAAACCACTTAATTATGATGGAGTAGAAATTAATTATTCAAATAAATTTTATATTTTGGGATTGTCTCCAAATGCTGCAAGAATTTCTGTTAGATTCTTCTATAGTGATACATTTGGGAATATTTTGAAAAATGTTATGCAGCATTATAAGGATCTTGAAATTATAAAACCAAGTTTTGAAAAATACGATTTCGTGCCTTTATGGATCTTGATGAATGAACTGGTCAATAAAAATTCAAAAGACAAAGAAGGTTTGAAGATTTTGACTGGTAATGTCTTTGACGCTGTTTTAAGTGGAAGAAGTTATCCTGTATCCATGTATCAGAATGTGCTTATGCGCATTCATGCTGAAGCTGGTGCTGTTGCTAATCGTAATAAAGCATCTATAATTAAGGCCTACTTGAATCGTTATCATAGGTTGTATAAAAATAAAATGCAAAAGGAGGAGATTACTGTGTCTTTAAATCCTGATAACAAGGATATTGCATATACCTTAGGTAGATTGTTTGCTGTATATGAAAATATACAAGATGATGCAAGCAAAGAAGGCCTAAATGCAACTATTAAAGATCGTTTTTTTAACGCAGCAATGTCTACACCTGGGACAGTTTTCCCGTTATTAGCCAGGTTGTCTGTTGTACACTTAAAGAAATTAGAGGTTAAAAACAGAGTAAGACTAGAAAAGCAGGTTACTGAGCTGATTGGGATTTTTGAAAAAGAGAATGGCAGATGCGTTTATCCTAAACGTTTAAATCTTGAACAGCAAGGAGATTTTTATGTAGGATATTATCATCAGGTACAAAAACGTTATACCAAGAAGGAGGAAGCTAAAAATGACTGATGTTATTAAGAATCGCTATGACTTTATTGTTTTGTTTGATGTTTTGAACGGTAATCCTAATGGTGACCCTGACGCAGGTAATATGCCTCGTATAGATGCAGAAACCGGTCATGGTTTAGTTACCGACGTGTGTTTGAAACGTAAAATAAGAAATTATGTTGAAGCTGCTTGCGACAACCAATCTGGTTATAGAATTTATATTAAAGACAATGTTCCATTGGAACGAAGCGATAAAGAGGCTTTTGAATATCTTGGAATCAAAGAAGATAAAGCAAAGGATTTAAAAAAAATGATCCAGAAGCAGATTTAAAAATTCGTGATTTTATGTGTAAGAACTTCTTTGATATCAGGACTTTTGGTGCTGTTATGACTACTTTTGTTAAGTCTGCTTTAAACTGCGGACAAGTTAGAGGTCCTGTACAGCTTGGTTTTGCTAGAAGTATTGATCCTATTCTTCCACAAGAGGTTACTATTACTCGTTTAGCCATTACTACTGAAAAGGACGCAATGGGAAAGAAAAATGAAATTGGTAGAAAATTTATTGTTCCGTATGCTTTATATAAAGTAGAGGGTTACGTTTCTGCGAATTTAGCTAGAAAAGTTACAGGCTTTAGTGAGGACGACCTGGCTTTATTGTGGAAGAGCATTATCAATATGTTTGAATGCGATCATTCAGCTGCTAGAGGCAATATGGCTGTTCGTGAACTTATTGTTTTTAAACACGCTAGTGAGTTAGGTGAAGCACCTGCATATAAATTGTTTGATACAGTATCTGTTAAACGTAAAGATGAAAATGCAGCAGCTCGTGAATACAATGATTATGAAGTTACTGTGGATGAAAGCAAGCTTCCTGATGGTGTACAATGCATTCGCATGATTTAAAATGACATATTATGGAGAAGACGAAATATTGATGCTTTCCGGCATACAGCATTTCGTCTTTTGTCAACGTCAGTGGGCATTAATTCATTTGGAGAATCAATGGTGTGAAAACTTAAAGACTACGGACGGGAAGCTAGCTCATGAAAAGTGTCATGATGAAAATATAAAAGAGTCTAGAAAAGGTCTTTTAGTTGTTCGCGGATTACGTTTTTCATCATCAAATTTAGGCGTGAATGGACAATGTGATGTTGTTGAGTTTTTCCGTCGTGATGATGATAATGGTGCAGTTTTACACGGAAAACGTGGAACCTGGGATGTTTATCCTGTGGAATACAAGCTTGGCAAGCCCAAAGAAGGTTTAGAAGACGTTTATCAATTATGCGGTCAGGCACTATGTTTAGAAGAAATGTTTGGCTGTAAGATTGATAAAGGATATTTGTATTACGATTCTATCCGCAGACGATTGGAGGTAAAGTTTACAGATGAACTACGTCATGGGGTCATAGATACTTTGACGAAAATGCATGCGTATTATCGGCGGGGCTTCACTCCCAAGGTCAAACCAACTGCTAAATGTAGGAGTTGTTCTCTTAAAGATTTATGTTTGCCTAGGCTATGTAAGAAAATTTCAGTCGCAGATTATTACAATAAATATTTGGAGGAGTAGGTATGCGTAAGTTATTAGGAACGCTATTCGTAAATTCTGAAGATATTTATCTGTCGCTGGAAAATGAGAATGTAGTTGCTTATCAAGATAATAAAATAGTTCGTAGAATACCACTACTTGGATTGCAGAGCATCATCAGTTTTAGCTATAAAGGTGCAAGTCCAGCTCTGATGGGAGCATGTGCCGAGAAAGGTATTTCTATGTGCTTTCTTACCCCTAGAGGACGTTTTTTGGCTAGGGTATGTGGTTCTAGTCAGGGAAATGTTTTATTAAGAAAGCAACAGTATCGTATTTCTGATGATTTAGATAAGAGTTGTCTTGTGGCTCGTAATTTCATTTGCGGTAAGGTATATAATGCTCATAGTGTAGTCAATAGGATTGTACGAGATCATAAACTGTCCATCAACGAAGAAGTACTGCTTCAAACTAGTCGAGAGTTGATGCGTAAAATGCGGTTAGCGAGAGTATGTTCCGATTTAGATGAATTAAGAGGTATCGAAGGAAATGCTGCTAAAGATTATTTTACAATATTTTCAGAGCTCATTCTAAGAAACAAAATCTATTTTACTTTTGATGGCAGAGTAAAAAGGCCTCCTACAGATGCAGTTAATGCTTTGTTATCTTTTGCATATGTTCTTTTGGCTCATGACTGTGCTTCGGCATTAGAAAGTGTTGGCCTAGATGCTTATGTTGGATTTCTTCATAGAGATAGGCCAGGAAGAACATCATTAGCTCTAGACTTAATGGAAGAATTTAGACATGTTGTAGCTGATCGATGTGTTCTTTATGTTATTAATAATCAGATGTTAAATCATAAACATTTTGACAAAAAGCCTGATGGCGCAGTTTATCTAAATGATAACGGCAGGAAAATATTTCTGTCGGAGTGGGATAAACGTCGAAAAGAGGAGATTTTGCATCCTTTTTTAGATGAGAAAATGCCATGGGGAATGCTACCATATGCTCAAGCTTTATTATTAGCCAGATATATTCGTGGAGATTTGGAGGAATATCCAGCTTTTTTATGGAAGTGATAAGATGTTGGTATTAGTTACATATGATGTTAATACTGAAGATGCTGCTGGGAGGCGTAGATTACGACAAGTTGCTAAATGCTGTGTCCGTCATGGACAAAGAGTACAGAACTCAGTGTTTGAATGTATCTTAGATGCTTCACAGTATAGAATGTTACAGCATGAATTGTCTTTATTAATTGATCCTGAAAAGGATAGCTTGCGTTTTTATAATCTTGGAAATAAATACAGTAATAAAACCGAGCATATAGGCGCAAAACCATCGTATGATGCAGAAGGATTGCTTTTGTTGTAAGTTGCGAGGTTCAAGTAAACATTTTTCTGAAGAAATAAGAATGCAGTAAAATTTAAGTTTTTTCTTAATGTCGTAGATGCAAAAATAAACATCGCACTTTTTCTTTTGGTTATGTGATGTGTACTTGTTTTGTATTTGCGCTGTCGCACCCTTTGTGGGTGCGTGGATTGAAATTGAATACTATATACCTTTAATTAATCGATTAATGTCGCACCCTTTGTGGGTGCGTGGATTGAAATCTTGCCTTCTGAGCTTCGCAAGAAATTTGACTATAGTCGCACCCTTTGTGGGTGCGTGGATTGAAATCTCAGCGGCACAATCTTGACAATATTTCTGCAGGGTCGCACCCTTTGTGGGTGCGTGGATTGAAATTGGGACGACTGTTATTTTTGTTAATCAACTTCGTGAGTCGCACCCTTTGTGGGTGCGTGGATTGAAATACCAGCTGTTAATGATATTATTAAAAAGCTCAAAAGTGTCGCACCCTTTGTGGGTGCGTGGATTGAAATTTGGTCCTGGTGGCTTGAAAGAAAAATTCATAAAGTCGCACCCTTTGTGGGTGCGTGGATTGAAATTCTTAAGCTTGCTCAAGGTGTACAGGCTAATTCATGTCGCACCCTTTGTGGGTGCGTGGATTGAAATCCAACGGGTTGCAATCCATGCAGGACCAGCAATGCGTCGCACCCTTTGTGGGTGCGTGGATTGAAATAAAGGAATAGCCACGCCCTGATGTTTCCAGCAATAAGTCGCACCCTTTGTGGGTGCGTGGATTGAAATTCCCGATGCTAGACTCCAACGCCCCGAATACCTCGTCGCACCCTTTGTGGGTGCGTGGATTGAAATGTGGACACAACGCAAAGCCCAATCGCGAGAACGTGTCGCACCCTTTGTGGGTGCGTGGATCTAGCTTACCGCTAATTTCTACACCAGCTACATAGTAGCATTATTTATTTGCTGATTGACTAAAGTAAGAAAAGTAATCTTATTATGTTAATGGCTAATCATAAGATTATATTTTTTATATAATTAATTTTATTCTTTCACCGGAGGTGCATATAATGGGTTTATTTGGTTTTGGTTCAGAAGAAGAAAGTCCTATGGAATTAAGGGAAAAGAGGGAGCGTGAGGCTCTGGCTCGTAAGTTTGAGAAATTTCCTATATATTTTACTACCGCAGTTGATTTTGATTATGAAATCATTGACGGTGGTTTGTACACTTGGTGTAATTCAGGCGTTTTTGAAGAAGCTCATGATGAAGCCTTGCTGGATTTAAAGATTGATGCACACGATATTGGTGCAGATGCTTTAATTGATGTAAAGTTGACCATTGCTACAGGTAACGAAGGTACTGTTATGGATGGCACAGGTGATGAGTTCTTTATCGTACATATGACAGGTATTGCGGTTAAACGCAAATAACTATACGGTTAACTTGCTTGTTTACGTTTTAAGGTATACAATTGAATAAACAAAAAACCATCGTCGTCTTTCAGGGAAGCAGCTCTCTAGGATGACGGTGGTATTTGTTTTTTGTCTGTCAAAACGGAGCCTAGCTTTCGCTAAGCTCCGTTTTGCTTTTGTATTACTCTTTAAAGGCTGTTTCCAGATAGTCGGTAAGCGTCAAATCTAATACGGATTAAAACATTCAAGTACATAAGCTATAATTAACACGCAGGCGAATGCCTGCGTG
>ENA-ORLU01002556-ORLU01002556.1-human-gut-metagenome-genome-assembly--contig:-NODE-2556-length-10383-cov-7.067145_pt1 | contig 10383 bp, 6 predicted proteins | sample MGYA00243009_ERZ508833 | MGnify/ENA primary metagenome ERZ508833 (study PRJEB26277, sample SAMN04329763) | human gut metagenome | biome: human-associated habitat | host: Homo sapiens | place: USA...
ATTTCTCAATGGTTGCGGCTCTAGTCGCCGGAGTGCCGATGCCCTGACGCTCCACGCCCTCCGGCATACTGTCTGCACCCGCTGCCTGCATAGCTGACAGGAGAGTATCTTCCGTGTAGGGTTTCGGCGGGGACGTTTGACCCTCTTTCAGTTCGGCACCGGCAACGCTGCACTGGCTCTGCTCCTTCACATCCGGCAGAACAACCGCTTCTTTCTGCTTGCCAAGCAGATCCCCCAGCATTTTCCGTTCCACAGTTTTCCATCCCTCGGACAGCACCACCTTGCCCTTTGCGGAGAACTCCTCCCCGGCGCAGATGGTGGTGAGTGTGGTTTCCGCATAGCGGTGCGGCTCACCTACGGCACAGAGCAGCCGTGCGGCAATCAGCCGCAGGACGTTCCGCTCCCCGGCAGGGAGGGCGGCAAGGTCTGCGTTTGCCATGCTTTTCGTGGGCAGCAGCGCATGATGGTCGGTGACCTTGCTGCCGTTGATGACTTGCTGCACATGGATGGGAAGCGGCTCTTCCACAGCAAACGCCTTGCCCGTATCCGTCACCAGCCCCGGCAGGGATGCCGCCATATCTTCCGTCAAAAATCGGCTGTCCGTGCGGGGGTAGGTGATGAGACGTTTTTCGTAAAGACTTTGGGCATAATCCAAGGTCTGCTGTGCCGTAAATCCCAGCAGACGGTTTGCATCCCGCTGCAATGCGGTAAGGTCATAGAGTTGCGGCGGGCTTTCGGATTTCTCCTTGCGTTCCATCTTCTGCACCGTAACGCGCCCCTCCTTTCGGCACTTGGAAAGCAGCAGTTCAGCATCCGCTTTCTGTGCAAACCGCTTGCTGGATGCGGTGCCGCCGTCTGCAAGGGTCAGGGCAACCGTGCAGAATTTCTCTGGCACAAAGGCAGCAATGGCGGCTTCTCGTACCACGGTCATGGCAAGCACCGGGGTCATAACACGCCCTACCGCCAGCGGTTGACCGTACAGGCATGAAAAAAGCCGGGACGCATTGATGCCGACCATCCAGTCGGCACGTTCCCGGCAGAGTGCTGCATTGTACAGCGCATCGTATTCAGTTGACGGTTTGAGATGGGCAAAGCCCTCCCAGATGGCAGATTCCTCCATGCTGGACAGCCACAGACGGGAAAAGGGCTTTTTGCACCCAGCCTGCTGGTACACCAAGCGGAAGATCAGTTCTCCCTCGCGCCCTGCGTCCGTAGCGCAGATTACACTGTCCACATCCGGGCGGTGCATCAGCTTTTGCAGGATGCCAAACTGCTTTTTGGTACTGGCAGACACCAGATACTGCCACTTCTGCGGTAGGATGGGCAAATCTGCAATGCTCCACTTGACGTATTTGGCATCGTAGACATTAGGCGGAGCCAGTTCCACCAGATGACCAACGCACCAGCTGACGAGATAGCCGTTGCCCTCCCAATAACCATCCTGTCGATTGGTCGCACCGAGGACCTTTGCGTAAGCTGCCCCGACAGAGGGCTTTTCCGCCACTACCAAGCAATAAGACAATAAGCATCAACTCCTTTTTATAAATGGTGTCATCTTGTAAAAAAGATTGGATTATGGTACTATGTTCTTGAAAGAAGAAAGAAAGCGGGTGAACCAATGTCTGAAAACAAAACACAGCAAGAACTGGATTTTGAACGTAAACACGAGCAGGATTTACAACGTCTGAGAGGCCTGCGCCTGATTGATGACGATTTCATGGCGGCGGTTTTTGAAGACCCTGCTTGTGCAGAATTTTTGCTTCAAATCATTCTCAAACGAGCGGATTTGAAGGTTCGTGAAGTGCATGGTCAGTACAGTATCAAGAATTTGCAGGGACGCTCCGTTCGTCTGGATATTCTGGCTGTTGATGAGCAGAATCGGGCATATAATATCGAGGTGCAACGCAGTGACCGTGGGGCAAGCGAAAAACGCGCCCGCTACAACAGCAGCCTGCTGGATGCAAACCTCACTCATTCTGGCAGCAATTATGATGCCTTGAACGAAACATATATTATCTTCATCACGGAGAACGATGTGTTAAAGGCTGGATTGCCGATTTACCACATTCATCGTATGGTAGAAGAAACCGGTGCAGTTTTCAACGACCAGTCACATATCATCTATGTGAACTCTCAAATCAAGGATGAAACTGCCCTCGGAAAACTGATGCATGACTTTTTCTGTACCGATGCAAAAGATATGTTCTATCCGGTGCTTGCAAATCGGGTACAATACTTTAAGCACGATGCGAAGGGAGTGGCAACTATGTGCAGAGCAATGGAAGAAATGCGTAAGGATGAACGAATCGAGTGTGCTTTGGAGATGCTCGCAGATGGAATGCCTTATGAAAAGGTGGCAAAGTATTCTAAATTGTCTATTGAAGAAGTCAAAGAACTTGCCAGCAAGAAATCTGCCTGATAAAATAAAATACTGTTATGTGCCGAGTAATGGAAGAAATGCGTGGAGATGAACAAATCGAGTGCGCTCTCGCCGATGGGGTGCTTTGTGAAAAGGCGGCAAGGTATTCTAAAATGCCTTTTGGTAAGACATTTTATATGATGCATTTGATAATATAAACGTTCTATGGCAACATAAGATATAATTATCTAGATTTTAGAGCGATTATTTTATGTGAAGAAAGCGACGAATGTATTACTCTATTAGCAGACAGACACTCATTTATGTGAGTGTAGGGTGGGTGCCATGATGCATTGACTTACGGTTGTTGTTCACTTCGGGTAGGCGTCAGTTCGTCTATTTGATTCTCTGTTTTGAATGCTGAGTTCCTATTTGAATCCACAGTGACAAATAGGAGGTCTAGTATGAACATCGTAAACATTATCTCTTTCTTATGCGGTTTATTTGGCGTGTTTGCATTTTTCTTTGATCACAGTGATTTGAAAATCACTTTGGGATGGAAGGCATTATGCATTGTTATTCTCGTCATTTTTATCGTAATTGGGGTGGTTTTCGGGCAAAACAGGCGTTAATGCATCTGGCAAGTGGGTCTTTTCAACTGGATGACTTTCAGTTTGTTTTAATATTAGAATGGGGTGCTATTTTTATGGCATCCCGTTTTTTAGTATGTAAGGCGGCAAACGCCGCCATAAAATTATTCTTCTGTGTTATCCTCCTTGCCGGTGTCCTCCGGCTCGTCCTCGGTCGGAATCTCAAAATCGCCCTTGTCTTCGGTGTAGTTTGCATCGGGGTCAAGGGCTTCTTTTTCGGCCTGCTTTTTCTGCTTCTGCTTTGTGAACGCATAGAAAATGCCGCCTGCCGCCAGTGCAATCAGCACGACCACACCCAGAAAGCCGGATGCGATCTTTGTGACCTTGTTTTCCTTGGGCTGTTCCTCGCCGGATGCCGCTGCTTCTTCTGCGGCTTTCTTGGCTTCTTCCTCAGCTTTCAGCTTATCCAGTTCCGCCTGCGCCGCCGCTTCTTTTTCAGCGGTATAAGCATCGGCAGCATCTTCCTCCATCAGAGCCAGAAGGTCGGCTTCATCCACGAGATTCATGAAATGAACGGTCTGCTGCCCCTTGGCATTGCGGTCAATGACCAGATAAAAGGTGTTGCCGGACTTCGACACCAGCGTGATAAACTGCTGTCCGCTGCCATCGGAGTAGTTGGTGTAGTAATCGTCCACCAGCGTCAGATTGCCCTCCGGGGTCAGGGCACCAGAGGTTTCGTCCGTGACGGTGACAACATCTTCCTCCACGACTTCCGGCAGAACCGGCTGCTCCACCGGGGCAGCTTCGCCTTCAAAAGCAAAAGCAGGAGCCGCCATGCCAGCGCACAGTGCCGCCGATACCAGCAGCGCGCCCAGTTTCTTAATCTTCATCTGCATCGACCTCCTTCTCGAAAGTTGCACCCACGGCAGACAGCGCAGCCGGGTTCGGGGTGGCGGTAGCCGACTGCCGCAGCAGGGCGGCGAGCTGTTCCGGCGTGACCTTTGCAGTCCGCACCATCTCGTTGACCTCGGCGGAATCCTCCTCCTGAATGCGCCGTTCCAGAATCTCGATGCGGTTGTTCAGTTTGATGCGGCGCTCCTTCTCTTTTTCCAGCATCGCCCGCAGCTTATCCGATTTTTCGCTCATAAAACTCCTCCAATCATTTTGAAAGCCGTCCGAACCCGGCGAGATGCTTCTCCCAGTAGGACGAGTGAATGTTTGCGTACTTGATGGGGTCTCCGGCACTGACCATCATGCCGTTTCCGAGGTAGTAGAGTAGGAAAGTGCCGCCTTATCGTATTTCTACGACAGGTTTGCACAGACCTCTCCCAGAACCGTGCTTGCGCCTCTCAACGCACACGGCTCCCCATTTTTTGCTCCATTTCAAAAGTCATTCCGTTTTAGTTCCATGATGAATTCTCATGTGGCATTTGTGGCACACAACGATTGTCTTGCGCCTCTTTGCCAGCATGACTTTCTCCCAATCAGCTTTACCTTTCAGGTTTTTGACCTTGTTTACATGGTGGATTTCATAGCTATCGCTGTCTGTACAGCCGCAGACTTCACAGACTTTGGCCTTCAGACGTTCCTCGAAGGATGTTGTGTTGTGCGAATAGCGATACGCCAAATCGGGCACTTTTTCCGTCAAATCTTTGCCTTTGCAATCGCTGTACTTAGCGAACATCATACGGCGTTTTCCCTTTTTGGTTTCATACGGAACACCCCATGCGCCAGTCCCATCTCTGTATTCATAACGAACCTTAGAAATTCGGGAGCGATGCTTGTTTGCGAGTGTTTTCAGACAGCTGTATTCCATCAGATAGCCAAAGTAAACGAGCTTGTTGAAGTTGCTTGCAATGGCATAATAGTTACAGAGCCCTCGGAGTTCCGCATTATAAATCATTACGATTTCCAAATCCGTGCGGTTCAGCAGAATGGGGCGATGAATAGGAATCAACCTCTTTCCATCCCTTTTAGCGATGCTATGGGACAGTAAATAGGTCTCCACCTTATCTTTCAGTGGAATATTGAGTTCCACTTTGTTGTTCATAGTGCGCATTTTTCGTTTTCCAGAGCGTTTGACACTGGCATCCCTGCGCACCCGAACATCAAAACCAAGGAATCGGGCAGGAGTATTGCTGTGCGTAATGAGGGTCTTTTCTTGACTCAACTCCATTTTCAGAGTGTCCCGGACAAAATCCGTGAGTTTTGCCTTAATCGCTTCGCATTCCTCTCTTGTCCCATTGACTGCAATCAGAAAGTCATCTGCATAGCGAACATATTTCAATCGCTTATCGGTACACGCTTTTGCAGGTGTCCGAAATAACTGCTTTGTCAGTTGCTTGTGCTGAGCAATCAGCTGCTCCCGCATTGTTCCTTCAGCTTTCTTGATTTTCTCATGCAGTGCATCTCGTTTGTGTCTTATCGCGTTGTATTCTTCCGTAAAGTTTCTCGGATTGTATCCGTGGTCAAATTCCTTCTTCAGCTGCGTGATATACCTGTCCAGTTCGTTCAGGTAGACATTCGCGAGAATCGGGGAAATGATTCCACCCTGCGGGCATCCGCTATAGGTTTCATGGAAATCCCAGTCTTCCATATAGCCGGATTTCAGAAACATACGAATCAGATTCAGAAAACGAGCGTCCTTGATTTTTCGGTTCAGCACACCAATCAGCGTGGAATGGTCGATGTTATCAAAACATCCTTTGATGTCGCCCTCAATGAACCACTTCGCTCCGGTAAACTCATGCTTAATCATGGCAAGTGCCGTGTGGCAGCTTCTGCCCGGTCGAAAGCCGTGGGAATAGATAGAGAAAATTGGCTCATAGATGGCTTCCAGAATCATACGGATAGCTTCTTGCACCAGCTTGTCAGCGAATACAGGAAGTCCCAGCGGGCGCAGCTTGCCGTTCTTCTTTTGAATATAGGTTCTGCGTACCGGCTTGGGTTCATATGACCCTGTTCTCAATGCTTCAATGATGGCTGTCACATACTGCTCGCTAAATCCATCAGCCGTATCATCATTCACCCCCTTCGTTCCTGCACCCTTATTGGAGTAAAGATGCTGGTAGGCGATGAAGTAAATATCCGGCCTCAAAAGATAGCGGTACAGTCGTGTGAAAATTTCATCGTGGTTCTTTTGGGAATTCTCTTGTAATTTTGTTAAAATCTCCATTGTTGATTTCATTGAGGCTTTCCTCTCTAATCAATTTCTGATTTTAATGCGCAAAAAACTGCTTCTCTTCGCCATGTGAGCGGCTTTCCCGCATCCGATTTTACGGCTTTTCCTGTCAATTCAGGATTCTCGGACTACTACAGAAGCTCCGTTGTCATGCCGGATTTTCAGTGTCATCTTTCTAGCATAGCTTTGAAATTTATCACATTGCTGCATTACACATAGCTTTTTCAAGCGTTCCGGTTTAGACAATCTCCAGTTGACGATAGTAGTAGGTCAATGTGAATTATCGGATATGCTTTTGTTCCGTTACTATCGGTTCTCCGACGTGCCGCACAGGGGATTAGCAACCCATAGGAAGGAATTTATTTCCTACGGTCCCTGTACCAAAGGTTTCAGACAATTTTCCTTTGCCCACACGTAACAAGGGCTTGGAACTCACCTTAAACAATTCAGTTTTATCCTTATATTCACTTATCCTTGCAGTTCAGTCGTGCCCGATTGTCTTTAGGCAACTTACCGCTTTCCTGCCGTGCTCTTTTCCCGTACATCTTTCGACTTTCGGTAAAGCAGGTGGATTCCCGCGTTGCTTTGCGGGGTAGTACCTTAGTCACAGCCTCCTTTCTCTACTTCTACTATCGTCCTTACTGGACGCACGATTCCAACGTGACTTTTTCCGGGGGTATCATACGTTCCCTCGAAGAAAACAAGGTCACCGGGCTTTGCTTCGGCCTCGCTGATGTGCTGGCTCTTGTTCCACAAGCCGTTGGCGGTGGTGCGCCCCACATCGTAGCCGTTCTGGTTGTAGACCCAGCAGACATAACCGCTGCAATCAAAACCGGTTTCCGGGGTGGAGCCGCCCCACACATAGGGCGTACCCACATACTTTTGGGCTTCCTTGTAGATGGCGGCAAATTCGCTGTCGGTCAGGGCTTCCGCAGGAATCTGATAGTCGATGCCCGGTGTGCCAGAACCATCGGAGCCACCGGGCGGCAATCCGCCGTTGAATAGATAAGGTCTACCGCCCAAGGTATCTTGGAAAATCTCGTAACGTTTCCATTGGTCGTTATTCAGTTCTTCCCGAATGACCACTTCCAAGCCACGGTTCACCAGCTTGGTGTGGAAGATGCGGTACTCGTAGGGCACCTGCGTGGGAACCGGGATTCCTGCCGGGCTGATGACCCAGACGGTCTTATACCGTATCTGCACCTCTACCCATGTGGTCAGCTTGTACTGTTTTTTGAAGGTTTCCTTCAGCTTGCCCTGCACCTCCGACCGGGTGTAATCGTCATACAAGGTGGTCAGGAACGAGGTCAGCTGCCACGGGTCATGCTCGATGGAATCAAGGTGATACTGGTACTCATTGTAGCCGGGGTGGTTGGTAGGGGTGCGTTTGATTTTTTTATCCAGTTCCTTTTCCAGCTTCTTGTAGTCCTGTTCTGCGCCCCGGATGTCCCTGTCCTCGGCAGAGTACATGGTCTGCCCGGACACCTGTGTGCCGCCGGAAAAGAGGATGCCGCAGGAGGAAAAGCCGGACATCACCATGAGGATGAGCAAAAGAAAAACGCCCACGATCACCAGAACGTGTGCGTTGCCCTTGGCGGCATTCATCAGCCCTTTCACAGCGGTGCTGACGGCAGTTTTGCCTTTCTCCACCGCCTGTTCCATGCCGGACCGGGCGGCAGATGCACCGTTGGATGCCGCTTTGCCGCCTGCGGTCTGCGCCGCCGTGCCCGACCGTGCGGCGGCATAGTAGTTTTTGTGGATTTCTTGCCGCTGTTTCCAGCGGGAAAGCCAGTTGGAGCCGCCTTCACCGGTGCCGAATGCGCCTGCATCTTGTGCCGAAGTCGGCTTCTGTGCAGAAGATCTTGCGGTTTTGGCACCCTTCTTGCCCTGCATCTTGGCTTTCTTTTTCAGCTTCCGGGCATAGATGCTCTTGGAAATATCCCGGACATTTCCTGCTGCCTTTTCGCCCTCGCTTAAAGCCTGCGTGCCCACATTATCGTCCTCGTACTGGTCAACCTCCCGATGCACCGCAGACCGGGCAGCATGGGCTGCGTACATTTCTCGTTTCTGCGCCTTGCTCAACCGGCTCAGTTCGTCCGGGGTCAGTTCCGCCTTGCCAAACCGCAGATGCTGTGCCTTTTCCGCAGCTTTATCTGCATCGGTTTTCAGCTTTTTCGTTTTGGGCACCGTCTGCTCTACCTTGGTTTTCTTCGGGGGAGAACGGGTCTTTTTTGCGGACGTTTCCTCTTTGATGTTCAGCTTCGGTTCACTCATTTCTGCGCGCCCTCCGAGACTTCACCCAACTTGGTGGTCATAATGCGGTAGAGTTCCAGATCGGTGGGGAAACGGTCCACAAACGGCAGAATGACATTGCCGAAAAACAGCAGCCCTTCGCCCTCGCCGGAGTGGGTCACATAGGAAAGCTGATGGGGCGAAATATTGAGCTGCTTTGCGAGAATTTGCCGGTCTCCCGCCGCCTGATTCAGCATGATGATCATGTCACTGTTCTCGAAAATATTCTCGACTTCACGGGAAGAAAGAAGGTCTTTCACGTTCTGGGTCAGCCCCGTGGGAATACCGCCCCACTTGCGGAAACGCTTCCAGATCTCCACGGAATACGCCGCAGTCTGCTCCTCTTTCAGAAGCAGGTGCATCTCGTCCATATAATACCGTGTGGACTTTCCGCTGCTGCGGTTTGCCGTGACACGCCCCCAGACCTGATCCTGCACAATGAGCATACCGAGTTTCTTCATCTGTTTGCCCAGTTCCTTGATGTCGTAGCAGACGATGCGGTTATTGACGTTCACGTTAGTGCGATGATTGAACAGGTTCAGGGAGCCTTTCACATAGATTTCCAGAGCCGTGGCAACGTGGTGGGCTTCCTTTTCGTCCTGCTGAAGAAGGGCATTGTACAAGTCCTCAAGGATGGGCATATTCTCCGGGCAGGGGTTCGCAAAATATTTGCGGTAGATCAGATGCACACAGCGGTCGATGACGGTTTTCTCCACCGGCAGCAGCCCTTCTTTGCCGCCCACCACCAGTTCACACAAAGAAAGAATAAAGTCAGCTTTCAGGGAAAGCGGATTATCTTCCTCCGAATAGTTGGTGTTGATGTCCATGGGATTGATGAACTGGGTGCTGTTGGGGCTGATTTTGATGACCTGACCTTTCAGCCGATTCACCAGAGGAGAATACTCTCCCTCTGGATCGTTCACAATAATATCATCGTCCGTCACCAAAAAAGCGTTTGCGATTTCACGCTTTGCCGAGAAACTTTTGCCAGAGCCGGGAGTACCCAAAATCAGGCCATTGGGATTTTTCAGCTTCTTCCGGTCCACCATGATTAAGTTGTTGGACAGGGCGTTCAGGCCGTAATACAGGCTTTCTTTGCCGGACTGGTACAGTTCCTGTGTGGTAAACGGAATGAAGATGGCGGTGCTGCTGGTGGTCAGCCCTCGCTGAATTTCGATCTGACAGTCAGCCAGCGGCAGGCTGCTCATCAGCCCCTGCTCCTGCTGAAAGTCAAGGCGGCACAGGTTGCAGTTGTGCTTCTGGGCAATACTGGATGCCTGAAAAACGTTGTTTTCCAGTTCCTGTTCAGTCCTGCCGGTGTTCAGCACCAAAAAAGTGACGAGGAACATCCGCTCGTTCTGGCTCTGCAATTCTTTCAGCAGAGCCTTGGCATCCCTGCCGTAGGTCGCCAAATCCGACGGAATGATGTCAATATCATACCCGGCGCGGATTGCCTTTTTCTGCTCCTCGATCTTTGATCTATCGAGTTCGGTGATGGTGCGCTTGACCGTCTTGATGGCACGGTTCTGATCGACACTCTGAATGTGCATGGTGACGATCTGGCTGGAATCCATGTCCAGAAAGTCCTTCAAAAGCTGGTCGCTGATGTCGGATGCCGTGATGCTCAGAAAGCTGGCGGCGCAAAAAATACCGCCCATCTGGAAGGTGCGGCTGCTCTTGAACGCAAAGGCGGTGGGTGCAATGGCATCCTTCACCGAAAGGCCGCTTTTCACAAGGTCTTTCCAGTCAAAGTGAAATTTGGATGCACCGTCCATGTTGAACATATCGTGCATGAGTTTCAGCCGCTGGACACCGTTCAGGGGCTTTGCCTGCACCCCCAGCCGGTGAAAGTTGTTCAGCAAATCGTTCTGGATGTGGTCCAGACGGGGCTTGACCTGCGCCATGCTTTCGCCCTCCACGCCAAAGGTGATGAATTTGGTCTTGGTCAGACCATTATTGCC
>ENA-ORLU01002560-ORLU01002560.1-human-gut-metagenome-genome-assembly--contig:-NODE-2560-length-10377-cov-4.570485_pt1 | contig 10377 bp, 9 predicted proteins | sample MGYA00243009_ERZ508833 | MGnify/ENA primary metagenome ERZ508833 (study PRJEB26277, sample SAMN04329763) | human gut metagenome | biome: human-associated habitat | host: Homo sapiens | place: USA...
GAACCGCTTTACCGTATGGAACAGCACTTCAAGATGCAGGGCATCTACCTGAACCGCACATCACTTGCAAACTGGATTATCAAAAGTTCAGAATGGCTTATACCTGTTGTGAAGCACTTCTGAAAGTATGCTTACCTCGAACCCGTCCTGAACGCTGATGAAACTACGCTGCGTGTCCTGAAAATACAGGGAAAGCCCGTAAAAAAGCTGGGACAGATCCTCTTCATCAACATGTCTTAAAATAGCCGCTCTGGTATTACTATAGCCAAGTATCTCGGCTACATCTTTACCAACAAGCCAAGGCTCGCCGTCGATGCATACTGTTCTTACCGAGCCGAACTCGGGATTGTTAAATATCATCATTTCATTCATTATTGTTATCCTCCATATCAATTTCCTTTATAAATCTCGCCAGAGCTTCTATGACATTGACTGTCACAGCGTTTCCGGCTTGCTTGTATAACTGTGCATTTGACATTCCTGTCGCTTTGACCTTATTGAACTGCTCATCGGTAAATCCCTGCAATCGCCAGCATTCAAGGGGCATCAGCTTTCGTATCAGTCCGTTATACATGACACCGTTCCTGTCTGTTACTGTAATAGTAAACATCGGCTCGTCCGGACTCTTGAACCTTCTCCCTTGCTTCCGTACCTTTTCTTTTGCAGGGGTGAGCACAGGTATTGGCTTGTCCATGAAGAGAGCCGCTGATTTTTCGCCTTTATGATGCCTAATTCCGTTATCCTGCCTAGCAGTTATACACCTTGCAAGGTCGGTGATCTGAGGCTCGGGATTCATATCGATACATTTTACTGAATAGAAGCCCTGTGTTGCCGACGGAGTTACCGTATGGGCTATGTCATGTCCGACACGTCCTCTGCGGCTGTTCATGTCCGCATATGCAAGGTCGATACTATCTCCGGGGACAGCTATCTGATATCCTGACTTTGTAAGGGACTTTATCGGAAGACCAAGTATCTCGTACAGCCCAGACTTACCGCCGAAACCGCCTGCAGTTCCGGTCAGCGTTATGCTCAGTCCTTCGGGAGAGTAGACTCTGCATCCTTCTTTTCCCGGTATGCGCTGGATAAGAGTTTTTGGATTTGCGTCTGTGAAAGACAGTATTCTTCCGGCACACTCGGCTCTAAGAAATCCGACAATGAACACTCTTTTTCTGGCTTGGGCGACTCCGAAATTCGCGCTGTTAAGCACCTGCCATGCGACATCGTACCCCAAGTCATCCAGCGCAGTGAGGATGGCCGCAAATGTCCTGCCTTCGTCATGCGATAACAGTCCGGGTACGTTTTCAAGCAGCAGATACTTAGGTCTTTTAACGGCAGCGATCCGAGCAATTTCAAAGAACATGGTTCCTCGGGCGTCTTCAAATCCTCGCCGCTTTCCAGCGATCGAAAAGCTCTGACAAGGGAATCCTCCGACAATAAGGTCGATATCCGGCACGTCCTCGGGGACGATTTTTCTTGCGTCATCGTAATATACCTCCTTTGATGTGTCGTAAAGCGCTTCATACGCCTGTTTTGCGAATTATAACGATAGGTAACTCTTTGATATAATCTCCGAGTTTTCCCCCGTTTCACACCGTGCATGCGACTTTCACCGCACACGGCGTTCCATCAATATTACAAATTTGTTAGATTGGTATTACTTTCAAAGTTATTGAAACGCTTAAATTGCAGGATTTCCTGCTAATATTCGGAATTTATTGATTTTATTAAGCTGAGATTTATTGGGTTTTATTTTTATCAGATATGCTTGTATTGTTTCGGGTTTAACAGCGTGAATCAATCTGTGGACATCAATGTGAACTATCACAAGATTTTTGTATTCATCTGTACCGCCTTGACTAATAGGCTTTTTATGATGGCAATGTATTTCATCAATACAAAGCACCTTGCCTGTAACGGCGCATTTTCCATATTGTGCGACATACAGTGAAACTCGGTTATCCATATATTCAACGCTTCTGTTCGGCAGATACGACCTTGCAAGCATATGAAGCACCGACGTAACGTATTTGTTGAATTTCAAACTTTTATGAATTTTCTCTCTGCCCTCAGCCGTATATTTGCATATCTTGTTTTTCTTATCCATAGCGTTTTTTGTCTGAACATATCCTATCGGACATATTGGTTCTTGATTCAGAAACCGAATCATTTGGCTTTTTCCGTATCTGTCTGCTATATATTTATGGCGTATGCTGCCTTGTCTGCTTATTTGTCCTTTTAAACGGTTATACCATAACTTGTTGATTCGAAATTGTATTTCCATACAATCAGGATTTACACAAGTTGCACATCTATAATAATTATGAATTCCAATAACCATAGAATTGTACTGCCGTATGTTAGTTGTCATACTTATACTATCTTTGCTGTGCTGTATGACAATGATTTGCTGTTTTAATTTTTCCGTTTCTTTTTTAACCGCTTTATCGGACATATGAGACCTGGCGACGTATTTCCCTCCTTTCCGTGCCGCTTTTAATTTAAAACCTAAAAATTCAGAGTAATTCTTTTTGAGATTGACCACCTTTGATTTTTCTTCGCTGATTTCCAACTTTAATCTGTCTTTTAGCCATTGCTTTACGGCAATGAAAATTTTATCTGCATCGCTCCTTTTACGACAGAAAATTTTTAAATCGTCTGCATATCTCACAATATACATTTCTTTCAGATTGCTTGTTCTGAATGCCCTGTATATATGACTTCTTATGGGATTACCATTCCTGTCCATACGCAGCTTGTATTCTTTATGTGCAGGCATTGTCTCCCATTGACTGCTTACCCACCAATCCAATTCATTGAGCACTATGTTTGCAAGCAGGGGTGATAAAATACCTCCCTGTGGTGTGCCCTTTGTAGGGTAAATCATATCACCATTTGGCAATACAATAGGTGCTTTCAGCATTTGCTTGATTATGCATATCAGCTTTTTATCTCGTATTCCCATAGCCCACATCTGACGTATCAGCTTTGAATGATTTACATTGTCAAAGAATCCCTTTATATCCACATCTACGACATAATGCAAATGTGTTAGCTGTATCAATCTATCACATTGTGCTATTGCGTGTTCCGTTGACCTGTTCGGTCTAAAACCGTTGCTTCTTTTATGAAATTTTGCTTCACATATCGGTTCAAGCACTTGAAGTATACACTGCTGAACCAGTCGGTCAACTATTGTCGGTATTCCCAACGGTCTGGTCTTACCGTTCGGCTTTGGTATTTCTACTCGCCGCACAGCTTTCGGCTTGTAGAATTTCAATTTTCTCTGAATAATCTCAACTAATTTTTCAGCGGATAGCTTTTCAATATCCTTGATATTTAATTTATCCGTTCCGCTTGTATGACTGCCTGAATTACGTTTAATGCTTCTGTATGCAAGCCGTATATTTTCTTCTGAGGATATTAACTCCATAAGATTTGTGAAAACTTCACCTTGTCTGCTTTTAGCATACATATCATCAAAGCATTCCTGCAAATCATAATATTCCAAGTATCTTAACTTTTTCTGTTTCTTTTCCTTTGTCATAGGCAACTCCCCCCTTTCGGGATTGTTTTTCTCGGATAAAATCCTAATCATACTCGAAGCTATGAATTTTAATACCTATAACTCTTTTGTAATACTGACTTGTGGCTGTCTCTCCGTTTTCCATTGCAGAAAACATCAACGGTAATGCCACTACTTTGCCCACAATCAAAACAGCTTATTGTTCTTCGTCTGTACCGCATAATGCGTATTGTAGACTGCCACGTTCCGATAATCCTATCTTTACATATATACTTAGGTGTCTGCTATAGACCTGACAGCTTGGCAGTGCCTTTAACACTCCAAGGTATTTCATATTGACAAATTTTACTTTACCTCACTGTCACCGCATTCAAGCAGTATATGCATTTCTGCATATTCGAGATTTAGACCCGTACATTCGCAGATTCGTCAGACATTTCTGTCATTCTCACCATATATATTTTATAGACCCCCGACCTATAGGATACACCGTTCACCTCTGAACAGCTTTCGTATCCACATAAGCAGATTTACGGTATCTCTCAGCCGACTTCACCGAGCTTCTGACAAAATCGGTTTCCCAATAATGCCAGTCGGAGTATCAGGGAAGGCGTTTCAGGGCGTTACTCCGTCATTCCACCTCTCGGATTATCAGTTCTCCTAATAAAGAAAACTTTTTCACGTTCTTTTATTAGTGCCTAATCTTTTCAATTAGGAACGTGTCGCACTGTCTATCTCGCAGTAACCGACACACTCAAAGCCGCCGACTCGTTCAAGGCCTGAGCGGAAACCGCCGATACCTGCGAACATATCTAAATATCGTATCAATGTTGTAGTTCACCTCACTTTTTTCTCTGTAATTTTCCTTCTGATTTGCATTGTTCAATAGACTCACACCTTTCATCAAAAAATTACAGCCGCCTGCATTTTTGCAGACAGCTGTATGTAACGAAAAAAGGCCACCGATAGTTGTCCTGTTACGGACTCACCACCGATGGCATTTAATTATATATATAATAGTATTCAGTTGTATTACTCGGCAGGAGAGATGAAGCTCACTATTACTGCCATTATTTCATCGAGACGTTTTTCGCCGATACCGTTTATCTTGCTGATCTCTTCACGAAGGCTCTCGAACTCGATAGCACCATGCTCGACGCTCTTGGCTCCTTGGTCATAGATGTTAGTCAGCACCTGCTGCATCTGGTCTCGGTTCATAGCCTTGATTTCCTTATACATCGCTCTTGTAAGCTCAACAGTATTCTGTTCTTTTTCCATTATATCTTTCCTCTCTTGTATTACTGCGAGCTCTATTATACCATACCTGCGGTCATAAGTCAATCGACATTCCCTGAGATTCGTCCTCATCCTGAGCTATATCCTCATTATTCAAGCCAAGGTAGCTCTTGATACCAGCCGCAACAGCTTCATCCGACAGGTCTGTGATCTCAACACCTTCTGCAAGACAGAAACTATCGATCTCATTCGTGCAGTCGCTGTCACTAAACACCTGACAGTAGTATCCTTCACAGAGTATCTCATTGCCATTATCATCAACTCTTGGGATAGACTTATCGTAACAGGTGGAGACATAAACGTCGCCATATCGGCTGCTGTGTTTCTCTGTCAGTTCTTTTTTAGCTTCTGATACAGCAGGCTGAACCACATGAAAACTGTCAACGCCTGGAACAAGTCCAAGCTGTCTTCCGTTATCGAAAGTGCAGTGCAATGTTCCGATATCGTCAACATACATTACCTTTCCGACAGTTCCGGGGGCTATCGGATTCGGATCATCAGGCATATATTCGCAGCATATCTTTGTTCCTTCGGGATACTGAGCTTTTATGCGCTCAACCTGTTCTCTTGACGGAAATCCTTTCATAAAGCCACCTCACATATCCATAGACATTCCCTCGTCTTCAGATTCTTCCGGATCTTCGGATTCGTCGATGTCTTCATCTTCGCCCTCATCCTCTGATTCTTCGTCTTCCTCAGACAGGTCCTCGTCTTCGTCCTCATCGAGGTCTTCATCCTCATCTTCGTCAGGCTCATCCTCTGACTGCTGCTTTTCAGCCATTGCCTGCTGTTCCTCATAGTCACGGTCGAGCTCGTCCTGGATGAGACCGAGTACGAACTGCTTCTGTGTCATGTGGTGCCTGTCCAGATAATCCTTGATCTGAAGGAATAAATCCTCCGGCACCTGAAACGCCATTGTACGCATATTTCCCATATATTTTTCCTCCTTGATATTCATTTTCGGGTGGAGCTCGTCATCAAGAGCTTTTGATACGAACTCCGTCATTGTCATACCGTTTGCTTCGATGTACTGCCTGATCTGAGCGTGCAGGTCAGCATCGATCTTTACTGTTATGCCTTTTTTCTCAGTTTCTGACATTCTCATCGCCCCTTTCCAAGAGCTTCTTCATAGCTCTTTCTGTCAGTTCGTCTGCGGTTATTCCTTCTTTTTCCGCAGCTTTCTCGATAGCTTCTGAAAACTGCGGAGGTATTGTTATCTCGATTTTACTCACATACTCATCTCCATATCCTGTGTATTAGCGCTTAAATATTCGTCCTCGGGGACAAGAGCCCATGAATCATCGTCCGACCAGAAGCTGATATTGATCTCACCGTTTTCAGTCTTCATGTACTTCTGCTCCAGTGATTCGCCCCAACCATCACTCAACTGACCGATGCAGTAGTCTGTGAACCTTTCCATTGATTCATCGGAAAGCTCGCCCATGATCTTAGCTGTTATGACTCCTGTCAGCCTCCTGTGTTATTATTTCTATTTTATCACAGTTTGCTGTCTTTTTACAGACTTTTTTTCAGAGGCTCAAGAGAGATAACTTCCAGTTTGCAGAGTAAAAGGAGCGACCAAAATCGCTCCTTTTTACATTTCCACCGCATTCTTCGTCTGCCGATAAATCTCCAGCCGTGACAGTGATTTCGGATTATTGTTGGTCTGATTCACTGTGCGGCTGTTGTCATTATTGTAGTAATTATTGACAACAGAACTTTCAGAACTGCCGTTCATTATCGCACCTGTCATTCCGTCAAGATTGTAGTTGAGATCAGAATTGAGCGTTACTCTCATTGTATCCGCAACACCTGAAACTGCCTTTGCTACAACCTTTTTGCTTTTGTTGATACCGTCCGCCAAACCATTCATGAAGTCAGGCATCCAGCTTTCAAAGTCTGTCAGCGGACCTACATCCGGAACGGAAAAGTGCAGATAACTGCGAATTGTATCAGCGATATTTGATACGCTGTCAGCAAGACTGCCAATCATACTTCTCAAGCCATCAATGATGTTGGAAACAATATCCCGCCCCCAGTTCCAGGCATCAGACGCAAGCCCTTTAACATAATTTACAGCATTATCAAAACCACCCTTGATCGTGGTGTAAATGCCACTGATAATATTTGAAACAGATGATTTCACATTATTCCAGATACTTGTCACGTTCGAATGAATGGTATTCATCACCGATGAAATTGTGGAAGAAATGCTACTCCAGACGGAAGATACTGTGTTTTGGATAGCATTTACCACACTGGAAACCGCACCGCTGATCGCATTCCATACACTTGAAATGACAGAACTTATGGTGTTCATCACGCTTGAAATAAAGCTTGAAATTGCGTTCCAGACCGATGTAACAACGCTTGAAATAGTGCTTAATGTCGTTGAAATTGCTGTATAAATAGCATTCCATATTGTTTCAAAAAACATTTTAATTCCATCAAGCAGAGGCGTGAGAAATGCAATAATTGCATTCCATATAGTCTGTATCTTTTCCAAGATCCAATCCATTACATTGCTGATAATGATATGGATTGCCTGAAAAATGGTTTCAAACAGATATTTAAACGCTTCCAAAAGAGGAGAAATAAAGCTGTAAATTGCATTCCAGATGCTTGAAATCGTATCATAAATAGCGGTGCAGACAGTTGAAATAACCGTCCATATTGCATTGAAAATGTTGTCAAAAAAGTCGTGAATGCTGGTCAGGATTCCTGCGAAGAAATCATATACAGAAGTGAAAATTGTGACTGCTGTGGTATAGATCGCAGTCACTATTGTTGTAAAGAACGCAGATATTGCATTCCAGATATTTGTGAAAAAGTCAGCAACAGCCTGAAAAGCGGAACAGATGCTGTCCCAGATTCCAACAAAGAAGTCCTTAATTGATGTCCACACTTCATTCCAAGAAGTGCCGAACCAACCGAGAAATACATCTGCCACACCTCTCAGCGTGTTCAGAATATTGCTAAACTGGTTGACTACAAAGTCCCAGATACCTGTAAAAATGCCTTTGATACCGTTCCAGCACTGTTCCCAGTTTCCCGAAAATAAGCCGATAAATACATCAAGCACGCTCAGAATAGTATCCGTCATAAAGGTGAAAATATCCGAAATATGCTGAAATACGCCCTCAAATACAGGAGCAAGCACACTGCATAATCCATTCCACATCGCTTTCAGCATTTCACCGAAACTCTCAAAATCAAATCCAAGTGCATTGATTCGGTCAACAATGCCTGATGTCAGACGTTCAAAGGTGGACTTTATTTGTTCCCAGATGGAAAGAATGCTGTTTTTGAAATCCTCATTGGTGTTCCACAGATTTACAAATGCTGCAATAAGTACAGCTATAACTGCAACGACAGCCACCACAGGAGCAGAAATACCGCCGATAGCAGCACCAAGCGTTGAAAATGCAGTCTTAGCACCTGCAATCATTGTCGGAATTTTTGAAATGAATGTCATCATACTTCCGATAGAAGAAATTGTTTTGCCCACCACAATCAAAAGCGGACCTAAAGCCGCAGCCATCAATCCGATTTTGATAATGGTCTGTTTTGTTGCAGGGTCAAGGGCATTTAGCTTGGAAGTTGCGATCTCCATTTCTCCAAAGGCGGCAGAGCAGAATTTCACATCGCCGGAAAGGGCAGTCATAATGGAACGCATGGAAGTTCCCGACTGCGTGGACTTGATACCTGCATTCGCCATTAAACCCAGTGCCTCAGCGGTATCTTCACAGGAGAATCCCAAAGCACCTGCAATCGGAGCACAGTATTTGAATGACTCACCAAGCATAGATACATTGGTATTTGCGTTAGAACTTGCAGCCGCAAGCACATCAGCAAAATGACCGCTATCCTGTGCTGTCAGTCCAAATGCAGTGAGTGCATCTGTGACAATATCCGATGTTGTGGCAAGATCTTCGCCTGATGCAGCAGCAAGGTTCATAATGCCGTCAATACCTGACAGCATATCATTTGTTTTCCAACCTGCCATCGCCATATAGTTCATGGCTTCGGCTGCTTCACTTGCAGAAAACTTCGTCTTACTGCCCATTTCTCTTGCTTTGTCACGCAAAGCCTGCAAGTCATCGCCGGTTGCACCGGATACAGCGGCAACCTTTGACATTGCAGAATCAAAGTCAGAGGCGGTTTTCACAGCAGCAGTTCCAAGAGCCGTCACACCTGCGGTAACAGGCAGAAGTTTTTCACCTGCACCTGAAATTTTATCGCCAACATTCTGCAAAACCTGTCCTGCCTCACCGATTTTAGCAAGTTCAGAATTTGCATTTTTGGCTTCTGCTTCAAGTCTTTTCAGTTCGTTTTCTGTTTCGACAATCTCACGCTGTAAGGCATCATACTGCTGTTGTGTGATGTCACCATTTGCAAGAGCAGTATTTGCTTGTTCAGCCGCTGTTTTCAGCGTTGCAAGTTTATCTTTTGTAGCAGAAATACTGTCAGCAAGAAGTTTCTGTTTCTGTGAAAAAAGTTCTGTATTTTTCGGGTCAAGTTTCAGAAGTTTCTCCACGTCTTTCAGCTGTGATTGGGTGTTTTTAATGTTCTTGTTTACACCCTCTAATGCTTTGGACAGCTTGGTCGTATCACCGCCGATCTCAACGGTGATGCCTTTGATTCTTTTTGCCACTGTGGTTCACCTCACTTTTTTGAAAAAAATCTCTCAAACCTATTGACATTTTCAACTTTATAGCATATAATATAAGTAACAGAGCCCACCACGCATCAGGCAGAAATGCACTGCGGACCAAGGTGGGACTTTTTTTGTATTAGGAGAAGAAATGGAACTAAAAAAAGCACTTACATATGAAGAACAAGTCGACAGGCTTGAAAAAGTACATAATTTAACCATAGACTCAAAAGAAGATGCAATTTCAATTTTAAGCAGAATAAACTATTATAGATTGAGTGCTTATGGAATTGGATTGAAAAAGAAAGATGATCCTGAAAAATATGCAGACGGGATATCTTTGAAAACATTATATAGGTTGTATGTTTTCGACAGCAGATTCAGAAATATCCTGTTTCATACGGTAGAGCATATAGAAATACAGTTCAGAACTCAAATGGCTAATTATTTGGCTTTGAAGTATGGACCTGAATGTTATACAGACCATCAATTTTTTTGTTGTGTTCACAATCAGCATGGTGATGATGTTTTTCAAGTACTCTTGGATGAATTCTTGATGGAACGCAAACGGCAAAAAAATTTGCCATTTGTAATACACCACAATCAAAAATATGAAGGACACTTTCCAATCTGGGCAGCTGTCGAACTGTTTACATTTGGAAGATTAACATCTCTCTATTCTATTTTGAAAAAGGATGATACAAAAGCAATTGCAGAAATATATAACACCCGTTATCATCATCTGAAAAGCTGGCTGCTTTCCTTAGTTGAAATAAGAAATTTATGTGCTCACTATGGCAGAATTTACAATATGCCTCTGAAACAAAAGCCGTATCTATTTAAAGAATACAGCCAGTATCAGACTTCCAGAATCCAAAAAGTATTTCCAGTGATGATCGTC
>ENA-ORLU01002571-ORLU01002571.1-human-gut-metagenome-genome-assembly--contig:-NODE-2571-length-10337-cov-3.158090_pt1 | contig 10337 bp, 13 predicted proteins | sample MGYA00243009_ERZ508833 | MGnify/ENA primary metagenome ERZ508833 (study PRJEB26277, sample SAMN04329763) | human gut metagenome | biome: human-associated habitat | host: Homo sapiens | place: USA...
ACGGCAGCAGACAGGCTTTTTTTGATGCGTTACCCCAATAAAAAATCACAGTTACCTCCACAAACGGCAACTGTGATCGAATAGCGCGTGAAATCGCCCGGACGAGTTACCGTTTTTTTATAACTCGACCGGGAAACGCAAAAATCGGCACAATAGGACAAAATCGCGGGAACGATGATGTTATACCGCTCTTTCCGCAAGAACGATACAATACTATTGAGGTGATGATGATGCCGAATGCGGATGCAATCGCTCTGGGGAAGCATATAAAGGCTGTCCGAAAAGCGATGAAAATGACACAAGAGCAACTGGCACTGAAAAGTAATGTTTCGGTGAAGTATATCGCCAATATTGAAAACGGAAAGCAGAATCCTTCTTTTGACATTTTAAGTGCCATTCTCCATGTCCTACCACTTTCCCTGGATTCGGTTATCAACCCGAACTTGTCAGAAGCAGAGCGCGAATGTCGAGAGTTAGAATCGATTTATTTTGCTTGTCCGCCAGAAATGCGAAAAACTCTGTTGGATGCCACAAGGTCCCTCGCAATCTATTTGACAGAACTATCAGAACAGAACAAAAACACCTAAGCTGCCAGAGTGGACGTTACGCTTCTCTCTGGCGTTCTTTTGTCTGAATACGCAATATTCTAACAGGTCATTCAATAAAATCACGTGAAAAGCAAACGAATTACACAATAATTTTCTCGTAATCAGTCTCGTTGTGGATTTTGAACCTCTTTTTCAATGGCAAGATCATTTTCTAGCGTATCATAAAGTTCTTGTGGGGTACGGCATAAGACTGCGTAGAAGTTGATAGGGTCGCCCTCATTAAAAAGCCGAACATACCCCCAGCGGCAAGGAAGAACTTCTAAATAGGATGCCGTTTGCAAAAAAATATCAAACTCTTTTAGAACATCTTCAAAGGATAACATCTTACTGCCCCCTAAAATCTTTTTTCTATATTATTTTAGAAAAGATTATTTTCGATTGCAAGGATGTCAATTTTTGTATTTCCAGATAATGACAAAAGCCATACTCAAGGTCTAAATTGCCCATTGAGTATGGCTTTTATCGTTATAAGGAGTCTTTTTCCACCAGAACATTCGGCATAAATTGGTAGCCGAGGTTAGAAATCGTTCGGATATAAACAGGAGCGGATCGATCATCCTCGATTTTTTGTCGAATACGCCCAATCGTATTTGTAACAGCGGTCAGACAGCTCTCGCTATCCTGCTGCCAAACGGCTTCAAAGATCTGCTCCTTTGTAAACAGCTGCCCCGGATGCTGTGCCATAAGGCTTAAAACGCCATATTCATAACGGCTCATGCACACTTCCTGTCCATTTTTGAAAACACGACGTTGTTCCAAATTGATCTCAAGGCCGGGGTAGCTTAATGTGCCTGCTGGCTCCTGTGCCCTTTCATCCCATTCAAACAGTTTTTGCTCTTGCGGGGGACAATGATCTTTTGTAATACGAACGATTCCTTCAATTCTTTCCATATTAGGGATACTCCAAGGAAATTCAGGGATTGTTTTGCACGTTTTCCCACAAATCACCGCAGATCTGCCAAATGGGTTCTGTATGGTGGTGCTCCGCAATGGTTTTGCCTGAAAAAGCGGAGAGGTTTTAGCCTGCCAGCTGCCGGTAGGCATTGAGGGTCTTATAGGCGGGGGAGGAGCCATCGGGTGCGAAGCGGCCGCGGAACTTTGCGTTCATCAGCCCCTGCTCCACGCACCACTGGGCTGCCTTAGCCGTATCCGGGTCCGCCACATCGGGGAAAGCGGGCTGGGCTGCAGGCTCGGGACGGCCTGCGGTGTTCCACAGCAGCAGGGCAGTCTGGGCACGGTTCTCCGGCATGGCCACGCCCTCCGGCAGCAGGGCTTTCAGCTGCTGCTCGGAAACATAGCTGTACACGCCGTAACCCACCAGACCGGCCACGGCTGCGCCGCCCACCAGCAGGATGGCCGCGCCGCCGCCGTCGTCGCCACCGGTGGAGACACCGGCGGTCTTGGACATGGCGCGGGCAGAGACATTTTCATTGGGCATCGTAAAGGTTGCGGTCCGCTGGTACTGGCCCGTCAGGGTGTTGGAAACAGACCCATAGGGGGAAATCTCCCACCAGCCAAACTCCTCGTTCTCCGGGAACTTGGTGGTGTCTGCCGTCAGGGTCACCGTATCGCCGGGCGTCACGTTCAGCACAGCACCGGTGCTGCCGTTCACCGTGGCAACGCCGTCGGTCACTGTCAGCTGGTACTTGCCCGCCTCCGGGGGAATCGTGGAGCCGCCGCCGGAGGGAGGTGTCACCGGGGGAACGGTGCCGCCGCCAGTAGAGCCACCACCAGTGGAACCACCGGTGGAGCCGCCGGTGCCAGTCACATTCAGTTTGAAACTTATTTCCATTATATCGCTTCTGCACTTATAAGCGTAGTACACTACGTTTGTGCCTTCATCGACTGTCAGAATGTACCCGTTGGCTTTGCCATACTCCCATCCTGTAACCCGGGTTACATCAAAGTTCCCGGGCAGATTTCGCAGGTCAAACGTACGGTCAGGGTTCAGGGTAACGGTGTAAACATTTTCACCGCTGTAAATATCAGTAGAACTGAAATTGAGATTCGGGTTGTTGTCCAAATTCAGGCTGGTGAGATGGTTATCCCCAAGCCACAATTTAGTCAAGTTTTGACTGCTGCTTACGTCCAACACGGTTAGCTGGTTGTCGAAGCAGTTCAGCTCCTCCAAGGCACTCATATTGTCCAAATTCAGCTGGGTCAACTGGTTATGGGCACAATTCAGTTTCTCCAGCAGTTTATTCTGGCCCAGAATCAGCGATGTCAGCTGGTTGTTTTGGCATTCTACACTTACCAGACGGGACTTATGGGTCACATCTGCGTCCAGCTCTGTCAACTGATTTGCGGAACAGTTCAAAGAGCTGGATCCCTTTAAGACTTTTGATTTCGTAGCTGGTTGGAATCGTCATACTCTTGATATCCACATCGAGCTTGCCATCGTAGTTTGTGTCACAACAATCTCTGAGAAAGCGCCGAAATTCCGCATCCGGGAACTCAAGTGCAAAATCCGGCGAATTAAAATCAATTTCTGTGCTCGCCGTGTTTGCCGCCAACGCGCTGAGGGGCAAAAAGGTGAATACCATGGCCAGCGTCAAAAGGGCACTGACAAGGCGCGTTCGTTTTGAGAATCGTTGTTTCATGGTGTGCTCCCTTCTGTTATGGGGTGTATTGCTGCAGGGCGTTTTTCTGAGCGGCGGCGGTAAGGTCGTCCAGAGCGCTCATCACGTCCCGGTAGTTTGGGGGAAACCTGTTTTCCCCGTGGGCTTCGATGCGGGTGCCGTCGGCAAGGGCGGCTTCCAGCCGGAAGCTGCTGCCGTCCAGCACGTTGGGGTCGTGGCCGGAGAAGCCTGCCCAGCCGCCCACGCCGTACTCCTCCAGAATGGCCCTGGCCTGCTCCAGAAGCTCCGGCCCGGCCTGCTCCTGGTACACTTCTTCGTGGTACAGCTCCAGCTCCACCCGGGTGCCCTCGGGGGTGCGGGTGAGGCAGGTGCGGGAGATGGGCCGGATATAGCTGCCCCGCTCCCAGAACTCCAGCGTTTCCAGCTCCGCCAGCGCCGGGGCAGGGGTCGCAGGCTCCGAGGGCGGCGGGGCGGGGCGGCGGGGGCTGCGGCTGAGCAGTGCCGCCCCCACCGCCAGCCCCAGCAGCACCAGCGAGAAAGTGCGCATGGGTCGTCTCCTCCTTTCTGTGCGCATGGGTCAGTCTCCTTCCCTTGCCGTGGGGGGCAGAATGGTCATTCTGCCGTCCACCACTGCGTCCACCATCTCGTGCTCCCGGAAATACTCCATCAGGACATCCTGACAGGAGGTTGCCACGCTGCGGGGCTTCTGGAGCTTGCAGATGGTATCGTAGGAGATGTTGAAAAAGCTCTCGATGTTTTTGAAGTGGTAGTTCTGCAGCCCCACGGTGAACAGGGCATCGTCGCTGATCTCCTTGCCCACCTCCTTGCCGCAGTAGGTAAAGTAATCAAAATCGCCCTTGGCGCGGTCGTAGCGCAGCCGCAGGGTGGAGGGCAGCTGGTAGAACTCGGTGTGGCCGGTGTAGGCCTCCTCCCGCAGCATGTAGTGGAGCATCTGGCGCAGCTGCCGGCCTGTCACCTTGAACATAAATACGCCGTCGTCGTAGGGGAAACCCTCGATGAGGTCGCCGTAGGTGACAATGGGGCCCAGCTTTTCGGCCCGGATGCTTCCGGAGCCGATGAGCATAATATCGATGCCAAGGCTGCGGGTGAAGATGTCCGCAAACAGGTTGCCCAGCTCGGTCTCCTGCGTGCGCTGGGGGTGGGTCAGCTCCCGGCGGAAGCGCCCTACGATGTGGCTGTACTTTTCGTCCACCTGACTGGTGAAGCGGTGCAGCACCTGCTCCATGGCGGGGTTGCGGGGGCAGGTCTCGGCGGTGATGGGCACCGTGTGCCATGTGTAGGAATCGATGCAGTTGTTGTCCGTGTCCACAATGATGTCAAAGCGCCCGATCTGGTCGGTGCCGGTGCCCGCCTGTGCAATGACCACGCCGTTTTCCTCCACCGCGTGCTCTGGCAGGGTGTGGCTGTGCCCGCCGATGATCAGGTCCACCCCCCAGGCCGGGTCCAGCTGGCGGGCCAGATGGCGGTCCTCCTCAAAGCCGATGTGGGTCAGCAGCACGGTAAAATCGATGTCGATGCTGTTGTGGGCGTTGCAGATCTTGCCCACCTCGGCGGCAGCGGCGGCGGTGTCCACAAAGGACCCCACCAGAGATTCGGACTTGGTCTGGTTGATGACGTCTTGCGTGATGATGCCGATGAAGAGGATGTTCATGCCGTCCACCCGCAGGATCTTGTAGGGGGTAAACAGCCGTGTGGGGGTGTTTTTGATGTAGAGGTTGGCGTTGATGATGGGAAAGCGGGCGCATTTTTCGATGAACAGCAGGTGGGCGATGCCGTAATCCACCTCGTGGTTGCCGATGGTGACGATGTCCGGGGCAAGGGCGTTCATGATCTCGATGGTGGAAAGCCCCTTGTATTCGGAATCAATGACCGAGCCCCGGAACATATCACCTGCAATGGCGTAGATGGTGTTGGGCTCCTCTGCCCTCACCTTTTCGATGTAGCCGGACAGCATGGAAACGCCGCCCACCAGTTTTTCGTCCACCTGCTCTGCCAGAAAGTCTCCGTGCAGATCATTGGAGTGGAGGATGGTGATCTTTTTGGTGTGTTTCATGGTGCATTCCTCCCGGTGTGGGTCGGCAGCGGTCAGCCCATGGCCTCCTGCCGCGCAAAGTAGACAGTATTGACAAGGCTCATGTAGCTCTCTTCGCCGTCCAGATAGAACTTCAGGGCAAGGGTGTCCTCGTCCTCCAGCGTGACGGCGTAGCGGGAGCCGTCCTCCCCGGTAAAGGTAGCGTACCACTCCTGATTGGTCTGGAAGGGCACCTCCGGGGTGCCCTCCTGATAGAACAGGTCGGCTTCCTCCACGTTCAGCTCCGGGTAGGGGGTGATGTAGCTGGCGGTGAAGGGCAGCTGGCTGCCTTCGGTGTCGGCGTCGGTGGGCAAAAAGCACATCCGGTCGGCGTCTGCGGGGTCGGTGTCAAAATAGCCCTCGTCGGTGTCGCGACCGGTCTCCAGCCAGTTGCCTTCCAGCGACCATGGGCTGGTGTCGGTCTCCCAGTCGTCCCCTTCCGGGTAGATGGTAAAGTCGCACACGCCGTCTGCCTGCACCACATGGCCGTTCTCGCCGGAAAGGAAGGGGCTGAATACCAGCTCTTCGCCGGTGCTGGGGTACAGCTCCACCTCGGTGTTGGGGGCGATATCGCTGATGTTGCACAGCAGCAGGATGGGCTGACCGTCCTCACTGTAATAGAGCTGTTTACCGCGCTGGAGCGGGTTTTCGGCATCGTCTGTCAGGCTCGTCTCGTAGACGAACAGGGTGGCCTGCGCCTCCTGCGGGAAGATGCAGTACAGGTCGCACCCGCCATCCGGTGCCACGACCCAGTGATCCTGCGGGATGTCGTAGACGAAGCCCCACAGCTCCCGCAGGTCGGTCTGGCTGTCCAGCACCTGCTGCACATCGGTGGTGATCTCGTAGGAGCCGCCCAGATACAGCACGCAGGCGCGGTATTCGTCCTCCCCTGCCAGAAGGCGCATGTAGGTCACGTCCTCCGGCTCGGTGTACTCCTGTTTGGCGGAGGACGATGCGATCATGTTGTCTCCGTCCAGCATTTTTTCGGGCTTGGAGCTGGACGCGCTGCTGCCTTTACCGCAGCCCGCCAGACCGATAGTCAGCGCCAGCAGGGCTGCCAGAAGTTTCAGTCGTTTCATAAGTTCTCCTTTCTCATGCCCTGCCGGGGCGCACCTCAGGGGGCAGCGCCGGGCGTTGGGTGTTGGGAAAAATCGTCTACGCCCTCCACCGGCTCCGGGCTGCTGGTCCCGGCAGAAAGCCGGGGCGACCAGTCCAGCGTGCGGCCGGTGATGCAGTAGACCACCGCCGTGATGTCGGGGACGTCCGGGGTGCCGTTGCACAGCAGCAGAATGGGCTGGCCATCCTGCTTGCAATAAAGCTCCCGGCCCGTCTGGTGCGGGTACTGGGGGTCCTGCTTTTCGTAGAGGAACAGGGTGTCCCGGCTGCTGACGGCGAAGAGGCAGTACAACTCCCGCCCGCCGCCCGGCGCAGTGACCCGGTGATCTGCCGGGATGTCCGTAACAAACTGCCACGGCTGTTCCTGCAGGCTGTCCAGCGCAGCGTCCACATCGGCGGTGCGCTCCGGGACACTGCCCAGATAGAGCACCACGGCAAGGCTGCCGTTCTGCTCTGCCTGCTGCCGCAGCTGCGCCACGGTCACAGCGTCCTGCCGGGGGACGCTGCCCGGGGCGGACGCACCGGAGCGGATGGGGTCGCCGTCCACCGGCCCGCAGCCCGCAAGACCCAATGTCAACGCCAGCGCAGCGGCAAACAGCTTCATGGTCACGCCCTTCATCTTACGCCCACGGGTCGGCCGATGTCGGGATGCGGATACCGGTCATCAGGTACTGCTCCCACAGAAACCACTGCCCGTTGCCCTTGCGGCGCAGCTTGATGGGGCGGGGGTCATCGGCACCGCCGCAGGGGATGAACAGTTTGCAGTAGCCCTCCTCGGTGTTGGAGGTGTGGTCACTGCCCACCAGAAGCGTGAAGGGCTGGCGGGGGGTATAGCCATTTTCCGGCGATGCACCCACAAAGTAGGAGAAGGGGATGTAGCTCTTGCCGTCCCGGAAGCGGTCGTTCAAAAAGGAGATATCCTGCCCGTTCAGCGGACGGGGGCCTCGCAGCCAGTTGAGCATCTCCAGCCCGATGTTTTTATCGGCACCGTAGGCGCACAGCGCGCAGACGGTGAGGGCTGCGGTCTTAAAGGGGGTGTCCAGACTGGCCTCCGGCAGTGCCTGCATCTGGGCAAGGCTTTCCGGCAGAGCCTGAAAGGTAAAGGTGACGGTCTGGTTGCCGCCGGTGGCAGCCGTGGCCTGCTTCATCTTATCAAAAAGTCCCATGAAAATACTCCTTTCTGTTTCAGCCGTAAAGGGTTCAGCCCCGGTTCGGGTCATGGCGGGGCACGGTCCGCCTGCGGACGATCTTCTGGTTCAGATCCAGACTGAGGTTTGCAAAATAGCCGTTTTCAAAATACCATGCAATGTCCTTTGTGTCCATACCAACGCTGTTGCACAGCCACCGCAGGGGTACTTCTGCCCCGGAGTAGCTCTCCACCCTGCGGGCGATGGTCCTTGCATGGTAGCGACGGGCCTCCCCGCGGGCAAACAGCGCCAGGGGCACGGCCCCCACCACGATCCAGAACACATAGCCTCCGATGTGGGAATAGTCCTTATCCTGCAAACTCAGGCAAAGGGTATACAGCCCGCCGACAGAGCAGAACACGCAGAAGGCAAGCCCTGCGTTCCGCAGCCATTTGAGGAAACGGGGGATCTCGCCGCGGGCTTTTTCCGAAAGATAAGGGTTCATAAACATGCTCCTTTCAGAACGAACCGCCTCCGCCGCCGTGGGTCGTGCCGCTGGAGGAGGTGTGGGTGGAACTGCCGCCGGAGCTGTCGGAGTCCTTTTCCTCCACATGCTCCGTGCGCTGCACATCCCGGTACAGGAACAGCTCCCGGCTGTTGGTCAAATTCATGCTGCCCTCCCGCACATAGCTGGCGGCGTTCTCCTGGAACGCCACGCTGCGCAGCTGGCTTTTCATTACGCTGACGACGACCCATGCCAGCACAAGGCCGATGCCCAGCGCAAGGAACAGGTACATGAGAGACAGCGGCTCCCGGGGCAGGTTATTCACGTCATAGGGGTGGCCCTCCCGGGCAGCGTCGATGTAGGTATCCGACCACTGGACAAAGGTGCGGAATGCACCGGCGTAATCTCCATCGGCCATGAAGGGGGTCATCTGCTGGCCAAGGTACTGGATGCCGGCATCCGTAAAGGCGGTGATGCCGTAGCCGCAGGTGGAGATGTGCCACTTGCGGTCGCCTGTGCTTACCAGCAGCAGTACGCCGTCACGGTCTGCACCGTAGCCAAACTGACAGTAGTCATAGAGGTCATCGGCATATTCCTCCATGCTGGTGTAGCCCTCGCTTTCCAGCGAGTCGATGGTGGCAATGGTCACATCAAAGCTCTGGCGGACGCTCAGCTCCTCCAGTGAAGCTTCCAGTTCGCTGTTCTCGTCCTCGGTCAGGACTTCTGCGCTGTCGTTCAGGCGGTAGTATAGGTCAGCAAAGCCATTTTCGGCAGCAAAAGCCGGTACGGCCAGCGCCAGCAAGAGCACCAGTGCTGCCAGCGCAGCACAGAGGGAGCGCAGCGGGGTAACAGTCTTTTTCATCTTCCGTTCCCTCCTTTACAGAATCCCTGCCAGCCACAGCAGCCACATGACCGCATAGGACGCGGCGCCAACGGCTGCCGTAAGCCCCAGCGTCCACTTGCGGGCAGCGGCCTTATCCACCGGCAAATTGCCTACAAACTTACCGGTCTGGCCGTTCATGGCAAAGATGTAATTCTCGCCGCGCCAGCTGGTGCTCAGCACCCAGACTGGGAACAGGGCATACTTTGCCTTGCCGCCGTGCAGCTGAATGCTGCTGTTCTCCACCTTGACCGAGTCGTAACCGGTGACGGTCTGGGTAAAGGCGTCCTCGGTGGACTGGCGGATACGCTCGTTGGCGCGCTCGATGCTCTTTTTGGCGTCCACATCGTACTTATCTGCCACATAGCCTGCCAGATACGCAGTGTTGAAGGCCACTGCATCCTGCATGGCAAAGGGCTCGATGGATTCCATCAGGTCATCTGCCATCTTGGAGGAGCCGTCCACCGGTACTGCGTCAAAGCCCAGCACGCCGTCCCGGCGCACGGAGTAGTAGCTGGTCTCGGTATAGTCGTAGTCATCATCCGACCAGCAGCGGGTGCGGGTGGCGGTAAAGCGCAGCTGGGCATCGGCATCGCTGTCGTACAGCCAGAAGGGCACATACACGCCCTTGAGCTCGTCGATATGGTTCTGGCTGCGGAACACCTTGGGCAGCAGGGTCTTGCCCTTGAGGTGCTCCTGCAGCTTTTCCTTAGCTGCCTTTTTGTCCAGCTTGAAGGGGATGATGAGGTCGGGGCGCAGGTCTCCGGCAAACTGTCCGGTCAGCACGATGGGGTTGCCGCAGAAGGGGCAGGCCGAGGCTGCCATGGTGTCGTCGCCCACGATCTCGCCGCCGCAGCTCTTGCAGACATAAGTATGCAGACCGGCGGTCTCGCCCTCTGCCCAGCTGCCGCCGGGGGTGGCCCAGTTCATCTCGCTGGGCTTTTGGTCTTTCAGGTCCTCATCGTAGCCCTTCAGTGCGTCCACCTCAAACTCGGTGTCGCAGTAGGGGCATTTCATCTTCTGGGTGGTGCTGTCGAACCGGATCGCACCATCGCAGCAGGGGCACTTATATTCCAGCATTCCTGCCATAGCGTTTCCTCCTATTATAATCTGCGGGGCAGGGACTTATTGACTTTTCTTCCCTGCCCCGCAGTGTGATCGGTTATTGTGAAGCAGGCTGTGCGCCGGGCTTAGCTGTGGTCGTTGTCGTCAAAGGGGTCGCCGCACTCCGGGCAGAACTTGGGCGGATGTGCGGGGTCTGCCGGTTCCCAGCCGCACTTGTCGCACTTATACTTGGGCGTACCGGCGGGCTTGGGTTTGCCGCACTCGGAGCAGAACTTGCCTTTGTTCACCGCGCCGCAGCTGCAAGTCCAGCCTTCTGCTGCCGCCGGGCGGGGCTTGCCGCACTCCGGGCAGAACTTGCCGGTAAC
>ENA-ORLU01002572-ORLU01002572.1-human-gut-metagenome-genome-assembly--contig:-NODE-2572-length-10332-cov-2.435495_pt1 | contig 10332 bp, 9 predicted proteins | sample MGYA00243009_ERZ508833 | MGnify/ENA primary metagenome ERZ508833 (study PRJEB26277, sample SAMN04329763) | human gut metagenome | biome: human-associated habitat | host: Homo sapiens | place: USA...
TCGGAATGATTAGACCTCCTGAGATAAAGCTTATTCTGATTATGTCCCTAAATGGAAAATATTCTTTAACAGGAGTCTTCAGCGCTTTGCATTCAAAGGCGATTTGGAAGATTTTAGGCAGCATCGTATTTATCATTGCACAGGATATTGCTCCCCAGATTCCATATTCTCTGATGGCGAAAAACGTTAAGGGAATGCAGATTATTGTCGACAAGGCAAATGCCCTCATTGACAATCTTGTTTTGCCTACTGCTCTTAGAATTGTTCCGCTTCCGACCATTCCTAAAATGAATGTCAGAATATATAGTCTGAAGAAAGGAACAGAGTCGATGTATTTCTCAGAAAACAAAAATGTTATAATCTGAGGGGAAAATAAACATACAATCCCAATTACGGGCAGCGAAAACGATAGCGTTTGCACAACGAAGCGTTTATATAGGCTTTTTACTGTTTCAATAGCTCCTTCTTTATATGCCGCTGACATATTCATAATGTTGACCAGGCATAATGAATCATAAATTTGCATAACGCCCGGAATGCCGAAAAAAGCAACACTATATATGGCGTATTCTTCAACTGTCAGGTAGTTTACGCACATAATTTTATCCACTTGATTGCAGGTTGTTGACAGGATTACGGCAACGCCAAACGGTATTGCGTATTTCAATTGCTCTTTAAGAAGTGGAAGAGAGATAAGTTTCTCATTCTTTTTAATCGGGAAGAATTTGATAACGCATATAAGTACGATGAGAAACATAATGATATTCAGCAGTAAGATGCTTCCGATAATAGCCTCTATGCTTTTGAAAATCAAGGCAAATGAAATTACGGCTATAATTTTTATGATGATGCTCGCCGGGTGGTAGACAACAGCCAAAGATTTGTTGTTTTTAACAACGGCAAGAGCATCGATTAAATTCGTCGGGATGAAAAAAATTACCGAAGCGAGAACTATGGGTAACAAGTTATTTAGAGTCTCATTTTTCAATAGCCACTCATTTACAAACGGTATAAATAAAGCAGAGGAGCCTACAACTCCGAATAAAAGGAGCAGAAGGAATGAGTTCCATATTATGTGCTTTTTCCTGAGTTCAGAACTTCCGGGGTAGAAATAGTATGGATTTGATTGTATGCCGAAGCACAGTATTGACCCTAAAAAGCCTTGAACAAGGTAAAACTGTGCATAAGTGCCATAATCGGCTTTCGAGAGGTACCTCGTGAGAAACATCGGCATGACAAATTGCGCAACCATAGCGGCAATTTTGCCAATGGAAATGTAAAGTGCAAATTTGTTACTAGTTGTTGAGGTACTCATTATATCCTTTGCAGGTTGTCGGGGCTGCTATTTTGTCGATGTCTGTTTTTACTATTTTTGCCGGATTGCCGGCTGCGATGCAGTTCGCCGGAACGCTTTTTGTTACTACCGAGCAGGCTGCAATCACAGAATTGTCACCGATTGTAACACCTTTTTGGATTCTGACATTAGTTCCAATCCAGCAGTTTTTACCAATATGAATTGGGGCATTGTCAGAGTGCTTCCATTCTCTTGAGTCGTCATTTTCAGGAGTTGTCCTCATGTATAGCCTGAAGTCCGGGCTTACGGGGTGATTGTTGTTGTCACAAATCACAGTATCATCAGCGATGGCTGTATATTCGCCAATCGTAACTTCATTGCAGCATAAGATTTTTGAGTTCACTCCTATTTTGCAATATTCTCCGAGTGAGATTTGACCATGGTTTCTTGAAAAAAGTATGCCATGAATCCATACATTATTTTCAACATTGATATCTTCTTTCGTAGAGCCGTCTGTAATGTGAATTTGGCTGGTAACACCAAAAATATGGTTATTCCCTTTTATAGTGGCTCGTTCGTAGAATGTCTTTTTGCGACGTTTTAGTCTTAATTGGTTTAATAACTTTGATAAAATCATAATGCTATTGTCTATATAATCTGTATAAATTTTTAGTACTGTTTTCTAAAGAGAAATGCTTTGATTTAGAAAGACTTTCTTCTCCAAATTGTTTTCTAAGTGTTGGTTTTTTTATAAGCGATTCTAACTTTTCTGATAAATCTTTTGAATTTTCTTTCTCGCACAAGTATCCGTTCACTCCGTCTTCGACTACTTCGGGAATACCTCCTACATTTGTCGCGACCACAGGGAGAGCATAATTTAATGCCTCCATAATGCTTAATGAAATAGCTTCAGTCCTTGATGGCTGCGTGTATATGTCAGAAATATTTAGAATATCATCAATATCATTGCGAATTCCTAATGATATGATATTATGTTCTACATTTTCACCTTTTGCAAGATTAAGCAATTTTTCATTTTCTGCACCACTAACACCGACAATAAGAACTTTTAGACTGGCGGAAAGCCCCTTGTCCTTTAGAATTTTGATGCTTTGAATTAGTGTGTCTAAACCCTTAATAGCAATGGAGAATCCAATACAGGTTATAACTATATCAGATTTAGCAATATTCAAATCATTTCTAAGATTGTCATTTGTTATGGGTCTTTTTTTAACGCCTAGGTATAAAACTTCATTCCTTGATGATTTGCCTAATGCCTTTTCCAATCCGGATTTTACGCCGTTGCTAACGCATAAGATTTTGTCAAAAGCAGAATGGTACACCTTACGTTCTATTCTTCTCACAGTCCGCGGAATGTAGATTTCACTATGATACAAGGCAAAGATTTTTATTCGTGGAAAGAATATTCTTATTATAGGTGCGATTTTATAACTTCCAAAATGAAATTGTACTATATCAATCTTTTTCTCTCTTATTATTTTTAAAATACTTTTTAAATAACCGGTAAAAGAGTTCGGAGAAATCACGCAAATTTCACCGTCAAGATTTTTTATATCTTTGACATATTCAGAATTGGAAGGGTATGAGTTATAAACATATATTGATACCCCCCCCCGTTAAGTTTTTGTAATTCAACTAAATAATGTTCTAAGCCACCATATTTTGTTGAGTTCATTCCTGTCAGGTGATGAATATTCATTTCGAATCAATATTATTATAAGTGTATTTTGAGGTATATTTGTTTTGCACAAAATTCTGTTTATTATAGGATATGACTTTGGCAGGAACGCCCGCTGCTGTAGTTTCGGAAGGAATGTCTTTTACAACAACCGAGCCTGCTCCGATTGTGACATCATTTCCGATTGTGACATCTTCGACGATACAGACATTCGGTCCGATATAGACGTTATCGCCGATTGTGGCAGGGGTGCTTTTATTGCTGCCAATGGTTAAAAACTGAGAGATGTTGACGTTGTTCCCAATCACTGTATTCGGATGGATGACAATTCCTATGCCGTGACCGATATAAAATCCGTATCCTATTTTTGTGCCTGCGGGAATCTGTATTCCATATTTCACTTGCATACGTCTCAGTTTTATGCGCGCTAACAGATAGAACGGATTCTTTCTTTGTGACAACCGCAGGTAGAAATTGTAGGTGAAACAGTGGTTTCTTGCGATTAATGCCGTCATCAGAATCCTATGGAAGGGAGTTTCATACCCCCCCCCATAGTATCTGTGATAGTCGCTTCGTATGTATTCGATTATATCCTTCATTTGCAAATTATTTCAGGGTGTCGGCGATGCGGGGGCAGGCGCGGCCGTCTCCGTAGGGGTTGACGGCGTGCGACATAAGCCTGTAGGCTTCTTCGTCGTCGATGAGGCGGGATACTTCGCCGACGATGCGGTCGTAGTCGGTGCCTACAAGGCGGACGGTGCCTGCGGCAAGGGCTTCGGGACGTTCGGTGGTGTCGCGCATGACGAGTACGGGTTTGCCCAGACCCGGGGCTTCCTCCTGGATGCCTCCGCTGTCGGTGAGTACGATGGCGGATTTTTCCATCAGGTAGACGAACGACAGGTATTCCAGCGGCTCGATGAAGTGCATGTTGCCGAGGTTGCCGAGGTCATCGCCAAACACTTCGTGGATGGGCTTGCGCACGTTGGGATTGAGGTGCATCGGATAGACGAAGTCCACTTCCGGGTATTTTTCCGTCAGGTGTCTGATGGCGCGGCACATGCTGATGAATCCGTCGCCGAAGTTTTCGCGGCGGTGTCCGGTGATGAGCACGAGGCGTCGTCCGTCGTTCAGGCGTTCGGTGTCGTAGCCGGCGGCTTTCAGCGTTTCCGCCAGTTCGGCGTTGAGCGATTTGTCGTCCTTGATGCGGTCGACCACCCAGTAGAGTGCGTCGATGACGGTGTTGCCGGTGACGGTGATTTTCGTGTCGTCCACGCTTTCTTTGAGCAGGTTTTCGCGGCTGAGTGTCGTAGGCGCAAAGTTGTAGGTGGCGATGCGTCCCGTCAGCTGGCGGTTCATCTCTTCCGGCCAGGGACTGTAGATGTTGTGCGTGCGCAGGCCTGCTTCGACGTGTCCTACGGGAATCTGGCGGTAGAACGCGGCAAGCGCGGCGGCCGTGCTTGTGGTCGTGTCGCCGTGCACGAGCACGACGTCGGGCTTGGCTTCGTCCAGTACGTCGCGCATGCCGACGAGCACGCGGGCGGTCACGTCGTAGAGGTCCTGCCCCTGCTTCATGATGTTGAGGTCGTAGTCCGGCTGTATGTCGAATATCCTGAGCACCTGGTCGAGCATTTCGCGGTGTTGCCCGGTGACGCAGACGATTGTCTCAAAGGTGTCCTTGCGTTTCTGAAACTCCTTTACCAGCGGAGCCATCTTGATGGCTTCGGGTCGTGTCCCGAACACGAGCATTATCTTTTTCATAGGATGTCGGTGTTAATTCGGTCTGCGGCTATTTTTTGAAAATTCCGCAGAAGTCGAGGATGATTTTGTCTTCCCGGTAGGGGAGTGTCTTGAACGGGTCGTGGGCTGTCAGGAATACGACGATGTCGGCCTTCTCGTAGGCTTCACGGTAGTCTGTCAGCTTGAACACCTTGTGTTCGGCCACGTTCGGTTCGACGACGAGTATGTCTGCGTTGTTGCAGCTCTGCATTACTTTTGTCGTGATGTACTTGGCGGGAGATTCGCGCAAGTCGTCGATATTCGGCTTGAATGCGAGTCCCATCATGGCAATGCATGGTTTGCGGTGGTGTTCGAGTTCGAAGCGGAGCAACGAGTTATCCACTAACTCACCGCACCAGAACGATAACAACTTGTTGATTTCGCGGGCGGAAGCCAAGATATTCGATTCCAACCGCAAGACCCCTGTGATGAAGTAGGGGTCTACGGCGATGCAGTGTCCGCCTACGCCGCATCCCGGTTGCAGTATATTGACGCGGGGGTGCTTGTTGGCTAGGGAGATGAGTTCCCACACGTTGATTCCCGCCTTGTCGCAGATGAGTGAGAGCTCGTTGGCGAAAGCAATCTGCACGTCGCGCGAAGAGTTTTCCGTCAGTTTGCACATTTCCGCAGTCTTGCAGTTGGTGCGGTGGAGTGTCCCTTTGACAAACTGGCTGTAGAATGCGATTGCCTTGTCGGTCGACGCCTCGTCCATGCCACCTATTACGCGGTCGTTGTGCACGAGCTCGTGGATGACATTCCCCGGAAGGACACGTTCGGGGCAGTATGCGATGCTGATTTTCCCTTTCAGTTCAGGGCGTTCCGTGAAAATAAGCGCCGCCATCTTGTCGGTTGTGCCGACAGGAGAGGTTGATTCGATGACATAGAGGTCGCCTTCTTTCAGAAGGGGAAGTACGGCGCGCGTAGCGGCTTCCACATAGGAAATGTCCGGTTCGTGGTTGCCTTTGAAGGGTGTCGGAACAACCATGAAGTATGCGTCGCTTACTTCTGGTGTGGTCGATGCTTTCAATGCGCCGGATTTTACGACTTCTTGCAGCATTTCCTCCATGCCGGGTTCGAGGATGTGCAAGTGTCCTTGGTTAGTCATTTCCACTACTTTGGGGTTTATGTCAACCCCTGTTACTTCTACACCGTGTTTGGCGGCGATGATTGCTGTCGGGAGGCCGATGTAGCCTAATCCCATAAAGCATGCTTTCATATTTCTTTTGGTTGAGTTAATTCATAATTATTTCGTTTTCGACAGTCAGTCGAATTCTAATTTTTCTGCGTGATGTCCTTTCCCTCTTTGTCGGCTTATTCGTTGGGGATGGTTTTGATCGCTTCAGCGAATTTTCTGGGGATTGGGGTGTGGACGATTTTTTCATAGAAACGAAGCCTGTGAACATCGCTTCCGACAAAGTCATACATCGATTGCGTCAGCAGCCATTCTGCGTTTCGCCGGGTTGCTTCGCTATAGCCACCGGCTATGGCACCAAGGTTCAGCTGAAATTTTACGCCCAACGCTTTCAGCCGCTTGTACGTGTCGCAGTCCATATATTTGTAGCGTTCCGGATGGGCGAGAACGGGTGTGTAGCCCTTTGCGCAGATTTGGCTGAGTATATCCGTCAGGTTGAGAGGCGGATTGAAGTAGCTTGTCTCGACAAGGAGGTGTCTGTCGTCCATTGTCAGAAGGTCTTTGTTTCCCCATCTTTCGGAAAATAGACAGTCAATCATGTTCTCGGCGGCAAGGTGGAGACGGATATTCCCGTTGTATGCCTCGCAGAGTGCTGTGAATTTTTGTCGCAGCAATTCCGTGGAGTTCGGGATATCTTCCATAATATGCGGAGTGAGCCACACGTCTTTCACTCCATACGTATCCATCTTTTTCAGCGCTTCCACGCTTTCCTGCACTGTCCGGAATCCGTCGTCTACATCCGGCAGGATATGACTGTGCCGGTCGCAGAAACCGTCAAGCAGGCCGCTCTCGGCAATGGTAGTTTTGCGCTGTAGGATGGTAAACATCGCTTATCTTTCGCCGTACCCGTATCCGTACCCGTATCCGTATTTGCCGAATTTTCCGCTGTCTTTCGTCCCGTTGAGGAGTATCGACATGTTGCGGAATCTCTGTTCTTGATAGATGCGTTCCACTTCTGGAAGCATTCGGCGGTCCATCGTTCCGACGCGAATCACGAAGATTGTGCGATCGGCAACGCGTGCAATCAGCGAGGTGTCTGTCACTGAAGGAACAGGGGGACAATCGATAAGGATATAGTCGTATCTCTCTTTAAGTTCTTTAATCAACAGTTCAAGTCGGTCGGACAGCAACAGTTCTGCCGGGTTGGGAGGTAACGTACCACTTGGTATGAAGTCCATTGGCAAACCGGACTGTGAAGCAGGGATGATGACGTCGGTCAGTTCGCATTGGCTGTTCAGATAGGTGCAAGTGCCTTTTTTCGGGGAGTCGATAGCCTTCGACAGTGTTCCTTTTCGGATATCAAGGTCGACAGCAATCACTTTTTGTCCTTTCAGACTCAGTGCGCTTGAAAGGTTGAGCGTGGTAAACGATTTACCGCTCCTCGGATATAGTGATGTGACCATAATAGCCTGAGCTTCTTCGTTTTTTCCAATCATAAAGTCGAGATTTGTGCGAACGACACGATAAGCTTCGTTGATTGGGTTTCTGCTGTGCCTTTCAATGAGATTGACAGGCTCTGAGTCTTCCGTCTTTTTCATAAGGAAACGAGCGATTCCCGTATGTTTCTCTTGTCCGTTCGATTCAAGAGGCACTTCACCCAGAATAGGAGCCGAGAGTACTTCGATGTCGTCTCTGTTGCTCACCTTGGTATTCAGTATATTAAGCATGAACATGTATCCCAGTGGAATTGCAAGTCCCAAAATAAGAGAAGCCGCATAGATGATTGGTTTCTTTGGTGAAATCGGTGTGTCTGCTCCAGTCGCAGGTTTTAGCAGACGGGTATTGTCTACAACGATGCTTGCCTGAAGCTCGTTTTCTTCGCGTTTCTGAAGCAGGTAGAGGTAGAGTTGCTCTTTGATTTTTTGCTGGCGTTCGATGGACAACAGCTCTTTAGCCTTTCCGGGTCCGGAGGATATGCGGCCTTCAATGGAGCGTTCTTGTGCGCTTAGTCGGTCAGCTTGTATCTTTAGCGTGGAGATATGGTTGTCTACGGAACGCAAAATAGTGGAGCGCATCATTTTCAGCTGGTCATCCAGGTCTATGACCAGCGGGTTGTTTTCGCTGCTGCCACTTAGAAGCCTCTGTCTGTCAAGCAAACGCTTGTTGTATTCAGCGATTTGCGATTCGATGGTTGTGCTTCCGATTCCGGAATTGGAAGGGAGCAAATCGTATCCTTTTGAATCGTCTATAAGATATTCTTTGATGAAACGGGCGATAGCCAGTTGGTTGTAGGTGATGAATGTCTGTTCCGCAAATTTGGCAGACTCTTCCGACACTTTCTCCGTTTCGGAAGATATGTCCATCAGTCGGTTGTCGCTTTTGAAACGTTCAATATTTGAATCGACACTGCCCAGTTCCTGTTCAATGACAAGCAGTCGTTCGTCGATGAATTTGGCGGTGTTGACAGTCGATTTGTTGGTATAGCGTACCCATTCTTCGTTGTAGGCTTCCAGCAATGTGTTTAGAACGTCTTCTGCTCGTCTTGGCGAAGGGTCGGTGAAACTGAAATTGATGACTGTCGAATTCTTATCGGCCAGTTCCACGTTGAGACGGCTCATATAGCCTTTTACGGCATTATCCGGGTCAACGTACTGAACGTATAGTGCATTATTGAAATTTTTATCGAAATCCTTGGTCTTTTTTAGCACGATACTGCCAATCGGGAGTTTGATTTCAATTCCAAACGATGCTTTCATTGGCTTGAAATCAACTTCTTTTCCGTTGGCTTGCAGTTCGGAGATTTCCACTTCGTTTTTGCCGATTTTTTTCGCACGAAGCGAAAAGCTTCTGACGCTCGTTTCGTCGGGCAATGCAGACAGTTTGGTAATCTCCATCTCTACCGGGGAATTGCGGTACCATGTTGTGACGCGTCCGAGCCAGTTCTTGCTGGTGTAAGAAGTGTTTAGTCCGAGTCGGTTGATGACGTCCTTCATCAAACTCGGTGACTTAAAGGCCTGGAGCTCATTGTAGACATCGATGCCCGTGCTGCCGATGCCTAAATCGGCAAATGCAGCCAACTCGCTGATTTGCGCCTGCCCTTTCTGGTCGGAACGAAGCATGACGCTCGACGAACGTTCATAGATAGGTTGGGTCTTTGTGGCATAGTAAACACCGAATATCAGACAAACGCTGACTGATATTGCGAAAAATAGTTTATGGTCGAGAGCCCAGTTGATTATGTCAGTTATTTGGAGTGCACTTTTTTGCTCCTGTGCGTCAAAGTTTTCTATGTTTTCTGTGGTTGAGTTCATTGTTGGCTGAAAATTATGTGGTTAGTCCTTCACGATGCTTACGATGAGTACACCTACCGATGTAAGTAGAGATGCAATTGAAATCCAAAGACCGACGGATTTCAAGCTGTTTTCATTCAGAGTGGATTGGCCGGCTTTCACTTTATTCGGCTGTACATAGATGACATCATTTTGTTTTAAAAAGTAGACCGGTGATTTGAAAAGTTCTTTTGAGCGCAGGTCAACTTTACTGATTGTACGCTTCCCGTTCTCTTCGCGGATGACGTAGACCTGGTCTCGCATTCCGTATATGGTCAAGTCTTTAGCCATACCAATGGCTTCGAGAATGGTCACCTTGTCGCCTTCTACTTGGTATGTGCCCGGATTGGTTACTTCTCCTAAAATAGAAATTTTGAAATTGCGGAATTCGACTGTGATTACCATATCTTTCAGAAGGTTGCGTTCGGAAAGTTCAGACTTGAGCTTTTCCTGCAACTCCCATCTCGTCAGACCAGCCACATGGATTTTTCCCAAAACGGGGAATTTGATTTCTCCGTTGTCATCAACAATATATCCAATTGTCTGTTGACCCCCGCCCGTCGATGTGATTTCGGAATTGTATTGGTAGCTGACTAAAGGAAGGTTGAACATAGCCGCCAGCTCAGGGTCTTTGCAGGAAACAATAATCGAAAGGATGTCTTTCGGTTGAATTGTTATGCCTCGATCGCTCGTGACGGTTTCTTTATTTTGAGGATGGAGGTCTTGTAGATAAGCTATTTCTTTTGTCGAATTACATGAATAAATCAATCCGCAAAACAGGAATAGCAATAATAGTTTTAATTTGCACATCTGTGACTATGATAAGTAAGATTGTTAATCGGTGAGATATGTTTCGGTACGGACAATTCTTGGGGTCACCCTATAACCTTAATTTAAGAGTGTAACTTGTTGATTTCCCGATTTATTTGTTATTGAACTAATGTCCACCCGTCACGGAATGTATAATTCTGTTTGCAAAATTAGGACTTATTTTTGGATTCGCAAACGTTTGCTGTGGAATTTGGCATTGGGAAACAGATACTGCACGGCTCGTCCTGTTTCGGGGAATTTGTGTCATGGTGGGTGTCTCTCTTGAATTTGG
>ENA-ORLU01002580-ORLU01002580.1-human-gut-metagenome-genome-assembly--contig:-NODE-2580-length-10301-cov-3.138889_pt1 | contig 10301 bp, 5 predicted proteins | sample MGYA00243009_ERZ508833 | MGnify/ENA primary metagenome ERZ508833 (study PRJEB26277, sample SAMN04329763) | human gut metagenome | biome: human-associated habitat | host: Homo sapiens | place: USA...
GGATCTGAATCTGTCAGTTGTAACTGTATTGAATGAATTTGCGGCTGAAGTAAAGCAGGAGGATGTGACGAATTTTATTACAGTTTATGCAGCAGCTAAGGTCAGTGGTGGGGATTCAATTGCGATTATCAGAGATGCGGCCAGAACAATCGGAGAGAAGATCGATACAGAACGTGAGATACAGACCATGCTGGCTGCGAAAAAGCTGGAATTTGAAATCATGAGCGTAATCCCATTTATAATGATTCTCTACATGAAGATGACATTTGGTGAATTCTTAAGTGTCCTGTATGGTACATGGACCGGATGTATCGTAATGAGCATTTGTCTTGTGCTTTATCTTGGAGCATATAGGTTTGGAAGGAGGATTCTACAGATTGAGATTTAACAAGAAGTGGAAAAAAGTACTTCAGCCTGACAAAGGAAAATATGGAATCTATAAAAAGGCCGGAATCGTTCTTTTATTGTCAATCGTAATGTTTAGTGCAGTGTATGTCACAGATAATCATCGTCAATTAGCACAGGATGAAAATGGAAACCGGATTTTGGAAAGAAAAGGACAGGGAGAAGGAAAAAAGACAGAAAAAATCCAGATGGAGACAGGCGAGTGGAAAGAGAAGATGAAGGTTCAGATTTCGGAAAAGAAGTATGCAAAAGAAGAGATTGGAGAACAGCTTTCTAAGGCGGCAGAAGAACTTCCGGCTCAGATCCTTGCTGAAAACAAAAGTCTGGATGAGGTCAGGTCAGACCTGAATCTTATTATGGAAATTCCACATACGGGAATCAGCGTGTCATGGGAACTTGATAACTACGAGGTTATGAACAGCAGAGGTGTTTTAAAGCAGGAGAAGCTGACGGAAGAAGGAACACTCGTCAAATTAACCGCTGTCCTTCGATATGATGAGGAAAAAATGTCCTGTGAATTTTATGCACATCTGTTTTCCACACCGTTGTCAAAGAAGGAAGGTGTTCTGAAAAGGATATCCCAGGAAGTAGAAAAAGCAGATCAGGAACATCGGGAAAAGGATTACCTGATATTGCCAGATCAGGTAGATGGAAGAAAATTATCCTGGAAGCCTGTGAAGGAAATGAGAGCATTTGGAATTCTTTTACTTGGTGGAGTGATGATTGTATTCCAATTTACAGCAGAGAAACAAAAGCAGAAAGAACAACGAAAGAAAGAAATCAGGCAGATGCAGTTTGATTATCCGCAGCTGATCAATAAATTCAGTCTGTATATAGGGGCAGGAATGACAGTGAGAAGAGCCTGGATCCAAATTGTAAAAGAATATGACAAAGAGAAACACTATCTTGGAGAAAGAACAGTGTATGAAGAGATGAGATATACAATGAATGAACTGAAGAATGGAAGACCGGAAAATGAATGCTACGAGGCATTTGGAAGGAGGTGCGAAAGTCCGGTTTACCGAAAGTTCGGAATGCTTTTAAGTCAGAATTTAAGAAAAGGAACCAAGGGACTGACGAATCTGTTACAAAGAGAGGCGCAGGAAGCTTTTGAGGAACGGAAAAATATGGAAAAGAAAAAGTGGTGCAGATCGTTACATTTGGTACGATGGCAACGCGCATGGTTATCCGCGATGTCGGACGCGTGCTGGATCTTCCGTATGCGCTGGTGGATTCGGTTGCAATAGCGGTGCCGATGGAACTTGGCATCACGATTCAAAAAGGTCTGGAGATGAATCCGGAACTGAAAAAAATGTATGAAGATACAATTGAACGGTTACCAGATTCTAAATTTTTCCCTTATGTATGTTCAGAATTTGAACGTCTTTGGAGAGAAGTTTCTACAGATTATTCCGATGATAAATTTGTGATTCAGTGGAAATAATCGACACTTTATGTAGAATGTAGGAGGAATTCTACATTTTCACATTTCAGATAACAATTTAACTAAATAATAATAGAATTTCAGACGAAGGCCGTCGCATTAATGATTAAAAATCAGAGATGCGGCGGCCTTTTTTTTGTTTATAAGAAAGGACCTTTAAATTTATGAGAAGAAAGAAAAATAAACAGATGGAAGGGCAAATGTCTATTTTTGATATGTTTTCTTCTGTCATTGAAAATACTAAAACTGAGGAAGAAAATGTTACAGTTTCTGAAGGTGGCATTGCTGCAGCTGACATAACAGCAGTAGAGACAGGAACGCAAACATCTATTTTCGACTTGTTTTCTACAGATGAACAAGATACACAGAAACAAGAAAAAAAGCCTAAAAAGAATTTCTTCCATAGAACAATTCAGTTCGCAAAGAGCTTGGAAGATAAATGGAAGAACAATCTAGCAGCATTAAAAATGTTACTTGGGTTGGACGATTATGCTGATGAAGATCAGCAAACCATCTTGTCAAGTTATGAAGGATGGGGTGGATTGTCTTCATATTTCGAAGTGGAGGAAAAGAAAGTACAGTTAGAAACCCTTGTTGGAGAAAATACATATAAGGGAATTAAGTCTTCAATCTTAACATCCTATTATACAAATGAAAAAATCATAAACTTTATGTATCAGATTCTATCTGAAATAGGAGTCAAAGGGAAGTTGAATATTCTTGATCCTTGCATGGGAACAGGAAATTTCTATCGGATGCTTCCAGATACATTACAAGATTCAAACTTGTACGGTGTTGAGTTAGAGGAAACGAGCTGTAATATCGCAAAACAGCTATTTCAGAAAGCCAATATTCAAAATTGTGCATTTGAAAAAGCTGATCTGCCAGACAATTATTTTGATCTGATCATTGGAAATGTACCATTTTCCGATTTTAGTGCAGCAGATAATACGTACGGCTCATGCTTAATTCATGATTACTTTTTTCTTAAAGCATTAGATCTTGCCCGACCGGGTGGAATTGTTGCTATGATAACCACAAAAGGCACAATGGACAAGAAATCTAGCCGCATTCGTAAGATGTTAGCGAAAAAAGCTGATCTTTTATGTGCCATCAGACTTCCAGAAACAGCTTTTGCAGTGACAGGAGCCAAGGTTTCTACAGACATTTTATTTTTCCAGAAAAGAAAATAATTCCGACAGGACATTTTATGCCCAATACACACTTCAAAAGTATTCCAGAAAAGAAATTTCCGTAATTCGACAAAAATAGTTGAAATGTTTCCCTGGTTGTGATAGAATCTGAAAGATTAAAGTATGAGATGCATATTTCATACAAACTCAAAACCGAACGAAAAAGAAAGGAAAACGGTGGAATGATGAAAGCTTTTCTAATCTTAGAAGACGGGCATGTCTTTACCGGAACCAGCATTGGTTCACAAAAAGAAGTGATCAGTGAAATCGTATTTAATACATCCATGACTGGATATCTCGAAGTGCTGACTGACCCATCCTATGCGGGACAGGCAGTATGTATGACGTATCCTCTTATTGGAAACTATGGAATTTGTTATGATGATCAGGAGTCCTTAAGACCCTGGCCGGATGGCTATATTGTAAGAGAATTATCCCGTCTCCCCAGCAACTTCCGTTGCCAGGACACCATTCAGAATTTCCTGAAAAAGTTCGATATTCCCGGAATCGCCGGAATCGATACTCGTGCTCTCACCAAAATTCTTCGTGAAAAAGGTACCATGAACGGTATGATCACGACCAACGAAAATTATCACCTCGATGAAATTATTCCAAAATTAAAAGCGTATAATACCGGAAAAGTTGTAGAAAAGGTAACCTGCTCTGAAAAATCAGTTTTAAAAGGAGAAGGCTTTAAAGTTGCACTTCTGGATCTTGGCGCAAAGAACAACATCGCACGTTCCTTAAATGAGCGCGGATGCGAAGTGACCATTTATCCGGCGCTTACTACAGCAGAAGAGATCCTCGCCGCAAATCCGGACGGAATCATGCTGTCCAACGGCCCTGGAGATCCGAAAGAGTGCGTATCCATTATCAAAGAGATTAAAAAACTGTACGATTCCAATGTACCGATCTTTGCAATCTGTCTTGGACATCAGCTGATGGCACTGGCTACCGGCGCAGATACCCACAAGATGAAATACGGCCACCGCGGCGGAAACCACCCGGTCAAGGATCTGGCAACCGGAAGAGTTTATATTTCTTCCCAGAACCACGGCTACGTTGTAGATACCGATACCCTGGATCCGAATGTGGCAGTTCCGGCCTTTGTGAACGTCAACGACGGCACCAACGAGGGACTCAAATACGTCGGCAAAAACATCTTTACCGTACAGTTCCATCCGGAGGCATGCCCTGGCCCGCAGGATTCCGGATACCTGTTTGATCGATTCCTTGAGATGATGGGAGGTAACAAATAATGCCAAAGAATCCGAATATTAAAAAAGTTCTGGTTATCGGTTCCGGTCCGATCGTCATCGGACAGGCAGCAGAGTTCGACTACGCAGGAACACAGGCGTGCCGTTCCCTGAAAGAAGAGGGAATGGAAGTTGTTCTTCTGAACTCCAACCCGGCAACCATCATGACCGATAAAGATATCGCAGACCGCGTTTACATCGAGCCGCTGACCGTAGAAGTGGTAGAGCAGCTCATCCAGAAGGAAAAACCGGACAGCGTTCTTCCGACTCTGGGAGGCCAGGCGGGACTGAACCTTGCGATGGAACTCGAAGAAAAAGGCTTCTTAAAAGAAAACAACGTACGCCTGATCGGTACCACAGCACAGACCATCAAAAAAGCAGAGGACCGTCAGGAATTCAAAGATACCATGGAAAAAATCGGCGAGCCGGTAGCGGCATCCCTGGTTGTCCATGATGTACAGGCTGGTATCGATTTCACCAACAAGATCGGTTATCCGGTTGTACTGCGTCCGGCTTACACCCTCGGCGGAAGCGGCGGCGGTATCGCTTACAACGAAGAAGAGCTGATCGAGATCCTCTCGAACGGACTCCGTCTTTCCCGTGTCGGCGAAGTACTCGTTGAAAGATGTATCGCCGGATGGAAAGAGATCGAGTACGAGGTAATGCGGGACAGCGTAGGAAACTGCATCACCGTCTGCAACATGGAGAACATCGACCCGGTCGGCGTTCACACCGGAGACAGTATTGTCGTAGCACCGTCCCAGACCCTGGGAGATAAAGAGTATCAGATGCTGCGTACTTCCGCACTCAACATCATCACCGAGCTCGGTATCACCGGCGGATGCAACGTACAGTATGCGTTGAATCCGGACAGCTTCGAGTACTGTGTTATCGAGGTAAATCCGCGTGTCAGCCGTTCTTCCGCACTGGCTTCCAAAGCGACCGGTTATCCGATTGCAAAGGTTGCTGCAAAGATCGCACTTGGCTACACTCTGGATGAGATCCCAAACGCCATTACCGGAAAAACCTACGCAAGCTTCGAGCCGATGCTGGATTACTGTGTTGTAAAAATCCCGCGTCTGCCGTTCGATAAGTTTATCAGTGCAAAACGTACCCTGACCACACAGATGAAGGCAACCGGTGAGGTTATGAGTATCTGCAACAACTTCGAGGGCGCGCTGATGAAAGCCATCCGTTCCCTGGAACAGCACGTAGATTCCCTGATGTCCTATGACTTCAGCCACCTGTCAAAAGACGAGCTGATCGAAGAGCTTCACATCGTAGACGATATGAGAATCTGGAGAATCGCAGAGGCGATCCGTCAGGGCATCTCCTACGACGAGATCCACGAGATCACCAAAATCGATGTATGGTTCATCGATAAGCTGGCTATCCTCGTTGAGATGGAGCAGGCATTACAGGCCAAAGAGCTGGATGAGGATCTGCTGCGCGAAGCAAAACGCCTTGAGTTCCCGGATTATCTGGTGGCAAAACTGGCAGGAAAGACCGAAGAAGAAGTAAAAGCGTTAAGAAAACAGTATGATATCACCGCAGCTTACAAGATGGTAGATACCTGTGCCGCTGAGTTCGCAGCAACTACACCGTATTACTATTCCGTATACGGCGGCGAAAACGAAGCTGTCGAGACAAACGACAGAAAGAAAGTCCTCGTCCTTGGTTCCGGCCCGATCCGTATCGGACAGGGTATCGAGTTTGACTTCTGCTCCGTACATTGTACCTGGGCATTCAAGAAAGAGGGCTATGAGACCATCATCATCAACAACAACCCGGAGACCGTCAGCACCGACTTCGATATCGCAGATAAACTGTATTTCGAGCCGCTGACACCGGAAGATGTAGAAAATATCGTCAACATCGAGCATCCGGACGGAGCCGTTGTACAGTTCGGCGGCCAGACCGCGATTAAGCTGACCGAAGCACTCCTGAAAATGGGTGTGCCGATCCTTGGAACATCTGCAGAGAACGTAGATGCCGCAGAGGACCGTGAGCTGTTCGATGAGATCCTGGAGCAGTGTGAAATCCCGCGTCCGAAGGGACACACCGTATTCACCGCAGAAGAGGCGAAAAAAGCAGCCAACGAGCTCGGCTATCCGGTACTCGTCCGCCCGTCCTACGTCCTTGGAGGACAGGGTATGCAGATCGCCATCAGCGATGAGGACGTCGATGAATTTATCGGCATCATCAACCGGATCGCACAGGAGCATCCGATCCTGGTTGATAAATATCTGCAGGGCAAGGAGATCGAGGTTGATGCAGTCTGCGACGGCACCGATATTCTGATTCCTGGTATCATGGAGCACATCGAGCGCGCCGGCGTTCACTCCGGAGACAGTATCTCCGTTTATCCGGCACAGAGCATCAGCCAGCATGCAAAAGACACTATCGTAGAGTATACGAAACGTCTGGCAAGATCCCTGCATGTCATTGGTATGATCAACATCCAGTTCATCGTATGCGGTGAGGATGTTTACGTCATCGAGGTCAACCCGCGTTCTTCTCGTACCGTGCCATACATCAGCAAGGTAACCGGAATCCCGATCGTGCCGCTGGCAACGAAAGTCATCCTCGGCCACACGATCCGCGAGCTTGGCTACGAGCCGGGACTGCAGAGAGAGGCAGATTACATTGCCATCAAGATGCGGGTATTCGCGATAGAGAAGATTCGCGGCGAAGATAACTCCTTAGGACCGGAGATGAAATCCACCGGTGAGTGCCTTGGTATTGCAAAGACCTTCAACGAGGCTCTTTACAAAGCATTCCTCGGCGCCGGAATCAACCTGCCGAAATATAAAAACATGATCATCACCGTAAAGGATGAGGATAAAGAGGATATCGTTCCGATCGCACAGAGATTCCAGGCTCTCGGCTACAAGATCTATGCGACGAGAAATACCGCGAAAGCCCTGAACGAGAACGGCGTCAATGCGATCCGCACCAACAAGATCGAGCAGCCGTCCCCGAACCTGATGGACCTGATCCTCGGCCACAAGATCGACCTCGTCATCGATACTCCGTCCCAGGGCGTTGAGCACTCCAAAGACGGATTCGTCATCCGCCGGAACGCGATCGAGACAGGTGTCAACGTACTGACCTCTCTGGATACCGCAACCGCACTCGTAACCAGTCTGGAAAATACAGATGTGAAGAAGCTGACCCTGATCGATATCGCAACGATCGACAAGAGATAAGCATGATAGAAGCATAAAGCAAAGAAAAGCTCTCTGCTGCAGAAACAAAGCGGCAGAGAGCTTTTTTGGCCGAATGTGGGTTATGGATTTTACAAAAAAGAAAACGTGACGCGCTTGTGTTTTTAGCATAAGTATGATAGATTTTTAATAGAATGCCAGAAAAGGGCATCCAATTCAAAAAGAGAAAGGTACATATCGTATGAACATCATTGAGTGGTTAAAGGTTATCCTGCTGGGTATCGTAGAGGGCATTACCGAGTGGCTTCCGATCAGCAGCACCGGCCACATGATTCTGGTAGATGAGTTTATTAAGCTGAATGTGACAGCTGATTTCAAGAATGTTTTTGAAGTTGTCATCCAGCTCGGTGCAATCCTTGCGGTTGTCGTCATCTATTTCTGGGATCTCTGGCCGTTTCATGGCAAAAGCAAAGCGAAAAGCAAGAGCTATTTTGCCAATCCAAGCGACAACAAGGTCTTTGCAGGTATTCAGAACTTTGTAGACAATTACTGTTATCTGGACAAAATTATCATGTGGTTCAAGATCGTCGTATCGTGTCTGCCGGCAGCCGTGATCGGACTGGCATTCAACGACTGGATCGAGGCCCATCTGATGAATTACGTGATCGTAGCACTGATGCTGATCATCTATGGTGTCCTCTTCATCATCATTGAGAATTACAACAAGACGAGAACACTGTCTGCAACAAAAATCAAAGAGATTACCTGGAAAAATGCGCTGTATATCGGTGTTTTCCAGCTCCTTTCCATCGTACCGGGAACTTCCCGTTCGGGAGCAACCATCATCGGCGGTATCCTGCTGGGATGCTCGAGAGAGCTGGCATCGGAGTACACGTTTTTCCTTGCCGTTCCGGTTATGTTCGGCGCGAGCCTTTTAAAACTGGTAAAACACGGCTTTGCCTTTACCGGTGTTGAGATGGCGATCATGATCGTCGGCATGCTGGTGGCATTTGCGGTATCGATTTTTGCCATCAAATTCCTGATGCAGTACATCAAGAAGCACGATTTCAAAGCCTTCGGCTGGTACCGTATCGTACTCGGTGTGATTGTGCTGCTGTATTTCGTAATCAAAACCGTAATTCTGAAAGCATAAAATCGAACAATTCCGAAAATTTACCGGGAAAAATAGAAGAAGAAGTATCGTAAAATGAAAAAAATTGTGCGATACTTCTTTTTTTACGCGAAAATTACAAAAAACCCTGTAAAAAGTAACCAAAAGCTGATATAATAGGACACAAGAGAGACGCAGAACCAGAAATTAAAAAAAATACCGAAAATTTGCCATATTTTTATTGACTAAAGATATTCTTATGGTAAAATAAATGTGTGCGCCCCGAGGATATCTTTATTTTCGGTGCAATCAGTATAGGGTGAACGTATCATCCAGGGCAATCTGGAAATACTTTACTATAACCTATCAAAATTACAAGTAGGAGGAAAAGTAACAATGGCAAAATGGGTTTACATGTTCACTGAAGGTAATGCAGACATGCGTAACCTTCTCGGTGGAAAAGGCGCAAACCTGGCTGAGATGACAAACCTGGGACTTCCTGTACCACAGGGATTCACGGTAACAACCGAGGCTTGTACACAGTACTATGAGGATGGCAGACAGATCAACGACGAGATCATGGGTCAGATCATGGAAGCAATCGATAAAATGGAAGGAATCACAGGAAAGAAATTCGGAGATGCTAAGAATCCGCTGCTCGTTTCTGTACGTTCCGGAGCAAGAGCTTCCATGCCAGGTATGATGGATACCATCCTGAACCTTGGTCTGAACGAAGAGGTTGTTGAAACTCTGTCACAGGCTTCCGGCAACCCACGTTGGGCTTGGGACTGCTACAGAAGATTCATTCAGATGTTCTCTGACGTAGTTATGGAAGTTGGTAAAAAATACTTCGAAGAGCTGATCGACAAGATGAAAGAGGAGAAAGGCGTAAAACAGGACGTAGATCTTGACGCAGATGACCTCAAAAAACTGGCTGAGCAGTTCAAAGCTGAGTACAAAGCTAAAATCGGTGAGGATTTCCCGACCGATCCTAAGGTACAGCTGATGGAGGCTGTAAAAGCCGTATTCCGTTCCTGGGACAACCCGAGAGCAAACGTTTATCGTCGTGACAACGACATCCCGTATTCCTGGGGTACCGCTGTTAACGTACAGATGATGGCATTCGGAAACATGGGAGATGACTGTGGTACAGGTGTTGCCTTCACTCGTGACCCTGCTACAGGAGAGAACGGTCTGTTCGGAGAGTTCCTGACAAATGCACAGGGCGAGGACGTTGTTGCCGGTGTTCGTACTCCGCAGCCGATCACCCAGCTTGAGAAAGACCTTCCGGAGTGCTACAAGCAGTTCATGGAACTGGCTATGAAACTTGAGAATCATTTCCACGACATGCAGGATATGGAGTTCACGATCGAGGAAGGCAAGCTCTACTTCTTACAGACACGTAATGGTAAGAGAACTGCTCCGGCTGCAATCCAGATCGCATGCGATTTAGTAGATGAGGGACAGATCACTCCTGAGGAAGCTGTTTGCAGAATCGAAGCAAAATCCCTTGATCAGTTATTACATCCGACCTTCGATCCGGCTGCATTAAAGGCAGGCGAAGTGATCGGACAGGCTCTTCCGGCTTCCCCGGGTGCTGCAGCTGGTAAAGTTTGCTTCACAGCAGATGACGCGAAGGCAGCTGGTATCGGCGGCAAGGGCGAGAGAGTGATCCTGGTTCGTCTTGAGACATCCCCGGAGGATATCGAGGGAATGCACGCTGCA
>ENA-ORLU01002586-ORLU01002586.1-human-gut-metagenome-genome-assembly--contig:-NODE-2586-length-10281-cov-2.725598_pt1 | contig 10281 bp, 6 predicted proteins | sample MGYA00243009_ERZ508833 | MGnify/ENA primary metagenome ERZ508833 (study PRJEB26277, sample SAMN04329763) | human gut metagenome | biome: human-associated habitat | host: Homo sapiens | place: USA...
AGTAAGCTTTTTTCATCATTTACTGTGTTTTTTGCTAATTTTCCATTTTCATTACAAGTTATTACTATTTGATATAAGTCATCTACTAATTGACTTGCAAGATTAACTGCATGAACACTTTCTGGAGAATTACCTGACCTTGCAAAAGATATTAAAAGTGTTGGCATACCTTTTATAAAATAACTTTTGGGGCTTGCTACTAAGTCTGTTGTAGCTATAGCTTCTACTCTTTTATTTAATAAACTTGTTAAATATGGTTCACAAACCTCGCCTGCAAAAGCTGATGTTCCTGCTCCTGTTAGTATTATTCTAAATTCCTTTTTAGATAAGAAAGAATCTATAAAAGATTTTATTTCTATTTTATTTTTTATTAAGTTTTTAACTGATTCTCTCCAAGTATCTGGTTGTTGTATTATTTCTTTAGCAGTATTTAAACCACTACAATCTTCTAATCTTGAAATTTCTAATCCTAATAACTTACTTATAACTTTTTCCATTATTTACTCTCCCTCTCTCTTTATTACACTACTATTGTATCTATTTCATTTTTATATGTATTTGTAATTTCGTATCTATAATTTGCTTTTTTGTATTTGATATTTATTGTTATTTAATATGATATATATTTTAAATATGTAGCTAGAATAATAAATTTTTAAAATATGGTCGAAAATTTACTATGTGATTATAAATAAATTTAAGGTATATATAATTTTGAAATCTAAATTGTAAAAACTACTTTTATAAAAATCTAAAAGATAATAGAAATATTTACCTAAATAATCTGTCTATTATAATTTTTTATTTTTTTCATCAAAATTTTTTCTTCAATATACATTTTAAATCTATTTCCTGACCAATTTTCATTTTTTATATCATTTTCCTGAATTGCATGTTCTATTTCATGATAAATTGTTTCTAATATTTTTATATTATCTTTTGAAAAATCTTTAATTAAATTTTCTTTTAATAACACATACATCCTTTTATTCTTTTTAATTTTAAGTCTTCCACTAGTGATAGTCATTTCATCATCAATTTCAACAAAATTATGAATACCATCTATTCCTTTTTGTAATTCTATTCCTTTTGCAAAATCACATAAAACACATTCTATTATTTCTTGAAATTCATTATTTTGTAATAAAAAATATATGATATATTTGCAGATTTCAATAGGAATTATGCCATTTTCTAATTTAAATTTATTCAAATCAACTAAAAAATTAGATTTTTCTTCAATATTCATAGATATTTTATTTTCTAAAAAATATTTATATTTTTCAAGATATTTATAGTCAATATTAAAAGATTTATTGACATATCTTTCATTTATTATTTCATAAGCTTCTCTATTATATATAATCTTTCCCTTATTTTTTTCAATATAACTATCTATTATTTTTCTATCAATTGCATCTAAAGTTCCATATTTAAAAATATAATTATACAATATTGCTTTACAGGTTACAGTATTATAAAAATCTATATTATTAATTTTACATTCATTTTCGATTATATCAATATATTTATTTTTCTTAACATATTTTCCACTCTCATTCATTTTAGAATCAAATAATTCCTCTAATTCCATGCCATTCCAATTAGTTCTAAGATAAAGAGCTACTAAACTATCAATATAGTTAAATTCAAGTTTTTCGTTTATACATTTATCTATGTATTCTACATAAACATTTATTTTTTTACACGTTTTAAAAATATATTTATTTAATGAATCTCTATTTCCAATATTATTTTCTAAGGACATCATCTCTTTATAAATGTCAAAATCAAATATTTCAATATTAGATTCTTTCATTGTATGATTTGTTTTAATCATAATCATATCAATACATTTTCTTATATTATCATAATTTTTATACCACTTTATAATTTGTAAGCCTAATTTCAAATTATTACTTTTATAAAATTCTAGTATATTATTATATATTTTTCTTGAAAATTCATTCAAATTTACATCTTTGATATTTATTGCAATTAAAATATAAAATAAATTTTTATATTCTTTAATATTTATATCTTTAAATTCTTCATAAATAAATTGATTCAATTTTTCACTTGCAATTTCTATTGAAAAATCATCATTTTCTATATATTCAACAAGAAACTCAAAATTCATTTTTTTCATTTTACTGTTTTCCATTTATTTAATAATTATGTACGATTACTATCAACTAAATATAACATTGGATCACTATACTATTTCTCTTGTTTTACCTTCCTTGCTTGGAGTAATAACTGCAGTAATAATTCCATTACGATCAATAGATGATTTTCTTCCGTTTGGTAATTTAATTGATGCAGAACCTATATTTATACTTGAAAAAATGTCTATAGCAGAAAGAATCTCATCTTCACTAATATTATATTTTTTAGTTAAAGCATCCATATCTTCTGGAGATAATGATATATCAATGTTTGGTTTTCTTTGACTATAAATACTAGATGGAATTCGACTTAATAATTCATTTTGTAACATAAATTTTTCAAAACTTTTAAATGTCTTAAAAGTATAATCATAATTTGCACCAGCTCTTATTAAGCTATCAACTTTCACTAATATTTCAGGAGTTACTCCTTCTGTTAATCTTTTTGTACTATCTAAAATTTGTAATAATTCTTTATCTTGTTCGCTTAAAGTTATCTTTGGCAAATCTGTAGCTTGACTAGAATATAGTTCATATGATTCTTGTTGCAATGCTTCTTCTATTTTTGATTTAGAATTTGCATTTTTGACTTTTATTGCACAACCAGAAGCATTATAATGTCCTCCTCCTCTATGTGAAGTGGCTAGTTGTAATACATTAAAATTGCCATATACTGGTGTACTCCTAAATTCTACATTGTACTCTCCTGGTATATTTTCAGCCAACATACACATAAAACTGCAATTTTCAATATCTCCCATTTTAAAAATTTTCTTTTGAGGACTACGAACACCAAATGTTCTATTTAATTCATTTACTTCTAAATTATCCATTGATAAAATCATTCCAAAAGTATCACCTATAGGAAATGTTTGTGTTTTTAATAAAGTTTGTGCTATACCAACTTCTTCTCTTAGATTACTTTTTCTAGTACAACAAAATAATACTTGTTCATAATCTGCTCCTAACTTAATTAATTTTGATAAGCTTTGTAATGTGTCAGATTTTAAAAACTTTAATTTAGCAGTATCTGTTAATAAACCTAGTGTTAACATATTGGCTATTTGTGGATTAATTTTTTCTTTTTCAAATTCATTTAATAATATTTCACACACTGAACTTGCGTTTGAATTGCGAAGTACATTCTTATCTGGAAGAGCTAATTCATCTTCGATACAGACAGCACCATTAATTTTTCCATGATGATCTATAACATAAGTGTTTTCCGGAGATGAGTTTTTAAACAGTGTATTTTCTGCATAACTAACTGTACTCGTATCTAAAATTACAGAAATCCCATCTTTTTCTACAGAAGTAGTAACAGGAATATTTCCTACTATTCGATTAAAAGCTCTTACTTCATTTGTCACTACATATTGTGCATCTATTCCTTGTCTTTTTAAATATTCTACAACAGCTCGTGAAGAACTAATCGCATCTCCATCTGGAAATTTATGAGCATAGACGTATACTTTTTTATTTTTTCTTCTTGCTTTTTCTATTATTTCTTCTATCATAATTCTCTCCTAATTTTTTGGCAATTTCTTATTTTTAAATCTATTGATTAATCTTTGGAAGAAACCAATATTGTTATTTGGTTCTATTGATATTTGTTTTATTTCTTCTTTTAATTTTTCATTTTCAAGTTTTAATTGTTTATTTTCTTCATTTAATTTTAAATAATTATTGTATATATCCTTATTCATTACATCATTACATTCATCTTGTTTTTTTTGAAAAAGCATATCATCTTGCTTTTTTAATTGTTCTATTTCTTTATCTTTTTGTAATCTTTCATTTTTATACAATTCATTAAATTCATTTTCTTCAGGTTCTATGCCATCTTTTTTATCTAACATAAGTTTATATTCTTTTATTGCTATTGTATAATCTAAAAATATTTCCGAATTAGTAATATCGTTATTGTTTATATAATCTTTATTCAACAGTATTAACTTTCCACCTAATATATTTAGAAAAAATATTTCATATTGTTTTATTGGAACATGATAGTTTTTATCAGTATTAACATTTTTTTGTAATTTTTTTAAATATGTTTGATAAAAAGTTTCCTCATCATTTATATCTTTTAACTTTAATTCATTAAATTCAATTTTTCTCATTAGCTCTCTCCAATATTATAATTTGGTATTATTTATTAATGCTTCATCTAATTCATTATCTTTCTCCCCTTTGCCTTATATACCAATCATCAATTTCTTTTTCCTTGTCCTTAGTGCTTTGTTTTTGTTTTACATTTTCATAAACTTCTGTTGCCCTAACTAATATATTTTTGCCTTTATAAAATTCTTTTGTTATGGTTGCTTGAGGATATTCCATTTTTAATTTTCTTATATATTCTTTTATGTGTTCTTCCATGTTATTTTTATTGGCATAATCTTCTACCCTAAATATTTTTGACTCTAATTCTTTTTCCAAAACAAAACACCACCTTTTTTCATTTACTTTTTAAATTTTACCATATTAGCAAAAAAATACAATAATTCAAAATATTTTACTTTTATTTAATAATTATGTACGATTACTATCAACTAGTATATTATATTTCTTTCAGTCTATTAAGAAAAGATTTCTTTTTTATTATTTTTGTTCCAATATTTTCAATAAAAAATTCCATGGTCCTGTTTTATCTGTTAGACCATCATAATTATTATTAATTCTCTCTAATACTTCATCCTTAGTAAAAAATTTTATTTCTGCAACTTCCTCTTCTTGTAATTTAATCTTTGATATATCTATATCTTTTGTAATCAAATAACATTCATTAAATTGATTATTAGTAATCTTTCCTTTTGTTGTTTTTGAACATGATCCAACTAAATATTTTATATCCTCATCACATATATCTATTCCTAGTTCCTCCTTACATTCTCTTATTAATGCTTGTCTACCAAATTCTCCTACATCAACATGTCCTCCAACTGTTACATCCCATAAATTAGGCCACAATTTTTTGTTTGCACTTCTTTTTTGAAGTAATATATTTGAATTTTTATCTATAACAAAGGCATACACACATCTATGCCACAAACCTTTCCTATGACATTCTTCTCTTGTTTCGATTCTTCCAGTAAATTCTCCTCTTTCATTTAAAACATCTAATTTTTCTTGTTTCATATATTCTGTAACTTCTTTATCTAATCTTGTTCCAATTTCTTCTAAATGTTCATATAAATATCTACATAAATTAGTTCTAAAAATTGCAAAATTTAATAATTCTATTTGTTCATAATTTTCATTATATTGCTTATATCCATATAAACTTCCAATAATTTGTATTAAATAAATATATGCACAATATTTTAAATCAAATTCATTTAATTTTACATATTTTGAAACTTCCTTAACATATTCTATAAAAGTATCTATATTCATCTCGCCATTTTTTACATCTTTATCAATATATGTATATGATCTTATTATTTCCCACATTATTGGTAATCTCTTAGCAGATTCAAAATCAATTACTGATGTTTCTTTTTCATTATTATATATCAATTGTTGAACACTATAATCTCCATGACTATTCATTATTGACATTTTTGAAATAATTGAAAAATCAAATTGTTCTTTTAGTTTTTTTGAAATTTCAATTTTATCTTCTAAATCTTTTAAGAAAACTTCTTTATATTTATTATCTTTTTTTATTGATTTCTTAAAGTCTTCCATTTGAATTATTTTATTTTCTAAACTTTCTTTTGAAAACCATTTTTCAATTATGTTTTCATCATCAAGTTTTTTATATTTTTGAAGCTCTTTTATTATTCTTCCAAGTATTGTTGCACTTTCTATCACTTTATCATGATCACCTGTATTATTCTCAATTGTATATCCATCGATAAATTTTTGGAGTATTATTATTTCATTTTCATATTTTTTATAAAATTCATTTGATTTTGTTTTTATGTATTGAGGAACATTTATTTTTCTACACTTTAAAAAGTTAATTATTTGTATTTCTTTTACTATAGACTCTTCTTTTCTACTTTCATCAAACTCTTTCAAAATATACTTTTGCCCATCTTCTCCTAAAATTTTATATATATTAGCTGTTCCTTTTTCTATTTTTTCAATTTTATTTACAGCTATTTCATACTTTTCTTGTAACATATTTTTTATTTTAACTTCATTTAATTTTGATTTATATATTGACATTTTTTCTCCAATCATAATTTTACTTTTTTCTTTACTTCTCCATATATTTTTAATACTTTCAAAAACAGAAAACAAAGAAATGCTAACATATATCAATGTCCACATCACTTTGTTTTAATTTTAATCTTTTACATTATAATATACTGTTTTATCATTATATGTTATTTTATAATATTCTTCTGGTAATGCTGTTGTAGAGTTTATATAATATGGTATAATTGTTATCATCTGATTTCCATCTTTATCAAACATTTGATATCCTCTGTCTTTTCTCTCATAAGTTTCTGATATTTCTATTTCTTCTGTATATTCTGCATACTTTTTCTTCCTTAATTGTCGTAATACTTCATCTTTCTTTAATTTACTATTATCACTACCTGTTATTTCATCTATGTTTGCAATTATATCATTTGGTATTATTTCATCAAATTCTTTCCAGTTTTCTTCTGGGTTTGATTTTGATATTTTTGTTCTTTGCTCAATTTTTACTTTATATATTTTTTTTAACAAATTATTTTCATTTCCGTTTACTTTTATTATTTTATATAAACTGCCAATTTTTACTTCATGTCCTCTTACTATATCTATAGTTGCTCTATCTTGTACATCTATCATCTCATTGCTTTGTTTTTTTTCATCATCATATACCCATTTATATAATTTAATTTCTAAGTCAAAGCTATTAATATTTGAAAAGCCATTTTTGTAGTCTTGAACTGTATATCCATATTTATTTAATTTTTCCTTATTTGTTTTTAAATTTAATGCATCTAAATCTCTTTTATAAAAACTATATAAGTTTATACTTGCTGTATCTTGTACTCCTATCTTTTCATATGAATACAATCTTACACCATTTATATATCTAGTTGTTACTTCTATACTATAATTAGTGGTATCATTTTCATTTTTGTCAAACCTGAAATATAATTGTGGTCCTTGTTCTTCATCATATTTAATATCTGTTAAATACAATGTAATATCTTCTTTACTTATTAGTTTTACTTCTTTTCCATCATATTTTTTTGTTACACTTATTTTTAATATTAAAACTCCTATTATAACAATTGCTATTATAATTCCTACTATTTTTAATACTGTTTTTATTTTTTCCATATCCTTTTCTCCTTTTATTTTATAATTAAATTATATCATAACATGTCTAATTTAACAAGTTGCCTAAGTAAAAAAGACTGGCATCTTTTACAATGTCAGCCTTTTTACTATTTTAATTTTTTTGTGTTTATTTCAACTTATATAAATATTAGTAACCTTTCCAATTACTGGTTTTTACCACAGCAGTTCTTATATTTCTTCCCACTTCCACAAGGACATGGATCATTACGTCCAACTTTAGGCCCATCATTAACAACTGGTTTGTGTTCTTCAACTTTCATTTTTTCACCATTATCCAAGCTATTTAATGCTTGTAAAGCTGCACCTGTTATTTTAGCTGTTTCCTCACGTTTTACTTCATCTTGTTTACGAAGATTCATCATCATTTGAACTACATCATGTTTGATATCTAATACCATTTCATCAAACATATCCATACCCTCTATTCTGTATTTTACAACAGGATCTTGTTGTCCATAAGCTCTTAAACCAATACCATCTTTTAACTCATCCATTGCATCAATATGATCCATCCATTTTTGATCAACTACTTTAAGCATTACAACTCTTTCTAGTTCTCTCAATTCTTCTGAACCAATTTCTGCTTCTTTCTTATCATATTCTGATAATGCTACTTCTTGTAATTTTTCTATTATTTTGTTTGAATCTTTTGCATTTTCCTTTACGAAATCACTAATATCTACACCAAATATATTTTTTATATTTGTATTTAATGCTTCTTGATTTACATCATTATCACCTGCAAATTGTGAAATTACAACTTCTTCTGCTAAAGATTTTATCATATTTAAAATGTTATCTTTTAAGTTTTCACCATCAAGAACTTGTCTTCTTTGTTTATATATGATTTCTCTTTGTGCATTCATTACATCATCATATTTTAATACATTCTTTCTGATACTAAAGTTTCTTCCTTCAACTTTCTTTTGAGCTGATTCTACTGCATTACTGATGATTTTGTTTTCGATTGGAATACTTTCATCCATTCCTACTGCATTATATACTTTTGTAATCATGTCTCCACCAAAGATTTTCATTAAGTCATCATCTAATCCTATATAGAATTTTGACTCTCCTGGGTCTCCTTGACGTCCACTACGACCTCTTAACTGATTATCAATTCTTCTTGATTCATGTCTTTCTGTTCCTATTATTTTTAGACCACCTGCAGCTAAAACTTTTTCTTTTTCTTCTTTGATTTCTTCATCATATTTCTTTTCTAATTCATTGAATTTTTCTCTAGCTCTTAATATTTCTTGGTCATCTGTTTCATAATATGTATTTGATTCTTCAATTAAGTTTTCTGGGACTTTATTTTTTCTCATTTCTTGTTTTGCAAGATATTCACTATTTCCTCCAAGCATAATATCAGTACCACGTCCCGCCATGTTTGTTGCAATTGTTACTGCTCCAAATTTTCCTGCTTGTGCTATTATTTCGGCTTCTTTTTCATGATATTTTGCGTTTAATACTTCATGCTTAATACCTTCTTTTTTCAATATGTTGCTTAATTTTTCAGATTTTTCTATTGAAACTGTACCAATTAATACTGGTTGTCCTTTTTCATGACTTTCTTTTACACTTTGTACTATTGCATTAAATTTTGCTTTTTCATTTTTATAAATTGCATCATTTAAATCTTTTCTTATCATTGGCTTATTTGTTGGAATTGAAATTACATCCAAATTATAGATTTCTTCAAACTCTGCCTCTTCTGTCATTGCAGTACCTGTCATACCTGACAATTTATCATACATTCTAAAATAGTTTTGGAATGTGATTGTTGCAAGTGTTTTTGACTCATCTGCAATTTTTACACCTTCTTTTGCTTCAATTGCTTGATGTAATCCATTATTATATCTTCTTCCATACATAATACGTCCTGTAAATTCATCTACAATTAAGACTTCTCCATCTTTTACGATATAATCAATATCTTTTTTCATTACTCCATGTGCCCTTAATGCTTGATTTACATGGTGAACAAGTGTTGAATTTTCTATATCATTAAAGTTCTCTAAATGAAATGTTTCTTCTGCTTTCTTAATTCCCTTTTGTGTTAATGATGCAGATTTTGCTTTTAAATCAACTATATAATCATAATTTTCATTATCTTCTGCTTGTGCTTCATCTTTTACATCTTCTTCTACAATTATTTTTGGTGTTAATCTTTTTACAAAATCATTTGCTTTTTTATATAAATCTGATGATTGATTTGCTCTTCCAGAAATGATAAGTGGTGTTCTTGCTTCATCTATTAATATACTATCAATCTCGTCTACGATAGCATATGCTAAATCTCTTTGAACTAATTGTTCTTTATATATAACCATGTTATCTCTTAGATAATCAAATCCATATTCATTATTTGTTCCATATGTTATGTCACACGCATATGCTTCTTTCTTTTCATTTGGTTTCATTTCATTTACAATTATACCAACTGTCATTCCAAGGAATTTATATAGGTTTCCCATCATTTCTCCTTGATATTTAGCTAAGTAATCATTAACTGTAATTACATGAACACCCTCACCTGTTAAAGCATTTAAATATGCTGGTAATGTTGCAACTAATGTTTTTCCTTCACCAGTTTTCATTTCGGCGATTCTACCTTGATGAAGTATGATACCACCTATTAATTGTACATCAAAAGGTCTCATACCTAAAACTCTAACAGCAGCTTCTCTTACAACAGCAAAAGCTTCTGGTAATAAATCATCTAGAGTTTCTCCATTACTTAATCTTTCTTTAAATTCTGTTGTCTTATTTTGTAATTCTGCATCTGTCAATTCTTTCA
>ENA-ORLU01002592-ORLU01002592.1-human-gut-metagenome-genome-assembly--contig:-NODE-2592-length-10274-cov-4.288222_pt1 | contig 10274 bp, 8 predicted proteins | sample MGYA00243009_ERZ508833 | MGnify/ENA primary metagenome ERZ508833 (study PRJEB26277, sample SAMN04329763) | human gut metagenome | biome: human-associated habitat | host: Homo sapiens | place: USA...
TCTGACATGTCCTTCACCCTCCTGATTTTAGTATATTATTTTGAGCGTGGGGTGTCAAGTTTTATTATACAACATCATTATATTGCTCAAAATAGCACTTACGCTTGTATATTGTGGTTGTTATAACTTAAAAATGGCTTTTTTTGCTTACGCTGATGAAGGGTGATAAGGTGGTCGAGGGTGCGGAAATAGGTGCCGATTTGCTGCTGTTCCGTTGCTGAAAGTGGAAGCATAACGCTTACTTTACCTATCTCGTCCTTGTTTATTTTCATAGGAATGGCTGTTTTGAGCGTTCTATTAGCTAACCCTTTTTGAACATAATCTGATTGAATAGCATTACTCAAAAAATAGGGGTCAGTGCCTTTGTATTTCAACAAGGCAAGGCTTACATAATACGCTTTTAAGCCATTATCTGTTACAACATTCGTAGTTCCAACATCACCTATTCGTGTCATTAAAATATCATTTTCCTGTGGATATACTTTGTAATCTCTCTTAAAATCTTCTTCAGAAATGAATTTTGAAGATTTTAATGTTGCAATGTTTTCTACCGACAAAAACATAATTCCGCTGTTTTGATAATTTGGTGTCTGATGAACACCATCATATATTCCAACTATATCCCCCAACTCACGCAGTTCCCAAGTTTTACAGCCAAACCAATCAAATGCCAGTCTACTCCGCTACAAAACTTCGTGAAAAAATATAAATTGTGTCATTTAAGGCATTGTAAATTTGTCAAATATATGGTATAATATAATAAATATATACTTATACCGAAATCCAGCGTAAAAAACGTTAAATAAATACATAAGGAGTAAAAACAATGGCTGAAAACGAAAACAGCAAAGATCTTCTGAGCGTTCTGTGGGCAGGCGCAGATATCCTTCGCGGAAAAATGGACGCTAACGAGTACAAGAATTATCTGTTAGGCATAGTGTTCTATAAATACCTCTCCGACAGCTTTCTGACCCATGTTTACGACCTGCTGAACAACAAGGAACCCGAAAACATGACAGTCGCCCAAAGAGCCTATGAGGAAGTTTTTTCTACTGAGGACGCCGAGGAACTTCTCGAGGACATCAAGGAAAGCTATCATTATACGATAGACCCCGAACTTACATACACCAAAATTGCGGAGGCGGCGAACAACAACGCATTCCAGCGCGAAACGCTGCAAAAGGCGTTCAACAACGTTCAGCAGTCCGACAGCATATTTGCAAACCTTTTTGCCGACGTTGATCTCTATTCAACAAGGCTCGGTGCGGGTGAACAGAAGCAGTCCAGCATAATTGCTGAACTTGTCAAGACTATCAACAACGCAAATCTCCTGGGACATGAGGGCGATATTCTCGGCGACGCTTACGAGTATCTTATCGGACAGTTCGCGAGTGAAACCGGCAAAAAGGCGGGCGAATTCTATACACCGCAGGAGGTTTCGCAGATACTCACACGCATAGCGATCAAAGGTCAGGAGGACAAGCAGGGACTTCTGGTATACGACCCTGCAATGGGCTCCGGCTCGCTGCTGCTGAACGCAAAGAAGTATTCGAACCAGCCGAACTATATCCACTATTTCGGTCAGGAGCTGAACACTACCACATTCAACCTCGCAAGAATGAATATGTTCCTGCATGGAGTTGACCCGGAAAACCAGACCCTCAGAAACGCCGATACTCTTGACGCCGACTGGCCTACCGATGAGGAAACCGACTTTGATCTGGTTCTGATGAACCCTCCCTATTCTGCAAACTGGTCTGCTGCGCCGGGATTTCTGAACGATTCCCGTTTCTCCGATTACGGAGTACTTGCACCGAAATCAAAGGCGGATTACGCGTTCCTGCTTCATGGCTATTATCATCTGAAAAACACCGGTACAATGGCGATAATACTGCCCCACGGCGTGCTTTTCAGAGGAGCTGCCGAGGGAAAGATCAGGCAGAAGCTCGTTGACAGCGGCGCAATTTATGCGGTTATCGGACTGCCTGCTAACCTGTTCTACAATACCTCTATCCCTACAACGATAATCGCTCTGAAAAAGAACCGTCAGGGTCGTGACATTCTGTTTATCGACGCTTCCAGCCAGTTTGAAAAGGGAAAGAACCAGAACAAATTAACTCAGGCGAATATCGACCACATAATCCAGCTTTATGCCGACCGCAAGGACGTTGACAAGGAAGCGCACCTTGCAAGCTACGATGAAATCAAGGGCAACGACTACAACCTCAATATTCCGCGCTATGTAGACACATTCGAGCAGGAAGAGGAAATCAGCCTGTCGGATATTGCCGGCGAATTGCAGGCGCAGGACAAGGAGATTAAGACGGCACAGAGCGAGCTTCTTTCCCAGTTCGCCGAGCTTACGGCTTCCGACGAGCAGGCAAAGGCGGAGATCGCCGAGCTTATGAAAACTCTGGAGGGCTTATTCGATGAAAAATGAACAGAATGCACCGAAGATACGGTTCAAGGGTTTTACTGATGCTTGGGAACTGCGTAAGTTAAGTTTATCGTTTGATATTCTCCAGAACAATACACTTTCTAGGTCAGAATTAAGCATTGAAAACGGTGCTGCCAGAAACGTGCATTATGGGGATATCCTTGTAAAATATGGAGAAGTTCTTGACCTTAAAACAGAAGAACTTCCATTTATTCAGTCCAGCCAAACTGTGGATAAACTTAAAGGCTCATTTCTTCAGAATGGTGATATAATAATGGCTGATACCGCAGAAGATGAAACAGCGGGAAAATGCACTGAAATAGCCAATTTAGACAATATGAATGTGCTTGCTGGATTGCATACAATTCCATTAAGACCAAAGCAGAAATATGCAGTTGGATATCTTGGATATTATATGAACTCCGGTTCTTTTCACGATAAATTACTTCCTCTTATGCAAGGAACGAAAGTAACATCAATATCCAAATCAGCTTTGCAGGGAATGTCGATATTGCGCCCGGCTGACTTAGAAGAACAGCGCCAAATCGGCACTTATTTCCGCACTCTCGACCGCCTTATCACCCTTCATCAGCGTAAGTGTGAAACACTGCAAAAATTGAAGAAATCCATGCTTCAAAAAATGTTTCCGAAAAATGGAAGCTGTTTTCCGGAAATTCGGTTCGCAGGTTTCACTGACGCTTGGGAACAGCGTAAGTTCAGTGATTTCACTTTTCCGGCAGGAGAACGGAACAAAGATGACCTTGATTTAGAGCCATTTGCCATTACAAGTAATCAGGGTTTTATCGCTCAAAGTGAAGCTCATGATGACTTTGGCTACATGAAAGATGTTGACCGAAAAATGTATATTGTAGTAAAGCCAAACTCATTTGCCTACAATCCCGCAAGAATAAATGTCGGCTCTTTGGGATACTACGAAGGTGCAGAAAACGTCATAGTTTCGTCACTTTACGAGGTTTTCCAGACTGCTGAATATGTTGATGATAAGTTCCTGAAACATTGGTTTAAGACTAAGGCATTTCAGGATTGGATAGAGCGTTTACAAGAAGGCAGCGTCCGTCTTTACTTCTATTATGACAAATTATGCGAGTGCATAATGAGTATGCCATCCGTGGAAGAACAGAGGAAAATCGGAGCATACCTCGACAAGATAGATAACCTTATCACCCTTCATCAGCGTAAGCTGGAAACGCTGAAAAAACTGAAAAAAGCAATGCTCCAGAAGATGTTTATCTGAAAGGCGGTGCAAAAATGGCACTTGAAAACAAACTTGGAATCACCGAATCAGCCCAGCTTGCCCGTGAAGAGGAGCGTATCAGTAAGAAAAAAGCAGCAGAGCTTTTTGAAAACGGAATACTTGCTACGCTGAAACCCGGCAGTTTTTCCGCTCTGAAAGCGATACACAAATATCTCTTTGATGAGATCTACGATTTTGCCGGAAAAATCAGAACCGTGAATATCGCAAAGGGAAATTTCCGGTTTGCGCCGGTGATGTACCTTGAAGCCGCAATCGAGAACATCGAGAAAATGCCGCAGTCCACGTTTGACGAAATCGTTGATAAATACGTTGAAATGAACATAGCCCACCCATTCCGCGAGGGTAACGGGCGCAGCGGAAGAATCTGGCTCGACCTGATTTTCAAGGCGGAGCTTGGCAAAGTCGTTGACTGGAGCAAAGTCGATAAGGAAGATTATCTGCTTGCCATGGAGCGCAGTCCCATCAGAAGCACAGAAATCAAAGTCGTGTTAAATGCCGCGCTTACCGACAGAGTAAACGACCGGGAAATCTACATGAAAGGCATTGACCATAGCTACTATTACGAGGGATATACTGCATTCAAAACCGACGAATTGAAATGAAAGGTGTACTGTAATGGCTGAACTGGAACAGACTATCGAAGAAAAGTTAATAACCCAGCTTACCCAGGGCAAAAGCCAGTGGACATACCGCCCTGACCTGAACGACGAAAACAAGCTCTGGGACAACATCAGGCAGATACTTGAGCGCGGAAATAAGGAGCAGCTTGACGGCGAACCCCTCACCGATTCCGAATTTGAGCAGGTAAAGAACCAGCTTTCTTTTGCAACTTTCTATGACGCTGCGAAATGGATCGCTGGTGAAAACGGAGTTGCGCACGTTTCCGTCCAGAGGGACACCAAAACCGTACAGCTCACCGTGCTGAAGCGTGACGACATTGCAGGCGGTTCCAGCGTGTACGAAGTCATAAATCAGTACCGGGCGCTAAAGGACGACGAGTGCGATATTCACGACCAGAACCGCCGCTTTGACGTGTCGCTGCTGATAAACGGAATCCCGCTTATACATATCGAGCTGAAAAACCGTCAGCATTCCTACATGGACGGTTTCAGACAGATAAAGAAGTATATCCGTGAGGGCAAGTTTACGGGTGTGTTCTCTGCTGTGCAGATGTTTGTGGTTTCCAATGCAGTAGATACGAAGTATTTTGCGGCGGCGAGCGAGGAACAGCTCAATGAAAAGTTCCTTTCCGGCTGGGAGGATACTGCAAATACTCCGGTTACAGACTATCTGAAATTTGCTTCCCAGGTGCTTAAAATTCCCGAAGCGCATCAGATGGTAATGAAGTATGTAGTTCTTGACCAGGAGGATAAGAAACTGCTTCTGCTCCGTCCCTATCAGATCCACGCTATCGAGGCAGTCGGAAAGGCTTCGCGTCAGGGAAAATCCGGCTACATCTGGCATACCACCGGTTCCGGCAAAACAATGACGAGCTACAAGACTGCAAGAAATCTGCTGATCGACATTCCGAGCATTGAGAAAACCATCTTCCTCATTGACCGAAAAGACCTTGATATGCAGACAACGCAGGCGTTCCAGTCCTATGCAAACAACGATGTTGTCGATGTCGATGAGACAGATAATGTCGGCGACCTCATAAATAAGCTGAAAAACCAGAATCAGCAGGTTATCGTAACAACTATCCAGAAGCTGTCTATCGCTGTCAAAAAGCGCCTGCAGGAGGGTACTCCGGCTTACAATCGCATAAAGAATCTCCGAATTGCGTTTGTTGTTGATGAATGCCACCGCGCGGTAACTCCGAGAATGCAGAGATTACTCTCGCAGTTCTTCCGCAAATCCCTGTGGTACGGATTCACTGGTACGCCGCGTTTCGATGTAAATGCTTACCCCGCAGAGGGCGATCTACCGAGGACGACAGACCAGCTTTACGGCGAATGCCTGCACAAATACACCGTCAAGGAAGCTATCCGCGACGAGGCGGTATTAGGTTTTCAGACGGAGCACCTCGGCGCAAAGGATTTGAAAAAGGACGACGAAAACGAGAATCTGGCTATATACGAGACAGAAACTCATATGCTCCAGGTCCTTGATACTATCATCAACAAATCTAGGGAGAAACTCGGTTTCGCCAACGGCAGAGGAAAGACATACGAAGCTCTTCTGACCGTAAATTCCATTCAGAGGGCGCAGGCATATTATGAGCTGCTGGAGAAAGTCAAGGAAGGTAAAACAAGTATCGAGATAAGCGAAGAAACCAAGCGTGTGCTGCCCGATTTCCCGAAATTCGCAATAACCTACTCTGTATCAAGCGATGACGACAGCGAAAGCGCAGATCTGAACGTGCCGAAAATGCAGGAATCACTCAATGATTACAACGCCATGTTCGGCACTAAATACGGCATTGGCGAGATAAAGGGATACAACGCCAATCTGAACGACAGACTTGCACGAAAGAAATCAAAGTACAAGAGCCGCGACGAGCAGCTTGACCTTGTAATAGTCGTGAACCGGCTTCTTACCGGCTTTGACGCGCCCTGCCTTTCAACTGTGTTTATGGACAGGCAGCCAATGCACCCGCATGATATTATTCAGGCATTCTCGCGCACAAACCGTCTTTTTGACAAGCCCAAGACAGCCGGACAAATCGTAACATTCCAGTCACCGCACAAGTTCAAGGAAGCAGTTGACAAGGCTCTGATATTGTATTCAGCAGGAGGTCAGGCTTCTGTTCTGGCACCGGACTGGGATACGGTGCTGGCGGAATTCAGAAAGTCGCTGGCTTATGTCCGTGTTACAGCTGAAACTCCGGACGCGATAGCTGCACTTCCTAAAGAAGGTCAGCTGCGGTTTGCAAAGGCTTTCCAGGAGTTTGATAAGGTATTCGCAAATCTCAAGGCGTTTACCGGCTATGCCGATAATCCTGCGGATTTCTACGGAATCACTCAGGACGAGTATGAAAAATATGCTGCATGGTATCTGAACATAAAAGCAAAATATCCCCCTGAACCTGGTCCTGATGGTAGAGAAGATCCCATTGATTTTGAATACGAACTCAAAGCGTACAGCAAGGAGAAAATCGACTACGATTATATTGTCAGCCTGATTCAGACGGTAGTTTCTGCAACCGATGAAGAGCGCAGCGAACAGCACTTCCAGAATCTTCTCGGCGAAATCAACAAGTACATAGAGGAACTGCTTTCCACAAACCCGAAACTCGGTGCCCTTATGCAGGAATTATGGAATAATATCCGTGAAAATCCCGATGAATTCAAGGATAAGAGAGTGTCATACATTCTTGCGGATATGCGTAAGGAAACAATCGAAAGCGTCCTCAGAGAATTCGCTGAAAAATGGTGTGTTGCACTAGACGCAATATCCTACTCCGCTGACCGTTACGAATTCGGCGATACGGAAATCCCGGGGCTTAACAATCTTAAGAAGTCTGCGGATTTCGACCGATACGCCGCCGAACACGATGGGGTTTCGAAGTTCAAGTATCATCAGGCAATCAAGAAAGCTCTTGCGGACTTGCTGATTGATGAAATCATTCCTTTGCGTGACGATAATTACAGAATTGACGACGCGAAATTGGCTTTGCAAAGCACAAATGGATAATATAGTATATTTTCATGGGGCTAAGGTTTCCTTAGCCCCATTTTTTGTAATTTTTTACGCTTGGGAACTGCGTGAGTTCTCACAACTGTATAAGAAAGTTGCTGAAAAGAATGACTTGAGCTTTGGTACAGATAAAATAATATCGGTTGCAAATATGTATTTCAAAGCAGACACCAAAGAATCAAGCGATGATTATATGAAAACATATAATATAATGAGAATGGGCGATATTGCTTTTGAAGGAAACAAAAGTAAGAATTATGCTCACGGAAGGTTTGTAGAAAATACAATCGGAGATGGCATTGTATCACACGTTTTTGACGTTTTTAGACCTATTACTGATTATGATTTGTTCTTTTGGAAATACATGATAAACAACGAGGGCGTTATGGGAAGAATAATGACTCGTTGTACCAAGGCTTCAACTATGATGACCAATCTTGTAGCAGATGATTTTCTAAAAGAGACTATTTCTATTCCATCAATCGAAGAACAGCGCCAAATCGGCGCCTATTTCCGCACCCTCGACCACCTTATCACCCTTCATCAGCGTAAGCCGTTTCAACACATAATGGAGGTAATAATCATTGCTAAACGATGTTAAACGCACGGAATTATTCTGTGATTACTATGAAAAATGGGTCAAGGTCTACAAAGAGGGGGCTATCCGGAAGGTCACTCTGGATAAATATTACATGACGATATCCTGGATAAGAAAACTTGTGCCCGACCTTATGCTTGGAAACCTCAACCGAATCGCATATCAGCAGCTGCTTAACGACTATGCGGTTCACCATGAGCGCCAGACCACCATGGACTTTCACCATCAGCTGAAAGGGGCAATTCTTGACGCTGTTGACGAGGGGCTTATCGACCGTGACCCGACGCGAAAGGCGATAATCAAGGGAAAAGCGCCTGCCGTGAAGAAAATCAAGTATCTGAATCAGTTTGAACTGCATACGCTCCTGTCCTCGCTCGATCTGAAATCCGGCGTCAACTGGGACTGGTTCATTCTTTTGGTCGCCAAAACTGGTATGAGATTTTCGGAAGCGCTAGCGCTTACCCCGAAAGATTTCGACTTTGCTCATCAAATGCTGTCCATCTGCAAAACATGGGATTACAAGGGCAACGGCGGCTTTCTTCCGACAAAGAATAAGTCGTCCGTGAGGAAAATCCAGATAGACTGGCAGACCGTTATTCAGTTCTCCGAACTTGTCAAGGGACTTCCCGAAGATAAGCCGATTTTCGTAAACGGCAAGGTCTACAACTCAACTGTGAACGATATTCTCAGCCGCCACTGCAAGGAGTTAAAGCTGTCTGAAATATCCATACACGGATTGAGGCATACACACGCTTCATTGCTGCTATTTGCAGGGGTTTCGATCGCCAGCGTTGCCCGAAGATTGGGTCATGCCAGCATGACAACAACGCAGAAAACATATCTGCACATCATTCAGGAACTCGAAAATCAGGACGTTGATCTGGTAATGCGTTCTCTTTCGGGATTAAGCTAAACATAATCAACGAAACGGCTTACGTTGATGAAAGGTGATAATCCAAATATGCTTGAAATAATTACAAAAATGTGATATGATAATAATAGTTTTAATTGAAATAAGAATACGGAGGAAATAATATGTCAAGAGGTAAAACACTTAAGCTATTTTTGATAGATGGTGAGCCAAGTGGCAGAATAAAATGCTCGCTGGCAAACTGGACTGGAATTGCATATAAGATTCCTAGAACAGCGCTTGATAAATGCAAAAATATAGACTTTTTAAAACAAACCGGTGTATATTTCCTTTTTGGAACAGATAATTCCGATAATCCCGTGGTTTACATAGGACAAGCCGGTATCAGGAAAAATGGCAAGGGGCTTTTGCTTCGTATTCAGGAACCTCACAATTCTATTGATTATTGGACCGAAGCGATTATGTTTACTACCACGAATAATTCATTTGGACCGACAGAGATAAGTTATCTTGAAAATCGTTTCTGCAATATGGCGATTGAAGCTGGTCGATATTCGGTGAAGAACGGAAATGATCCAAACCCTGGAAATATTACAGAAGAAACCGAAAGTGAGCTGGAGGAATTTATCGATTATGCTAAAAATGTAATGGGCGCATTAGGGCATAAGGTGTTTGAACCGCTTGCTCCTATCGCAGATCCCGCTGATAACGAACCTAATCTTTATTTAGAGTACAGTAAAGCAAAAGCCACTGGTAAACGCACTAGTGACGGATTCGTAGTTTTTAAGGGCAGCGTTATCAATCCATCGTTAGCGAAGAGCTGCCCCGAACGAACCATCAAAGACCGTGAAAAATATGCAAATAAAATTGATAAGAGTAATGTGCTTACTAACGATATTTTATTTTCAAGTCCATCAGCAGCCGCAGCATTTGTTGGAGGAGCGTCTCTGAGTGGAAATGCTCTATGGAAAGATGGTGATGGCGTTAGCTTAAAGGATATTATTGGTAAAACTTAAGTATTTCAATTTTTCTATGACGCTGAAACCATTTGCAAAAGATTAGTCTTAGCATTGTTTATTTTGTGATTATTTGAGTTTAATGTGGCATAGGCGTTGTCTGATAGTAACATGGTAAAACTATTCAAGAGTTTTAGTATCCAAAGAAAATCTATTCATGGATAAGAGCAGCGTCGTGGTAATATTCTCAGATATGTCTGTTTGGATTGGAATAAAGAACGTTATCGACAGAATAAATGCAAATGCGGCTGCATAATAGTCCGCAAAACGGTGCTTTTACGAACATAGATTCCCGAACGGATTTCCGAACGAAATTACCCCCGAAATCACGCAGATTTCGGGGGATTTTAATATGTCCGAGGGTCTGAAAAAACAACTGTGTAAACGCGAATAATCCCGAAAAACGTACCAAAGCTAAAAATGCAGCAAAACAGGGC
>ENA-ORLU01002596-ORLU01002596.1-human-gut-metagenome-genome-assembly--contig:-NODE-2596-length-10265-cov-2.654495_pt1 | contig 10265 bp, 11 predicted proteins | sample MGYA00243009_ERZ508833 | MGnify/ENA primary metagenome ERZ508833 (study PRJEB26277, sample SAMN04329763) | human gut metagenome | biome: human-associated habitat | host: Homo sapiens | place: USA...
AAGCCGTTCCATATACATGGAACAGCAGTGTAAAAACATGGGTAGATGCTAATTATCCAGCATATTCAGATCCAGAAAATTTTTACAAAATAGTAACAAGCAATTCTGATGAAGCAAAAGAATTTTATAGTGCATTATCAGGAGCTATAAAAGCAGGAACAGTTACATTAACTGCAAAAACAGAAACTGCAACAGGAACAGCATCATATCCTGTTACAGATGAAAAATTAACAGGAACAGTTACATTCACAGGATGTGAAATGGGAACATACCTAATTTTAATTGAAAATGGTTATATGGTATATACACCATCAGTAATCAATTTAACACCAGAATTTAATAAAACATCAAATGAATGGGAATTACCAGATTCAATGGCAGTAACAGTAAAAGCAACTAAACCACAAATTACAAAAACAGTTACAGACACAGCCAAAACAAAAGATAATTATAGCACAAAAGATGTAATACCATTTACAATTGTTGCAGATATTCCAACATATTTAACAGGAAGTCTATCAAAAACATATAAAGTAGGAGATACTTTAAGCAATGGTTTAAAATTAGATGAAGCAACAATCAAAGTATTTGGACAAAAAGGTTCTGGAAATCCTGTTGAATTAACAAAAACAACAGATTACACAAGCACAGTTACAGGAACAACATCATTTGAAATTGATTTCAAATATGATCAAATAAAAAATTATGATAAAATAAGAGTTACATATAGTGCATCACTTGCAAAAGAAACAGCAACAAATGTTGGTGGAGCTGGAAATACAAACACAGCCAAATTAACATATAGTAATAATCCATATGTTGAAAACTCTACACAAGAACAAGAAACAAGTAATAAAGTATATACGTATGGTATTGAAATTACAAAAACAGATAAAACATCTGGACAAGCATTAGCAGGAGCAGAATTTGAATTATCAAATGGGTCAGAAAAATTATACTTTGTAAAAGCAACTGATGGAGTATATTATCAAGCCAAAAACACTGATGCAGGTGCAACAACAACATTATTAGTTGACACAAATGGTAAATTAAACATATTGGGTTTAGATGAAGGAACATATAGTTTAAAAGAAACAAAAGCTCCAAATGAATATAATAAATCAACAGAAGCAAAAGAAATAAAAATAATAGATGCTAATTTAGATGGTGCATTAGATGATGAAACAGGAACAACAGGAATATATAAATTAACATTCCCAAATACAAAAGGATTCCAATTACCAGTAACAGGTGGAGCTGGAACAGTAGCATTTGTTGCAGGAGGAGTAGTATTTGTTGGATTAGGTATTGCATTACTTGCAATTGCTATTAAAAAAGGAAAAAAAGTAAATGAAAAATAATAGTGAAAAACTACTATTAATAATATCAATAATTTTTATAATACTAGGGGTAGGAATTTTCCTATACCCTAGTATTAGTAATTATTTTGCAGAAAAAAATCATGTTGATATAATTAGAAAATATGATGATTTAATTGTAAAAATAGATGAAGAAAATCTAAATAAAGAAAAAGAAAAAGCAAGAATATATAATGAGAATCTATCAGGAGACCCTGTACATGATCCATTTGTTATTGGAAGCGGATATGCATTGCCTGAAAATTATAAAGAAGTACTTAATATTTCTAATGATGGTGTAATGGGATATGTTGAAATTCCAAAAATTTCAGTATATTTGCCAATATATCATGGAACAAGTGATGATGTACTTGAAAAGGGTGTAGGTCATATTCAAAATACATCAGTACCTATTGGTGGAAATTCAACACACAGTGTATTAACAGGACATACAGGTTTGCCAAATGCAGAATTATTTACAAGACTAGATGAACTTGGTATAGGAGATATTTTCTATATACATGTTTTAGATGATGTTTTAACATATAAAGTTTTTGAAACAAAGGTTATATTACCAGATAAGATTGATGAATTACAAATACTGAATGGCAAAGACTATGTAACACTAGTAACATGCACTCCATATGGGGTAAATTCGCATAGATTACTAGTAAAAGCAGAAAGAGTTGAATATGAAGAATATTCTACTAGTGAATCTAATGCTCATGTTGAAGAAATACAATCAAAAAATGAAAATGTAAGTAAACATTATTATTTAACAGGAACGCAAATTGGTATTGTAATATTAGTTATATTCTTAATAATTGCTATATTTATTATTATATTATTAAGAAAAAAAGAAAATAGATATAAAATAAAAAAATAACATATACAAAATTTTAGAATAGGGTGTGATAATTTGAAAGAAAAAATATTAATTATAATTTCAATTATATTGATTTTAGTTGGCATATCAATATTGTGTTTTCCACATGTAAGTAATTTTGTATATGAAAATGGTGTTGAAAGAGACAAAGAGGAATTTGTAGAGAAAATATCGAAAGATGAAAATGAAGAACTTTTGGAAAAGTTATATAAAAAATTACAAGAAGAAAATCAAAAACTTTATGAAGATATGCAAAACAATTTAGTTGATCCATTTTCATATGAGCAACCAGCAATAGATTTGAGTGAATATGGAATTGATAATAATGTTATAGGATATATAAACATTCCTAAAATGAATATTGAGCTTCCTATATTATTAGGTGCAAATTCTTCTAATATGTTAAAAGGTGCAGTTCATCTTACAGAAACATCTTATCCAATTGGTGGAATTAATACAAATAGTGTTATTGCAGGACATAGAGGATATGGAAGAGCAACATTATTTAGACATATTGAAAAGCTTGAAATTGGAGACGAAATTTATATTAAAAATTTCAGAGAAGAGCTTACATATGTTGTTTATGATATTAAAATTATTGAACCAGATGATGTTAGTGAACTTAAGGTTAAAAATGGGGAAGATATTATTACATTAATAACATGTCATCCATATCGTGTAAATTCTCATAGATATATTGTAAAAGCGAAGAGAAAATGAAAAATATTATGAAAAAAATCACCAATTAGGTGATTTTTTTCATGTCATCAGGTAATTCACAATATATGTTAATAATTTTATTTGAAATAGGGTGAATGAAAGAAATATGGTAACTATGTAATGCTTGTCTATTGATAAAATCAGATTTAGAACCATACAAAAAATCACCAATAAGTGGATGACCAATTGCACTAAAATGAACTCTTATTTGATGAGTACGACCTGTTTGTAATACACATTTTACAACAGACATATTATCTAATTCTTTAATAACAGTATAGTCTGTAATTGCTGTTTGGCCATCTTCAGAAACACATCTTTCGATAATACTTCCATCTTTACGAGAAATAGGAAGATTAATTGTACCAGATTTATCATTTAAAATTCCAGAAACAATTGCTATATATTCTTTCTTTAATATATGTGAATTCATTTGTTTTATTAAACATTCTTGAACATATTCATTTTTGGCAAAAATTATAATTCCAGAGGTGTCTAAATCAAGTCTATTAACAGGTCTAATTTTCTTTTTTAAACTAATAGAATCAAAATAAAATCTAACACCATTTGATAAGCTATCTGAAAAATGTAAAATAGATGGATGAACTGCAATACCAGCAGGCTTATTTAAAATTAATAGACCATCATCTTCATATAAAATGTCAAGTTCCATTTTTGTTGGAACAATATTGTCATTTTCTTCTTCATAATTCAAATCAACTTTTATGATATCTCCATTGGCAGGTGATGTACGTGTATCTATTGAAATACTGTTTAATAACACAAGTTTATTACTAATTACTTTGTGCATTAATCTTGCTGAAAGTTGGAATTCTTGTTTTAAAATTTGATTTATATTTGTATATTTATTATCTATAACTTTATATTCTAAGTACATATTAGCCTCCACAATTATTTTACAAAATCTTTTATAAATAGTCAAATTTATTTTAAAACTCCAAATACAAATTGACTATCTTAATAAAACTTGATATAATAACACATGTAAAAAAAGAAGGGAAACAAAATAATGAACATAGTAGAAAAAATATTCAAACATATAAAACTAGTATCAAAACACAAATGGGTAGTATTCAAATTAGCATGTAAAGTAGGAATACCATGGAGAGGATTTATGCATGATTGGTCAAAATTTTCACCAGAAGAATTTTGGGAAAGCGTAAAATACTATAATGGAAAAAAAAGCCCCATAATAGTATGTAAACAAAAAAATGGATATTCAAAAGCATGGCTACATCACAAAGGAAGAAATAAACATCATCCAGAATATTGGGTAGACTGGGCATTGCCACAAAAAGCAATAATAATGCCATATAAATATGCAGTAGAAATGGTATGTGACAAAATGGCAGCTGGAATAGTATATAATGGTAAAGATTGGAAACAAGACACACAAATAAAATATTATATGAAAGAAAGAGAAACATCAATAGTACATCCACAAATAGACAAATTTTTATTAGAAATATTTACAAAAGTAAGTGAACAAGGAATAGATAAAACACTTACAAAAAAGAATATTAGAGAAGTATATGACAAATATTGTGTAAGAATGGAGAAATTAGATGAGAATAAGGTTTAAACCATGGGCAAGACCAGAACTAGAAGCAAGTGAATTTTATAGAGATAATCCAGAAGAATTAAAAGGAAAATGGATACAAGAATTTAAAAATAAAGAAAATCCAATACATTTAGAATTAGGATGTGGAAAAGGACAATTTATATCACAAATAGCATTTCAAAATCCAGAAATAAATTATATTGCAATAGATTTAGTTGATGCAATGTTAGGACTAGCCAAAAGAACAGTTGAACAAACATATAATGAAGCAAATAAAGAAATAGATAATGTATTATTAACAAGGTTTGACATAGAAAGAATAGGATTAATACTATCTAAAGAAGACAATGTTAAAAGAATATATATAAATTTCTGTAATCCTTGGCCAAAGGGAAAACACAGAAAAAAGAGATTAACACATACAAGACAATTAGAAAAATATAAAGAATTTTTAGCAAATGATGCAGAAATTTACTTCAAAACAGATGATGATGATTTATTTAGAGCAAGTTTAGGATATTTTGAAGAAGCTGGTTTTGAGATAATAAATAAAACATATGATTTACATAGTGAACCAATATGGGAAAACAACATAGAAACAGAACATGAAAAAATGTTTTCAAAACAAGGAATAAAAATAAAAGCATTAATAGCAAAAATAAAAAATTAAATGAACAAAGGAGTCTTGATAAAAATGAAGAAAAAAAGAGTATTATTTATATCAAGTACAGGTGGACATTTTAATGAATTACAACAATTACAACCATTATTTGAAAAATATGATTACCATATAATAACAGAAAAAGACAAATCAACAGAAAAATTAACAGAAAAATATGGTGATAAAATAATGTATTTACCATATGGAACAAGACAAAAATTATTTAGATATATTTTTATTTACACATTTTTATGTTTTAAAACAATATATTTATATTTTAAATTAAGACCACAATATATAGTTACGACAGGAACACATACAGCAGGACCAATGTGTTATTTAGGAAAAATATTTGGAAGTAAAATAATATATATAGAAACATTTGCAAATAGAAATAGAAAAACTGCAACAGGAAGGTTGGTTTATCCAATAGCAGACTTATTTATTGTGCAATGGGAAGAATTGTTAAAAATATATCCAAAAGCTGTATATGGAGGTGCAATATATTGATATTAGTAACATTAGGAACACAAAATAATAGTTTCCATAGATTATTAGAAGAAGTTCAAAAAAATATAGATAATGGAAAAATAAAAGGAGAAGTTGTTGTACAAAGTGGATATACAAAATTTAATTCTCCTAATATGAAAATACTAGATGAAGTGCCACAAGACGAGTTTGCAAAATTAGTAGATAAAGCAGATTTAATTATTACACATGGAGGTGTAGGCTCAATAATAACAGCTATAACAAAAGGGAAAAAAGTAATAGCAGTTCCAAGATTAGGAAAATATAATGAACATGTTAATGACCATCAAGTAGAAATAATAGAATCATTTAATGAAAAAGGATATATAATAGGGCTACATGATGTAAGTGAATTAAGTGAAGCCTTAGAAAAAGTAAAAGATTTTATTCCTCAAAAATATGTAAAAAATACAGGAAAAATATTAAAGATTGTCGAAGATTTTATTGGATAGAAGAGACTATTTAAAAAAATTTACAAAGAATTTACAAATAAGAGATAAATAGAGAAAAAGGGGCAAAATTCCACAAAATTTTGCTCTTTAACTATTGCAAAAAAAGAGTATTATTGTTATGATAAGGGAGAGTAAAATTTTGAAAGGGAAAGAAAAATGATAGAATTTAAGAATGTTTGTAAAAGATATAATACTGGAACTGAAGCAGTAAAAAATGCAAGTTTTAAAATCGAAAAAGGAGAATTTGCATTTTTAGTAGGAAGTTCTGGAAGCGGAAAATCAACATTAATTAAATTAATATTAAAAGAAGAAGAACCAACAAGTGGAAATATAATAATAAATGGTAAAGATACAACATTTTTAAAACAAAGTAGAGTACCATATTTAAGAAGAAGTATGGGAATAGTATTCCAAGACTTCAGATTATTACCAGATAAAACAGTATATGAAAATGTAGCATTTGCAATGTACATAGTAAAAGCTACACCAAGACATATTCGTAGACAAGTACCAATGGTATTATCATTAGTAGGTTTAAGTGGAAAAGCCAAGATGTATCCTAATGAATTATCAGGAGGAGAACAACAAAGAGTAGCATTAGCAAGAGCATTAGTAAATAATCCATCAATGATAATTGCAGACGAGCCTACAGGAAACTTAGATCCAGATACAGCATGGGATATAATGAATTTATTAAATGAAATAAATTTAAGAGGAACAACAGTTGTTGTTGCAACACATGCAAAAGATATAGTTGATCAAATGAGAAAAAGAGTAATACATATACACAAAGGTGTAATCATAAAAGATGATAAAAAAGGTGGGTACGATTGTGAGATTTAATGTTATAAGTTATTTATTAAAAGAAGGAATTAGAAATGTATTCAAAAATAAAAAATCAACAATATCATGTTTAATGATAATGTGTGCAACAATGCTTATATTTGGATTATTTCTAGTTATAGGAGAAAATATTAATTCATTTGTAAAAAGTGTAGCAGATGCCCAAGGAATAATGGTGTATCTAAAAACAGGAGCAACAGATGAAGAAATTGAACAAGTTGGGAAAGACATATTACAAATAGATGGTGTAAGAGATGCAAAATATATATCAAATACTGAAGGACTTGAATCAATGAGAGATACATTAGGAGACAAAATGATTGAAGGATATACAACAGAAAATATATTACCAGCAAGTTATGAAGTAACACTTACAGACTTAGAATTAAGTTCAGATATTCAAGACAGCTTAAAACAAATTCCGAATGTAGATGACATACGTTCAAGCAACATTATAATTGAACAAATAATAAGATTAGCAAAAGGAATAAAAATTGTTACATGGGTTATTTTAGTATTGTTAATAATAATTTCTACAGCAATAATATCAAATACAATAAAATTAACAGTACATGCAAGAAGAAAAGAAATATCAATAATGAAATATGTTGGAGCTACAGATAGTTTTATAAGATGGCCATTTATTGTAGAAGGTATTGTTATAGGAATAATATCAAGTATAATATCAATTATACTTGTAGGAGGAGCATATAATTTAATAACAACAAAAATGGCAAGTTCTGATTTAGTAAAAGTAATGGGAATGAATTTAGTAGGATTAAATGAAATGCTAACATCAATAATTATAGTATATTTAATTTTAGGAATAGGGATAGGAACAATAGGAAGTGTAGTATCTATGAGAAAATATTTAAAAGTATAAGGAGCAAATATGCGCAAGTTTTTTAGAACAACTTTAGCTTTTGTAATATGTAGTTTAGTTATTTTTTCATTTGTATATGCAGAAGAAAATGAAACTAATAATACAACAAATACAGCTGCAACAGATTTACAGACACAAAGAAATGAAATACAAAATCAAATGAATGAAGCTAATGAACAATTAGAAGGCGTACAAAATGATATATCAGAAAATTTACAACAAGTTCAAAAACTAGATGAAAAAATATCAAATTCACAACAAGAATTAGATGAACTAAATAAAAAAATAGAAGATTTAGAAAACTCATCAGAAGAAGTAGAAAAAAAACTAAAAACAGCTGAAGAAAATTACGATAAACAGAAAAAATTACTTGATTCATATTTAGTAGCAGTTCAAGAATCAAGTGATACACAATATTTGGATGTACTATTATCATCAAAAAATATATCAGTATTTTTATCTAATTATTTCTTAATTACAGAATTAGCCAATTCTCAAGTAGAATTACTTGAAGATATGCAAAATAAAAAAAATGAGATACAACAATCAAAAGAAAAATTAGATAAAAATAAAGAAGATTTGGCAGTTATAAAAGCAAATCAAACTAAAACAGCTACTGTTTTAGCAAATACAAAAACAGTAAGGGAAAATTTCATTTCAAAATTATCTGACCAAGAAAAAGATATACAAAGTAAAATAGATGAATATTACGCACAATTTAATGCAATAAATAGTGAAAATTTACAATTAGCACAAGGTGGAATAGCAACTCAATATATTGGTGGTGAATTGGCATGGCCAGTTCCAGGATATACAGTAATAAGTTCTAATTATGGTATGAGAACACATCCAATAACAGGAGTATATAAATTACACACTGGTGTAGATATAAGAGCACCTTTAGGAGCAACATTTATAGCTGCTAATGATGGAATTGTAACTAAAGCAAGTTATAATGGAGCTTATGGAAATATGGTAATAATTGATCATGGTGGAGGAGTGTCAACATTATATGCACATGGATCAGAAATATTGGTTCAAGTTGGACAAACAGTAAAAAGAGGGGAACCAGTATTAAAAGTGGGCTCAACAGGGTATTCAACAGGGCCACACGCACACTTTGAGGTAAGATTAAATGGAGTTGTAACAAATCCAATGCCATATATTACAAATGGTTTAGTACCAGAAACACAAAATAAAGAGAATAATATAGAAAATAATAATACAACTAATTAATAAAGTTGAGGAGGAACGTATGAAAAAACAATCTTTAAAAGTATTTAGTATTTTAATTATATTGATAGTAGTGTTGCAAACAACATCAGTATTTGCTGCTACAAATACGGTATTGAATTCACAAAAAAGTGAAAATGACAAAAAAATCACAGAAAAACAATCAAACCTAGAGTACGTAAAAGAAGAAAAGTAGGAAACACAACAACAAGTAAATGATTTAAGAAATAAAATTTCTGAATATCAATCACAAATAGATGAATTAGATTCTAAAATAGTAGATCTAAACAGTAAGATAGAAGAAGCACAAAATCAATTGCAACAAAAACAAGAAGATTATGAAAAAAATAAGAAATTAGCAGAAGAAAGACTAGTTGTAATGCAAGAAGAAGGTGATACCTCATATCTAGATTTTATACTAAAATCATCTAGTCTTACAGATATGATTTCTAATTTTTATTTATCATCAGAAGTTGCAAATGCAGATATAGAATTAATAAATAAAATTGACAACGAAAAGAAAGAAGTAGAAAAAGCAAAAACTGAATTAGAAGATAGTAAAAGAGATTTAGATACATCAAAGGCAGAAAAACAAGGAGTTTCTACTCAATTACAAGCTGCTAAAAATGAGAAAAGTGCACAAGTTGCAAAATTATCTGATGATCAAAAACAAATTGAAGAAGAATTAGATGAATTGCAAGAAGCTAATAAACAAAATCAAAAAGAATTAAATGCTAATGTTGCAAAATATCAAGCACAAATAGCAGCTTTAAATAAAAAAAATAATAGTTCATCAAAAAATAACTCTAGTAATAATAGCGGAAATAGTGGAAACAGCGGAAATTACAATGGCGGAGGAAGTGGAGTACTTGCAAGACCAGTAGCTAGTGGTAGTATAACAGCTGGAATGTATTATCCAAGTGGTTCATATCATGGGGCAATAGATTATGGTGTATCAGCAGGAACACCTGTATATGCAGCAGCAGATGGAGTTGTTATAAAAACAGCTAACCTAACAACAAGTTATGGTACGTATGTTGTTATACAACATGCAAATGGAATACAAACATGGTAAGCACATGGTACATCTGGATCAATTTGTCTATCAGAAGGACAAAC
>ENA-ORLU01002601-ORLU01002601.1-human-gut-metagenome-genome-assembly--contig:-NODE-2601-length-10254-cov-2.987226_pt1 | contig 10254 bp, 11 predicted proteins | sample MGYA00243009_ERZ508833 | MGnify/ENA primary metagenome ERZ508833 (study PRJEB26277, sample SAMN04329763) | human gut metagenome | biome: human-associated habitat | host: Homo sapiens | place: USA...
GCTATCAAATCAATGGGCGGAGAAGTTGTTGGCATCAACACTGAGACCTTCGATGGCAATAAAACAGCTATCAAAGAGGCTGCCTCTGTTCTTGAAAGCCAGGGTGTCAAATATCGTAATCTGTCAATTGACTCCTCTAGTGCTGCCGGTAAATATGCCTCAGAAATCATGGCCTTTCCAACAACTATACTTGTTGACAGAAATGGCAATATTGTAGGCAAACCAATGCTCGGCGGAATTGATAACAAGGACAACTATGATGCCCTTATGAAGCAGATTCAGTCTGTAATTGATGCAGACAGCACAAATAAATAGAGGTCTACATATAAAAAGCTCCTGTGCATTGCACAGAGAGCTTTTTTTGAACATTACTATAATGTCAAGGAATCTTCTGCATCTACCCACATCTGTAAATTCCCATCAAGATACAGTCTCGCATATTCTAGTGGTTCATCAAGGGATGCTGTGTCTATGCGAATTTATAATCGGCTTTTACATTGCAATGTTATTATTGAACTTAAGAATGATAGGCGATGATAGAAGTGAATTAAACCTGTTTATGCAGCATAGACCTAATATGAATGCCTTACAAAAATTCATTAGCAAATCATAAAATTCTTGCATATTTTATGCAGAAGTAGTATCTTATATATAACAATTGCGGTGGATGTCTTCGGATTACACCTGGAAGAACCTGATGCGTCGGGTTCTTTTTTTTGGTAAAATTTAGTGTAGCATTCTAAGTAGTACGACTTTGAGGTGTTACTACCAAGCAACAAGTCGCTCAGAAATGAGGATTAGTATGAAACAAATATTAAAATGTTTTATGTTTTTATACGGAAAATTAGATATGAATTTTGATTATCTTTTTAGAAGTTCTTATATGCCGGTATAGCCCGTATTTACAGGCTTTTCCGGCATTTTTCGTATCGGAAGAAACTCACATATATTTTTATATCCGCTTAGGTTTTTGCTTTCAAAAGTAGTAAAGAAGTAGTAAAACCTTGATTTACTACTAAGCTGCTATCCGCAGCATTTCAGCTTTTGCGCTGTCGAAAGTAGCGTGTGCGTAATAGTTCAGCGTCATAGTAATGTTGGAATGTCCCATAATGTACTGTAATGCTTTCGGGTTCATTCCGGCATTTGCCATGTTGGTACAGAACGTATGACGTAAGGTGTGCGGTGTCATTACTTTCGGTAGAGCTTCCTCATGGTACTTGTTGTACTTCTTTGCAAGCCCCCTAAACATACCGTCATAATTGGTAGCTGTTTTCGGGTAGCCGTCCCGGTTGAGGAAAAGGAAGTTGCTGTAACCGTCAATAGTAACAGCTTTTGCACCCCTGCGCCGTTTCAGCACTCGGTTAAATGCTTCATATACTTTTTCGCTCATTGGAATTTGACGAATACCGCTTTTCGTTTTTGGTGTTTCAATGTAATATCCTGTTTCCGCACTTCTTAAAAGTTGGTGGTCTACATTGATTATCCTATTCTCAAAGTTAATGTCAGTATCGGTCAGCCCGCAAAGTTCAGAGATACGAAGCCCTGTCCCAAGCAAAATAATAAGCTCATCATAATACTTCTGATAAACTTTGTCATTTTGAGCAAAGGACAAAAAACTTTCTTCCTGCGCTGGTGTTAGCGGAACCTTTGGTTCTGTATCATCTTCAATGACAGTGTTTAACTGGAAGTCAAAAGGATTTTTCCTTATGCAATCGTCCTGTATCGCTGTGTAAAAGGCAGCTTTCAAGGAACGCTTGTCATTACTGATAGTCTTATAGGAAATTCCTTTTTCTTTCATGCGGATTGCCCATTCTTTCGCGTCGGACAGCTTCACGCTGTCAATCGGGCAGCCCCCAAGTTTATCTTCTTCCAGTAGCTTCATCAGCCGCTTGCGTCCGTTTTTCGTATTGTACCTTACATTTCCCCGGTGGCGTATCTGCTTTGCATAAAGTTGGCAGACCGTCATTTTCTTGCCTATGGTGTCTATCCCGTCGTCAAGGTCTTTCTGTATCTCTTTTACCTTTTCTCGTAGGGATATATCCTCACGCTTTCCGGCAGGGGTCTTGTCCGTAGGTACTAACTTCCACGCATACACAAACTGCGGATTACCAAAGGTATCTATATATTTGTAAGCATATCTTCCGTCTTTTCTCTGGCTCTCTCCCGACCGCAAAACTCGATTTTTGCTGTCACGTCTTTTCTTTGACATTTTTCAATGCTCCTTTCCAAGACGGAAAGAGCCTTGATATGCTTATCCCATTATAGCACATTCAAGGCTCAATTTCACTATCAGATTGTGTCTATGGTATCAATCATTTTTTCAAACTGTTTGCGCTTGATTTGAATACGGTTGCCGTTCATAATAACCCACCCGGCGGCAGGATTTTCCTCGGCTAATTTACGCAGCTTGTTTTCTCCGATACGGAAGTATTTAGCTGCTTCATCTATCGTAAGCGTGTATTTTTCCCAAATAGGCACGTCGGCGTTACTCATAGTATCGTCCCCCTTTCAATATTAGGAAAAGTGAATAGTAAAAGGGGCTTTAATCGGACGGCTGTTAGCACAACCTCGCGGGAGTTCCACCCCTGCCCGTTAAGGCAGCTCTACCCAATGCCTGCGACGCTTTTAACGCTCGGACTATGGCTATAAAGGCTTGTCTACCCTTAGTGCGTGTCGTCGCCCACAAGCCGCTACACTTGTTCCCCGGCGTGGTGGTGGTCGCTCGACTTTCTCCAATAGAAGAAAAGCGTCATGGCGCACCTGCCGTATGGCTCAACGCAAAAAGGACGTATCCGATTTGCCCTATACTGCGTCGCCGTTATCTTGCGTCGCTTTCTTTGTCAAAGAGCAAGTAAGGTCAAGTCAACAGGCAGCGGAAAGGGGGACGCTGCTTGTGGTTATCTCAAACCTTGAATGAAAGGACAGCCCGCATAAGACGCGAACGCAAGCGGTCGCGTATATCCTCATCTATGCCCCAATAGATATTTCCGCGCTCATCACGCAGCTTTCGCATAGACAGGGACGCTATGTAGCTTTCGTAATGCTGTACGACAATGTTCATAGCTTCCGGGTCGCCCTTAGTAGCGGCTATGATTACCGGGTAAGGCAACAAGCCGCGTTCGTCCTGTTCTGATTTACTAATCTGTGCAGTCATAGGCTTTTTCCTCCAAATAGCGTTTTAACAGCTTCATTGAGCTTGTCCGGCGGGACTGTACCGTTGTCCTTGACAGATTACAAAACTTTGCAATCTCGCGTTCGCTCATGTCAAAGAAATAATACAGCAGTACGGTTTCCCGCTTTTCTTCCGGCAAACTGTGCAGGGCTTCGGCAAGCAGCTTCGCAGTAATTTCTTTGCCGCCGACAACGAAAGACTGTTCTGCTTCATCATCTGCAAAATACTCGTCGCAGACGTAGAGCTGTTTTTCTTCCATTGGCGACAGGTCAGAAAAAGTAACCTCGCGTAATTGTCGCTGCTTTGTGTCCCTGTGGGCATTCATAGCTTCTCGCTTCAACGCCAGTTTGCAAAAGCCGTTAAAAGCACAACGGATTTGCCATTGGGTACGAATAGGCTCGTTCATGTTCTCACCTCCTTTCGCTGCCGCGAAAGCGGTGGAGTTTGAAATGTCCCCTTTCGTAAACCCTCAAACCAACGCACTTCAAAATGGACGTTGGTTTTAGAAATTTTTTGAAAAAGTTTTTTGATAAAATACAAAATGCGCCCGTCTGCAAATTGCAGACAGGCGCAAAGGAATTATCAAAAGTATATGTATGATTTGTGAGTTCATCTATGTAGCCAGAATAACCCGTTGGCGGGTAATGGCTTTTTTTGATAACAGTCTATTAGGGCATAGGAAAAAGGACATGACGATACCTCCTTGATACCGCCATGTCTTTATCTAGTAGGAGAGTTATCGTTAGAATTTAGATAGATAAAAAGAAACGGCGGCTCTGAAAATCAAAGCCGCCGAAATAGAATAGGCGCGTGAAAACCTGTCTGCGTTGCGACGGCTTTTTTTCTTTGCCGTCGTCCGGCAGATGTTCTATACTATGTCAATTTCAAAAATTTCTCATTATCCTTTATTACTTTTTTGTTTTGTCTTATGTAAAAGCAGGATAACCAAAACAGAAATAGCTATACTGCATAGAATATATGTCCAATTAAAATATGATAGATTTATTAAATTCTGTGCTGATTGATTTTTAATGAAGTTTGTATATGGTGCGTTACTCTTAATCGCTTCCATAACTCCTACAACATTTATCGGTCTTAAATTGTATAAGTACGCACCAAATAAATATATTGCTGCTTTTTCAACGACCGACGGTATTAAAATAGCCAATGCAGCAAGCCATAATTGACATTGCTTGTGGGATTTCTGTAAATATAACGCCCCAAAAAGATAGGGCAATATCGCAAGGCAACAGCCCAAGAGGACAATATTCTGATGAAGCCCAAAGAGGGCAAAGAATATGCGGATAAAAAGATACGTTCCAAATATAATTAACCAATCAATGAGCAAGCTTTTTATTGGCGTGTGCTTTTTTACTATTTCATTCTGTAACTGCATTTCACTACCTCCCAAATAGACGTTACACTTTTGGAAACGTCAAGGTTACGGTTGTTCCACCGTATGAATTGTTTTTAAGCTCCACCGTGATAAATAAGTCAGTTGCCATTTTCTGAACAAGGTATAAGCCCATACCTGTAGAACGACTAAGGTAACTGCCCGTATCTCCGGTAAACCCCTTGTCGAAAACAAAGGGTAAGTCAGACAATGGTATGCTTGTGCCGTTGTCTTTGATAGATAAAGAAATCTGTTCATTATCCGCACTATAAGCAATGGAAAAGAGAAGTCGAGGAGCAGGATTGTTCCCCGTATATTTCACACTATTGCTGATTATCTGTCCTAAAATGAACATCAAACCTTTTTTGTCAGAAATCACTTGAGCATCATTTTCGGTATATTCAACAGAAAATCCAGCTTCTTCAAGAAGCGTTAAATTATCTTCAACTGCTTCACGGCAAGTTCCAAGAATTGAAAGCGACTCAAAAGAGTAATCCTTATGTGTAGCCCCAAGCCTTGAAAAGTATAGAATTTGTTCTATATCCTGTCGGGTATGGTCGCGTACATAAAGCATACGAGTATGAACCAAAGGGGACATTTCATCTTTTCGATTATCCAGTAGCAAGGTCATAAGGGATAGTGGTTTTTTGATTTCATGCACCCAATTTTCAACATAGTGTTCATAGTCTGTAACTGTAATTTTCTGTTCGTTGATATATTCTTGCTGCGTCCTCAAATGTTTTCCCAATTCACAGATAAGAGGGCGTATTACAGCGGGAACAGCTTCACACAGTAAGTATTCGTTGGTATCGTCCGGCTCTAATAGAAAACGCCGAAAAATAGCGTCTGCCTTGTTACGTTTTCTGATTGATATAGCAAGAGGAATAGCAAGTGCGGCAAATGACACAAAAATTATCAATGCAGCATAATTTATAAAATAATCAGGGTTAGCCAACCAAGCAAGAAATATAAAGAACAAGTCCAAACAGGCAAGTGTAATAATCCATACCCGGTTAGAGGAAATATAGATTAAAAGTATTTTCAACTTATTCATAAGCGCACCTGCTCTTTCAAGCGGTAGCCTTGACCGCGCACTGTTTCTATACGTTCTTCAAGACCAAATTCACGAAGCGTTTTTCGCAGCCGAGTAAAATTTACTTGTAATGCATTTTCGTCTATAAATTCTTCTGTTCCCCATAGTCTAATGCATAATTCTTTTTTAGAAACAATCTTAGGGCTATTTTTCAAGAGAGCAAGTAATATTTTTCCTTCGTTCGGTGGCATAAGGTAAGAGCTATTCCCTACATAAATTGTAAAGGTATTCGGGTCAAGTAAAAAACCACCTCCATCAAGTAACCCTTGCTGTACCTGTTCTTCTTTACGTCGAAGAAGATTTTTAATTCGGGCAAGTAAACGTGACATATTACAAGGTTTTGTTAAATAGTCATCAGCCCCCAAGTCTAATGCGTGCAGTTCGTCCTGCAATTTATCTCTTGCAGTCAATACGAGTACCGTACCAATCTGTTTAGCTTTCAACTCTTTACATATTTCAAAACCCGAACGAAAGGGAAGATTGATGTCAAGCAAAATTAAGTCGGGAAAATATGCTGCTATTTCTGATACTGCGTTTTCAAAATCCGATAATCCAATCGTATCATATCCCGATTTTTCTAATAAGTTCAACAGTTCTTCTCGCATATAAACATCATCTTCAACCACAACTATCTTTGCCAATATGTCCGCCTCCTTTCCCATAATATTTATAAGCCTGTTAAGAATTGGGCTTGTAATTGAGCTTTCCTATTTCACGATTAGCTGTTCGAGCAACAGCCACACCGTAAATTACCATAACAAGAACAACAATAACAGCCATAGCAATTAAAAGAGGATAGGACTGTTCAAGGTGTGCCGCTCCTGAATATAAATATAGCTGCATGGCATATATCCCTACTGCTCCGCTGATACACGCTAATATAAGAGGAAGCAGGAAATACCATAATACTTGTTGGTTGATAGAACGCTTAATTTGTTCACGTCGTGCTCCTAAAATAGAGAGTGTTAGATACCTTGATTTTGTAGTTTGCATTTGCGTCAAGAATTGCAGGGCAAGTAATGCACACGCAATAATCAAAAACATAAATCCCATGTATAGTGTTGTATAACTTCCGGAAATAACATAAAATAATTGTCGCCCAAAATTATTAAGATAGCTTTCGTAATATAGACCAGATGGTTTTAACAAATCACGAGCTTCCATAATCGGTAACATTAAACCTTTTGTTTCAACAAGTTCATTAGGAATACAAAAGTTCCAATAAACCATACAAGTGTCTGAATTTACAAATTCTGAATATATCTCATCTGAAACAATCAATGCAGTTATAATCTTGATATTTTCATCTGCGGTCAACCCTTTCATCGGTACAGAGGGAACAAGATAAAATGGTCTTTCGTTGATAGAAAGCAACGCTTCATTATTCGCCTGTGCGTCTGCTGCAATTTGATTTAACAGTGTAACCGTTTCATCTTGAGCATTACCTAAAAAATCTGGGTTGAGATAATAGACAACTTCATTGTTCCCAAGGCTAATCTGTTTTTCTCCCGCGGCATCCAATAACCGATTATAGGAAGATACAGGAAGCAAATAAGGAGAAGAACTACCAGTATCAATAAGACCTAAAAGGTTTAAGGCAGCAGGTTGGTCGGAGCCAAAACTATACATACCATCTTCTTGTGTGGCAGGGTCTACTACATCTTGAGGTAAATGCTGCACGATTTGTTTCCTAAATTTCGACCAATCAACAGGAGAACTTATCCCATCCGAAGCAGTGGATTTTATATTTCCTATTTCCATACGGTTCAGATTTGATACATAAGGACGAATTTGTTCGTTGGAAAGATACTTCTCAACAATTTGGTCGTTGCCCATTACAGTAAAGTCATAAACAGAAGTACCTCGTGTCAATTCACTTCCATATGACATTATGCGCACTGAGCCGTCGGTAATTAACATAATAGTAAGCATCATCAGAATGGACGCTACGCTGATTGAAATATATTTATTAACGACATTTTCATGCAACTGCCGTATAGTAAATACATAATGTCCTCTTGTGGCTTTGTGTTTTATAGAAGCTGCCCATATACTCAAAATTCTTACAAGTCCTCGAATAAATAGAATTGTTCCGATAATTCCAAGTAAAACGGCAATAAGCAGCATTGCCCCACTCGCAGCCATAAAATGCTCTACAACAATCCAGTACGCGACAAGCAAAATTACGGTGCCTATAGCAAACGATACGAAACTTACATATGGATTCCCTGTGCGTTGCTTTTTCGCCATCTCTCCATAAACAAGTTGATGTAGCTCTTTACGGAACAGCTTTCCGCATAGAACAAACAATGCTACAAACTGAATAATCAAGAAGCCTAACGATGTGAAAATAGCGGCACTTACAGAAAAACTTAATTGGTGTGTAATGATACCATGCCCTACTAAACGCGCGGTTGTAAGACTTATAGCTTCGGATAAAAAGCCACCGCATACAAGCCCTCCTAAAAGAGCTAAAAACGACGTGATTAGCCCCTCTGTCATTATTTGAATAAATAATTTAATCTTTGTCATTCCAAACATCAAATAAAGCCCCAGTTCTCGACTACGACATTCAAGTTGATATTTGTTTGCAAATACTACGAGAAAGAACACAAATAATAAAGCACAAAGATAAACCGTCGGTAAAAGATTAGTAAGCAACCGTTCTACTGCGTCGCTCTCAATTTCACTTAAAAAACGTATTACGTCCTGTTGTCCAAGAGAAAGCACTATATAAAACATTGCTACGGCTGTTATCATTGTCAGAAAATAAATTAGGTTTTCGCTACGGCTCCGTTTGGCGTTTCGCCATGTGAGATTAAAGAACATTTGCACTTCCTCCCCCCATTTGAGCCATCACTTGTAAAATACGTGCATAAAAATCTTCCTGTGTTTCATTTGGAATTTTACGACGTAACTCATGGAAAATAACACCGTCTTGAATGAACAAAATACGAGAACAGAAACTCGCGGCGTTAGGGTCATGCGTGACCATTAGGATTGTGCGTCCACGCCTAAGATTGATTTCCTGTAACTTCTCCATGAGTAAACGTGCTGATTTTGTATCTAATGCACCTGTAGGTTCATCAGCCAAAATAATATCGGGGTCAGAAATCAAACTACGTGCAGCAGCTACGCGTTGTTTTTGACCGCCCGACATTTGTGACGGAAATTTAGAAAGAACGTCTGTAATTCCAAGAAAATCTGCTATATCTTTTAGCTTTTTTTCCGCTGTAACAATGTCAATATTATGAATTGATAAAGGCAATATAATATTTTCTTTACCAGTTAGATTATCAAGTAAAGCAAAATCTTGAAATAGATAACCAATCTTGTTGCCACGATATTCAGCCAACTTCGTGCCATCAAAAGAGCTTATATTGGCACCTGAAAGTAAAATTTGTCCAGAGGTTGGTTTAATGCCCGTAGCAATCCAATTCAACAATGTTGTTTTTCCAGAACCGCTGGCTCCCATAATTCCCAAATATTCGCCACTTAGAACATCAAAGGTAATTCCGTTTAGTGCTTTTGTGGGAACGCCCTCTTTGGAATATGCTTTGTGCAAGTCGCGTACTTCTAATAGTTTTTTTGTATCATTCATATCTCACACCTCACATTTTTTGCTTACGCTTATCTTACGAATATAATTTTACTGCATAAGAAGCAACCACACCACTTACAGTTGTTGTAAGGTTTATTTGTTTGTTTATTGTATCTGCATTTTATGTTGTTTCTTTCTCATATCAAAAGGTTTTTCCGCGTTTTTTGGTATCAGCCACATATACCCCAGTTTTGAAACGCCCGGTATGCGATTTTCGCTACAAAGTATCTGTACTCGTCTTTCAGAAATTCCCCATTTCTTTGCCGCTTCGGGACAAGACATATATTCCATAATCAAAACGCCCTTTCCTCAAATTTTACCAGTATAATTATACTCGGATAGCCGAATAATATCAAGTATATGATATGCTCTATTTCAGTCAATAATGTGCTGTGTGTAATCATATCTCGAAAGGAAGATGAAATATACAATGTAGTTGGGTGAAATGACTATGAAGCAGAACAAAGAAAAATTTGATTTTAAGGCTTTCGGGCAAGCCATTAAAGCAGCAAGAAAAGCAAAGGGAATATCACGCAATCAGTTAGCCGATACGCTGAATATTGCGCCCCGATATATCGCGTCCATTGAGAACAGCGGGCAGCACCCAAGTTTACAGATTTTATATGAGCTTGTAACCCTGCTTGATGTATCAGTAGACCAGTTCTTTTTCCCGGAACGGGAACAGGAGAAGTCCACACGCCGCCGTCAGCTCGATACCATGCTTGACACTATGAGCGAAACGGACTTAAAAATCATGTCTGCTACTGCAAAAGGCATAGAGGAAGCCAACAACGACGAAACGGGGGAATAAAGTTCTCTCGTTTTTGTTTATATAGAGTGATTGAAACGTCGCAGATTGCGGCGTTTTTCTTTTGGGAAAGTTCGTCAAATTTGCCGTTCCCGGTGTTGTAGGTAGTAAGGGATAAAGTTTCGTAGCAAGCATAGGAAAAGAGTACCCTTTTCCGTATTTTCGCCCTCCCGTCCTGCGGTGCGTC
>ENA-ORLU01002604-ORLU01002604.1-human-gut-metagenome-genome-assembly--contig:-NODE-2604-length-10242-cov-5.507427_pt1 | contig 10242 bp, 10 predicted proteins | sample MGYA00243009_ERZ508833 | MGnify/ENA primary metagenome ERZ508833 (study PRJEB26277, sample SAMN04329763) | human gut metagenome | biome: human-associated habitat | host: Homo sapiens | place: USA...
TCAAGGTTATTCACTGTTCAGTTATCAATGTTCTTTGTTGTTTTCAGCAACTCTGATATATTATCATAATCATCTGCGCCTGTCAACAACTTTTTTATTTTATTTTGCCTCGCTATGAAGTGGTTTGTTATCACTTACTTGCGACAGCTCGTTAATAATAACAAACCACAATTCATTTGTCAACATCTTTTTTGACAAAAAATTACATTTCTTTTTGTCGAAAATCACCATTCTATCTTTATCTTACAAGTGACATCGCCATTCTGCGGTAAGTATGCCTTTTTCCACGGATTGCAACGCTGTATGCCGTAATATTTTCCGGCAGTGCCATTCCCATGTACCCACTATCTCCTATATGATGGATGTCTGCACCTGCCATTTTACACATCAATGCGATCTGTCGGATTGTTTCTTCGTCCGCTCCTTCCTGGGAAGTTCCAATTGTAGTCATCGCAAGTACACCTTTTTCATGTGCGGTTTTGATCAATTCAGCTGCATGCTCCATGGTAAATCCCGGAACAGTACCAGGTGCCGGAAGTAAAAGGACATCTGCCCCTGCTTCAATAAATGTCTCAGCATCTTCTTTTGTCAGTATTTTTTCTCCTGCTTCTGAGAGAATGCCGGATGCATGCATTTTTCCTGCTGTCAGGATCACTCTGTCGCCGACTGCCTCGTTTAAATCAGCTAATGCTTTTGTAATTGCCCTGTTATCAACGCCAACACCCGGATTTCCGGTAAGAACGATCATGTCAACGCCCATGTCCACTGCTTTTTTTGCATTTTCCACGGTTGCGCGCCGTCCTTCTGTAAGACTCCACACCGATTTTTCTCCATCATTGCGGACTGCTGCCGGCTCTAAATTAATTGCAACCATCCTTCCGGTCAGACGTTTGACCTCATGTATAGTATCTTCCGGGGCAACTTCCGGTAATCCATTGATCACAGGATGATCCACGTCAAAAATATTCAGCATGATAATATCCGCACCAAGAGAAGTTACAAATTCTGCATTTGTAATATTTACGAGCATTGGTGTCACTGTACCGATCGTCTCTGCTGCCAGCACTCTTCCTTCGCTGTCCGCAATGGACTGTAATAATTCTTTTTTATGATAGGCAGCCAGTTCTCTGGCTGAACAGTCAATATATCTTTTTCCCATTCCTTTTTCCTCTTTTCTGCCTGATGCAAAATGTCTCTGCTTTAAAATTTTCACTGTGCCTTCTGTGCAAACTCTGTGAAATATCTTTTATTTCTCTCATATTTCACATTCTCTGCATTTTCTAACACTTTATTGCGATACTCTTCTATTTTCTGCGATGTTATAAAGGAAATCTCCTGCGGCTGATCATACTTTCCCATATAAGAAAAAGATATATTTTCCTGCTCTTCCATGGATTTATAATTCATATATATGGTATAATCCTCATAACCGTTTACCATCTCCCAATAAATCCCGTAATCTTCTCCCTGCAGATGATACAGATTTAAATAGTCATGCAGGCTGTCAAACTCCCTGTCAATATACTTTTCCTCACACCTTGATTTATAATATTCCTTTCCTGAATATTTCACATGATCACTGATTTCTCCTGGTAATGCCATTGCAATTACTATAAAATTAAATACCACGATCACTGACACTATGCATTTTATAACAAAAGGAAACATTTTTACGCTGTAATCTCCAGTTTCATCGCGGAAAGAAAAGGTAATATTAATTTTCTTCATACTCCCACCCCTTTCTCTCAAAAATCATTTTAACAAAAGTTCCCTCCTCATCATAATAGTGATCGCACTCTACAAAGTCCTGCACCTCTTTTTCTGTCATTTCAAAAGCTCCCTTTAATGTTGCAATCGTATTCTGCTGGATTTCACTGAAATATTTCTGGTTTTCCTGAAATTCAATTTCACTGATACGATAATCATCCTGAAGCAAAATTTCATGCGCATAGTAAAGGATATCTTCCACTTCATATGCCCCTGGCGTTTTGTCACTTTCCCAGTCAGACTTCTCCCTTAAATCCATCACATCTTCTATAAAATGGCTGTATCTATCATAGATATCTACACGTTCTGTATACTTTTCATACCCATCCTCTGCATAAACTTCATACTCATGCAGATACGCATCCAACGCTGCATTATCTCCCGTCTTGAAAATTTCTTCTGCTGCTTCTACCGATGCTGATCTTTTCTGATGTTCTGTATGCTTTTCATCCACATAGCCTAAAATGAAAAAGATAAGAAATAAAACAACAAGAAGTACAACTGCCAGCAAAAGAATGATATTCATAATTTTATTGGCAACATAAAGTGGCATGGAATGTAACACTTTTGCTTTGGTAAGAAGTGTTTCTTTTCTTGTTTCGTCTTCTTCCTTTTCCCATTCCATACCAAGTTTATTCGGCTCTCCACAATAAGGACATTTTGTCTCTTTGGCTGGATAATCATATCCACACTTTGAACATTTCATATACTTTACTCCATTTTGTCTTTTAATCGGCTGATTGCGAGTTTCTGTAACGCTTCTGTAATCTGATCTTTATCATCGTAAGTCAACCCACCAGCTTCATCTATGCAGGACTTTATCTCATCCTCGGATATCTCATAGTGTTCCTTCATATAATCATAACAATATTCTTTGTAATATGCCACAGCATCCTCTTCCTCATACTTGTAATATGCGTCCGCTGCCTCCTGACATTCATTTAATATACTAACGATGTAACTGATGTTGCTCAATGCATCTGCCTTATCATTCTCTACGATCCATTGCAGATAAGAATCATCCTCGTCATTCAGATAATTCAAATAACGCTGCATTCCCGCAATCTCTGTATATTTATCAAAATAAGACTGATAGGTATATTCCACTGTTTTCAGATATTCACAGATTCCCTCATAATCTCCGCTCTGATACAGGCTTTCTAATTTTTCCAGATTCTTCTGTTCTACCCGATAAGATACTTTATGGGAAATACTGGAAACAATAAATACAATGATACAGATCACTGCAACCATTATCACTGCTGCTATCCCAAGCTTTGCTGTCCACGACATTCCTTTGCCAGCCACTTTTTCCGGCATTTCCTTCCACCGTTTTTTTTCACGTTCCAGCTCATTCATCATGTCCTCATGCACCTGGACAGATTTGCCAAAGTTATCCCCACCACAATAAGGGCAGCGATCCTGCTCATCATCATATTCCGCCCCACAGTTTTTACAGATTATCATTGGTTCGTTCCCCCTTTATTTATAACAATGCTTTCTCACAAAATAATAACATACCACCTGCATCACGATCGTTGCAATCCACGATGCCGGATAGGAAATAAACAGAAAATACAGTGATCTGTGCTGTGGAAAAAATGCAAAAATCCACAGAACACGCATTCCGACAGTTCCGATAATAGACAATACCATTGGCACTGCGGAATATCCCATTCCACGCAGTGCACCCGGAAAAAGATCCATAATACCGCACAGAAAATATGGAACTGTCGTGATGGATAAAATCTCAACACCACATTGGATCACGTCTGCTTCCTCTGTATAAATCTGTAATATTTCCGCTCCGAAAAAATACGCCCCGCATCCTAAAACAAGTGCTGCTCCCACCGATAAAATCATACAGTCGATCAGTACGCGGTCCATTCGTTTATACTTTCCAACACCAAAATTCTGACTTGTAAAACTCATACATGCCTGTGTCACAGAATTGATGGAAACATACAAAAATCCCAGAATATTGTTTGCTGCCGTGTAACCTGCCATCGCGGTTGAACCGAAAGAATTAACTGACGATTGTAGTAATGCATTAGAAAAATTGATGACGGTACTCTGTATGCCTGCCGGAATTCCCACCTGAAAAATCTGTTTCAGGTAATAGCCTTTCATAGAAAGTTTTGAAAAAGAAAGCTTATAACTTCCCTCTGCTCTGCAAAGGCAGGTCAAAACCAGCACACAGGAAACCATCTGGGAAAACACGGTGGCGATTCCAACTCCCGCAACTCCAAGTCCAAATACAATCACTAATACCATATTTAAGCCTGCGTTGATCACTCCTGCGATGATCAGAAAATACAATGGTCTTTTTGTGTCACCCACTGCACGGAGAATCGCCGCACCATAATTATACAGCATAAAAAACGGCATTCCCATAAAGTAAATCCGCATATAAAGCGTCGACAGTCCGATCACATCTTCCGGTGTTCCCATTAATTCCAATGCCCCTTTGGAAAAAACAAGCCCAACAAACGCCATGAGAATTCCGCTGATTAGCGCAAGCGTGATGGAGGTATGTACGGTCTCTGACATTTCTTCCCTGCGTCCGGCAGCAAAAAATCTTGCTGCAAGCACGTTTGCCCCAAGTGAGATTCCAATAAAAAGATTGGTAAAAACATTGATCAGTGCCGTTGTGGAACCGACTGCTGCAAGCGCTTCACTTCCACTGAATCTTCCCACAACAATAATGTCCACTGCATTGAACATCAACTGTAAAATGCCAGACAGCATCAATGGCAGTGCAAACGAAACCAGTTTATCCATTATGGAACCGTTGCACATATCAATTTCGTATTTATTACTTTTCAAAAAAATTGCTCCTCTCTACTTTTTATCTTCCTGTAACTTAAGACCCGGAAGGAATTTGAATGATTAATTTCTGTCCATCTTTTTCCATCATTGTCAATACTGGAATATGTTTTTTCCGCAGCTGATGTACGATTGGATATGTCTCAAACACATTTCCTTCCACATATACTGCCTCCGGCTTCTGTTTTAAAATCCGTTTCAGATTCTCTTTGACTTCGTTTTTCCACTGCTGCTTGTCCATCGCTGCTTCACCGTAAATTCCATCCACTGTAAGCTCTGGGAGCTGCATAAAATCCATATGTATCACCGTTGCCTCCTGCATTCCCGGAAGCTGCTTTAACAGCGGATCTATGCAGGAATCCCCGCCGAGATTTACGATTGTCGGATTTTCATGATATAACTCCATGCTGATACGGCAGGCTTTCACCGCGTCCTCTAACATTCCCACCGTCATAAGAAATCCTCCCTTATGACAAAATCCTGCACTCTGTAATCCGGTAACCTGTTCCAATTCTTCATTTTCAAGACCAAGCCACTCTGCCGGAAAACTGCATTTGTAATTCATGGAATATTCCTTCTTCTGTGGTTGTATACAGTATCCACCACGATTGGATGGGAATATGACAAATGCAATCTCCGTCTCCGACAACCGCTTCTGACACGGTACAAACTCCGGTAAAATCAGAATCTTTGCATCTTCGCTGTCCCTTTTACCAGATGTAACCGCCTGCCGGTGTTCTTCTAAAATCTCCTCCACGCGCCTATCTGCCCGCTCATTTCCGCGATAACGCTCAAATTTGTTTTCAAGGATCATGCCTGCAACGCTTACTGCCTGAAAAAATGCCTCATCATTTCCACTCTGTGCATCCCAGGTCGGATTGAAATTCCCAATCAGTGTTGCAAGCTCGTTTTTCTCCCCCGTGTTATCATTATGATCCAGCGGCTGCACAAAAGCCTCGTCAAACTCCTCTGCCAGCTCTTCCCCAAGGATCTCTGCACCGACTGCTTCCCACAACAATCCAAACGCAGCGTATGGCACACCGTTTTCCCGGACTCTGCTGTCCCTCTGATGATGGTCATACGCACCTCTTCCAATATCAAACACAATTCCATCGAAATCGTCCGGCACACGATTTCCACGTAAAATCGTAATTTCCGGATTTATATAAAATAAAAGTGCTGCCGAAAACACATCATCCGCATGAAATTTTCCTCCATGCGTAAATGACCTGGCATCTTTTTTCTTAATCTGCTCCATTAATTCGTTCATTGCAAAATTCTTCTTTCTTTTCTGTGATTATTCTGAAATTTCCTCGATCAAAACTTTTCTGTTTATTACGCCTTTTTTCAATTGCATGACATACACATGAAAATCCAGCGTATCCTTTGCGGTCGTAAACGGCTCTTCGTGCAGTACCTCCGCATGGATTCCCGCACGCTCCAATTCTTCTTTCCGTTTTTCTGCCCGCCCTAAAAGTTTCCCGATATTTTCATCCTCTTTTTCGCCAAAAGATCGATTAGGATAAACGGATGTCGCTTTTTTTAACCTCTCTGTGATCAGATCCACTACTTTTGCATGCGCATTCCGATGTAATAAAACCGCAAGATACCTTGCAACAACAGGATATGGATACCTTTCATAAAAATGTATCCATTTTTTAATTTTTCTGTCACCCACCTGCTCTGCCATCTCTTTCATCAAGGAAAATGCACCATCCGATGGTATCCATGGATTGTCTCTCGGCACAATGTACTGCTTTGAAACCGCCGGATAACAGGTATAATTCAGGGGTGGAAAATAGGCTAACTGCACGAGTTTTCGTTCTTCCTCATTGCAGACAGCCTCACCAAGATACTCATATTTATCCCATAATACCGCAATACGAAATTCCAGTTGCCGCAGATTTTCATAACCTTTTCTCCAAAAATGCGCAATATCACCATAATTATACAGATTTGTTTCCAGCTCCAGCGTTTTAAAAAGGATAGTGACAACACAATCCTCCTCTTCCTGCCGGACAACAAGTGCGTAATCATCCCCATCGCGATAAAAAGAGGCCTCAATAGCCCCTTCATAATCTTCTTTGTATGTACCTGTCATTCTTGCTTCCTTAAAAACAAGAAAGCTTTCTATCGTGTCATTCATCTGATATACCAGACGAATATCTGTTTTATCCGTGTTCTTTTCTTTTGCTCCTGTCTGATCCGGCAGCAAAAGTTCAAATTCATTCTGGCTTAACAGCCTTTTTAACATCTCAAATGTATCCAATGAGAGTCTCCTTTTTCCTGTTGCAATACTTTTTATTCATTATATAAAAATCCCTCCGGCTTGTCTATATGCGCAGCTTTCTTTTTATTGCCCTGCGCTTTTCGTCATGCCGTGAGGGATGAGTCGTAGCTGTCGTCCGCGATCTGGATGACAAATTCTTTTGTATAGCCTGCAATCTGCGGAATTTTTTTCTCGTCCAGCTGTTGTATAAAATCCATTTGAAATCCATGCATTTCAATGATTTTTTTTGCAATCGAAAGTCCTAGTCCGCTTCCACTTCCACTTTTTCTGGATACATCTCCTTTTGTAAATGGTTCAAATAAATGTTCCGCAAGCTCGCCCGGAATTCTCCTGCCACTATCTGCTACAAGAATATAAATGTATCCATTTTTCCGGTACATGCCAATCTTTATATGCGTACCACTCTCATTGTGCTTCATTGCATTATTCAAAAGATTCGTGATCACTCTGGAAAACTGGATTGAATCAACGGATACCGAAACCACTTCTTCCGGAATATCAATCTCGAATTCCATCCCTGCATCTTCAAAGTCTGCATAAATGAGTGCAGCATTTTCACGTAACAGTTCACTCAGATCTGTTTCTTTTCTGTCCAGTGAAAAACCTTCACTGTCTAATTTTACATACTCAAATAATAAATGGATCAGATCGTTCATCCTTGCCGACTTATTCTGTATTGCCTGCAAATACTCCAACTGTTTCTCCGGCTCCACCACCATTCCGTCTGCCAGTGCTTTTGCATAACCGTTAACCGTGGTCATCGGCGTTCTGAGATCATGTGCAATGTCTGATAGCATCAGATTTCTTTTACGGTCAAACTCTTTCTGTTCCTCCTCCCTCTCTCTCTGGATCTGACGAAACTCTTTAATCGTTATTTTTGCAAAACAAACTGCCCCTGACACATACGGGGTTAAAATTACCAACACTACTACAAAAGCAACCAGAAAAAGCAGAATTGCCTGCCCTCTGTTTAATTCATAAAAAGAAAAATTAGTTTTTCCAGCGGAAACGGTATGCATGAAATTTTTTTGCATTTGTTCCAAAGCCGCCTGTACCATCTCATGAAGCGGTGATGGAAACATTGCATTCAATGCTCCTAAGATCAGTAACATTAAAACTGCAGACAGGAAGAAGATCACGCCGGAGCCGAGCAAAAGCGGATTTTCTTCCACGCCCGGAAAAAAATATAGCAGTACGTTAGGCAGCACAAATCTGTTGACCAGAAAAGTCAACAGATATTCCACAACTCCAACAACTGCTAGTATTTCAATAAATTTTTTGATCAAAAACCACTGTAAATCATTCTGTTTCTTCATTTACTTCTCCAAGCGATATCCCAGACCACGGATTGTCTGAATATAAGCGGAAGGATTATCATCCAGTTTTGCCCGCAGCTTACTGATGCAGACCATAATGTTATTGTCTGCCACAATATAATCTTCCCCCCATCCATGTTCATAAATCTGCTGTTTTGTAAAGACTTTGCCCGGATGCTTCATTAACAGTTCCATGATGCGATATTCCACAGAGGTCAGCTGTATGATTTTGTCTCCTTTTTTCAGAGTACACGCGTCCTGATTCAATACCAGATCCCGAACAGCTAAATTTCCCTCCTGAACCACTTTTGTTCCAAGAGAATAAAAACGCCTAATGTTAGAATTCACTCTGGCAACTGCCTCTAAAGGATTGAACGGTTTTGCCAGATAATCGTCTGCTCCCAGATTTAATCCCAGGATTTTTTCCGAATCTGCGTCCTTCGCTGACAAAATGATCACTGGAATATTACTCTCTTTGCGAATCTGCTGCAATACATGATAGCCGTCTATCTTCGGCATCATAATATCCAAAATACATAATGCCGGCTGCTCTGCCCGCAATAAATCGAGCGCCCGCTGTCCGTCCTCCGCTTCTATTACATGATAGTTTTCATTTTCCAGATAAAGCCGGAGAAGATTTCTGATCTCCGGCTCATCATCTGCGATCAAGATTTTGTAATCCATCCGTAGTTGTTCTCCTAATAATCCGTTCTGTCCTCAAACGGCTGATCGATATTCTGATTTTCAAATCTATTCGGCATCTCTGTTGTCTGCTGATTCATTGCAGTATTCTGCTGGTAAGGTGCCGGATTCTGAATCTGCTGATACGGAGTTCTGTATCTTAAAGCTTCATATAATGCGGCATGTGTTCCATCTTTGTATGGCTGCACATAAAAGATTCCCAGGATTCCCATTGTCATTCCAGATAAAATATCCCATCCAATGAATGATAAATCCAAAACAAATGCATTCCATTTCTGTCCCTGCATCATTCTCTTACTCTCTGCAAATGCCTCCTCTTTTGTCATCTGTGGATTGTCTGCCAGCAAATATGGGATCATCTGGTATTCATATGACTTTACAATGCCAGGAATAATAAAAAGCATTGACCACAAAACAGTATACAGATCACGGAAAAACATTGTCTTTGCAATATTTTTATAATTGTTATCAAATGCGTATCCGGCATTTCCCACTAAAGCTGCCTCATTGAGGTTTCTTAAATAGAAACGTTTACATCCCACTTCCAATGGATTAAAAATAAATGCATCCAAAAGAATTGTAACAGTCATAATGATCACAAATACAATCATGAAGATCACAACAAAAATGACTCCTGCAAAAAGAAGTGCTGTATGATCTGTATTGTCATAGACATCATTCATCTCATACCAGATATCATCTGCGTCATCATAAAAATCATCATAGGAGTCCGAGGTAATATCACTTCCGTCACTTCCTAAAGCTGATGACATAGCCGAACCTGCACTTCCTGCGCCACTGCCGCCTCCTATCAAAAGCGCCAGCAGTAAACTGATCAGCACACTTCTCCAATAGTTTCTTTTAAATGCAAACTTTGCTCTGTCTTTTAATTCCGCTCTCGTCCACATATTTTTTCCTCCTCTTATCTTTGATGATGCCATCTTAACACGTAAATCTTACTTTCCAACTCGAATAACCTTAAGGTTACCTTAATTCATTGTTTCCAGTAATTTATCTTTTTTATTATACCATCTTATGGAATTTTCCGCATTAAAAAGGATTCATAAAATCTGCATATACAAAAATAGCCCTAAACCCTTGATTTTTCAAGAATTTAAGACTATTTAGCATACGTGCGCGAGAAGATTCGAACTCCCGACACCTTGGTCCGTAGCCAAGTGCTCTATCCAGCTGAGCTACGCACACATATTCTATTAACTTCTTCTCATCTATTATAACACTCTTGTCAAGTGCCCTTTCGATGAATGCCGGCGACCGGAATCGAACCGGTACTGTATCGCTACAACAGGATTTTAAGTCCTGCGCGTCTGCCAGTTCCGC
>ENA-ORLU01002613-ORLU01002613.1-human-gut-metagenome-genome-assembly--contig:-NODE-2613-length-10207-cov-2.906417_pt1 | contig 10207 bp, 9 predicted proteins | sample MGYA00243009_ERZ508833 | MGnify/ENA primary metagenome ERZ508833 (study PRJEB26277, sample SAMN04329763) | human gut metagenome | biome: human-associated habitat | host: Homo sapiens | place: USA...
CGGCGCGCAGTTGCAGGAAGCCCGACCAATCGTGCAGGATAAGCAGGCAGGAATCTACCAGCCCGCCGTCCGTCGTGGGAACGCCGTCGATGTGATACACGGTTTCATCCGCACCCGTATAGGCATTCAAATCCTGAATGCCCCGGCGTTTCAGGAAAGCGGGTACGCCTTCCGGGAAATGCTCCGTAGCATGGAAAGCCATGTGCTCCAGCACGTGGGCCAGTCCGTTTTGATGTTCCTCTTCCATCAGGGCACCCACGTTCTGCACCAAATAGAAGTCGGCTTTCCCTGCGGATGCACCCGTGGCACGGATGTAATAAGTCAGTCCGTTATCCAACCGCCCGTGACGGAACGGCGTTTCCGGGGCTGCCGACACGCGGAAGACGCAGACGGTCAGAAATGTCAGAAGGAATATTCTCATAGGTCGTTCAGTTTTTCACGAATCATATTCTGCAACTGCACTTTTACGGCTTCTTCCGGAATGCCGGCACAAACGATAAAGGCCTGGTTGAGGCTTTGTTTCGCCTTGGCCGAATCGCCGGTTTTCTGCTGGTTTTCCGCTAATAACATCAACAGGCGGGCGCGCAGTTGGGCGGTCATGTCAAACGTCAGCGCACGGTCCAACCATTGAATCAGCATGGGACGGGTATTGTCCGGCGGATTGCCTTGGTAAATGCCGTAGAGGTCTTCGATGGGCTGAGTGTAATCGTTAATACTCAACGCCTTTCCGGCTCCTGCGAAATATTTGTCCATGTTCTCAAAAAAGAGAGGCAGGTTGTGGCGGAACAGGTTGAAATAACTGTCTGCCAGCAGGGTCACCGCTTCAACCGCCGTCAGGTCGCCGAACGGCATGCCGGCATAAATGGCCCGGAGGTCACCGCCGATGCGTCCGAGGGCCTGCCTGTAGTCGGTCTTGCCGGTACTGCAAAGCCGCAGGATATACGTGTTGTAAAGTCCGATAAGGTAATTTTGCACCGTTTCCTTGTCTACCGCTTCGCCGTAACGGTCGTAATTTTTGACCACGAAATCGAATATCCCGTCTTGTTTTTCCATTTCGGGATGATAAAGCGAAAGGATGGTAAAATCGGTCGGGTTAATCATGTTCTCCAATTTCTTGGTTTTGAGGTACTCCGGGAAAAGGGCATCGATGCGCACTTTCCATTTTTCCTGATTATACCCGTTCTGGGTGCCGATAAAATGGGGGGCACGAATCAGCAACTTTTGTTGCAGTTCGGTGTTTTTCTTTTCTTTGCGCGATTTTTCGTACAGTTTCTCAAAAGGGAGTTCCTCGCCTGTCGCAATCTGCGCTTCAAGCATCAGCACATCGGGAGTGACGGCACCCACAAGGGTCCTCAATACTTCCCCCTTACTGTCGAGGAACATCAGGGTGGGCAGGGATTCCACTTTGTAGCGTTTCACCACCTCTTTATTGGCGGCCGCATCGCAGTCTAATTTGCAATTGATGAAATGTTCGTTGAAGTAGTCTCCCACCGGGGGAATGGTGAACACCTGGGCGGCCATCACCTTGCAGGGACCGCACCAATTGGCATAAAAATCAATGAAAAGGTTCTTCTTTTCCGCCTTGGCTTTGGCCAAAGCCTCTTCAAAAGTACCCTCGGTAAACGTGATTTGGGCAAACAAACCGTTGGCCGCCACAAGCAGCAGACCAACAAACAAGAGTTTCAACTGTTTCATATTTTCAGGAATGATTTATTGCAGGATAAAGGTGAATATATCGGGGAGCACTACGCTATAGCCTTCGTTGCTGACCCGCAGAGAAACCATGTATTTCCCGGCCGGAGAGTTGACTTTGGCATCCACATACATCCGTCCGCCTCCGATAACGGAGAGGTAACGGCCGAAATCGGCTGCTGCCGCCTCTCCCCGGTCGCTCCGGATGCTTACCAAGGTATAGGTAATCGGTTCCGTTCCCAACAACTGCTCGATACACGAGGTGGTCCAGGGAATATCCAAAGCTTGCTGTTTCTGCAATTTCTCTAATTCCCGGGCAATGGTGAAAGGAGTTTCCAAACCGGCTTCCTGGCAGAGGGCTTTGATTTTTCTCTCTATCCGGTCCCTAATCTGGTATACAGGCTGGTACACCTCTAACTCGTATGTCACCCAAGCCTCGTATGCTTTTTCGCAATTGTCCGTCAATTCCTGCACCCGGTCCGGGTCGGCGTCGGATTCATCCTCAAACTGGTCTAAATAGGCGTTCAACTTTTCTCCGTGTTTATTCATAATACCCTCCAAACGGTCGAGTTCTTCGATGATTTTCTCCTCTTCCGCTTCGATGGTGCGGTAAGCGTTCAGGGAATCGAGAATCTCCCCGGAATAGCTGTTGAGTTGCTCTTCTCAGCGGATTACTTCTTGGTTATAATCCTCATAGCGGATAATTTTCAGACTGTCTATGGGATAGCGGGCATTTTCCGTAAACAGGTAGCCCGTGTGTTCCTTTTCGCATCCTGCCAAAGCGAACAGGGCGAAAAAGAGAGGGAGATATAGGGTATATTTATTCATGTCCGATAAATTAAGGGTTATTCAAATAAGAAATCATGTCCTAAAGCCTGCACCACCCCGTTTTCGGTCTGAATGTTGCTGGAGTAGATTCTCCGGGAGGTGGCAAACTTTTCGATAAAGAACCACAGATGCACGGCCCCTGCATTCCCAACACCCAAGTAGGACTCCTGAAACGTCCACAAGAAGGCTTCACTTCCGTCCATCAGGGTGTAGGTCTTGCCGCCTGTCTTCTCGCCGGTAGCCTCGGAACGGGAACCACGGGGTACGTCGCTCGTCAGGATGCGTTGCGGAATGATGAGTTTTTCCAACAGACGCCGGCACTCTGCGGCGGGAATTTCATTTACCCGCCTGAAATTGTTATTGAACATATAAGTCATGATGGCCAGATTGCTGGGAGCCAGAAACGTAATCTGACCGTATTCGCCTTTGCCCTCGAACAAATCCTGTAACCCGGCATGTTGAATCATCACCCGGGTGGAATCCCAGTCACGGGGCTGTTTTTTGAAATAGTCCCACATGGAACAGTCGTGTACGCCGTAAGCAACGCCACCGTCGTGATAATTCCATTTTGTGCAGGAGCCTAAAGCCAGACCGATACACAAAAGAAGAGCTATATGTATGTAAGATTTTATTTTTGCCATAACCAATATGTATTTTGAGTCATTAATGTATTCTTTTCAAAAGCGTCGGAGCTAACCCAGGTATAGAGTGCACCGTTGCGGACCTCTTCGTCGGTGAGGGTTTTGAATTTACCGCGCAGCATCTCCCGGTAGTAACCGTTGCGCACAATGTCGAAATAGTACTGCCCCTCGCCGAACAATTCACGCCGGCGTTCGTTGAAAATCTCCCGGCGCAGCGCTTCCGGTTCGGTACTCCCGGCGTATGCTTCCAATCCGGCCCTCTTCCGAATCCGGTCGAGGTCGTCTTTCGCCGTCGTCTTTTGGAGCCGCGCGCGGCATTCGGCACGCAGCAACACGACGTCGGCCAACCGCCAGAAAACATAATCGCAGTCGGTGGCTACAGGTACTTTCCCCTGACCTTCCAACATCTCCGAATTGGTTTGATAATGGTAATCACGCCATTTGTGGATAAAAGCATACGGAGAGGTCACCTCTTCTCCTTCCACCGTATAGCTGACATGGCCCAAATCGTACCAGAACTCTTTCCGCCTCAAATCATTCTCTTCGGGATAGATTTCTTTCACCGTTTTCACTGAAATCCGGTTGTATTCCTGATTTTTATCGGTGGACAGGGATTGCGGACTGACATTGGTATAAGGGTAATCGATCAATTCCTGTCCCGGCAGTTCACCCGTAAAACGGGTATCGTAGATATGGGCATCATCCAATATGTCGTTGTCGATGCTGAAGATGGTTTCCTTGCTGTGGCGGTTTTTGCCGAACACATTACCGATTAAGTCCGTCATGTTTTCGAGTTCGTAGTCTCCGGCAAATTCGTCGATAACCTGTGAGGCATAGTGTTCCGCCTGTTCCCAGTATTTGGCGTCTTGCGTCAGTCCGCCCATCCAGGCATAGATATTGGCGAGAAGGGTATTGACCGACCCTCGGCTGGCGTATTGCCGGGACGTAATGGTACGGCCGTCGGCATCCGTCATTTTATCGTGTGCCGGTAAACCGAGGGCTTGTTCCGCTTCTCCGGCAGCGTATTGCAACACTTCGAGAGCCGGTTTTTTAGCTAAGGCAATGAGCGACTCCGAGCCCGGAGAAATGGGCGCATCCCCCCAAATCTGGGCTATCCGGAAATAGGTTATCGCTTTGACAAAATGGGCTTGTCGGAGCCAAAAGGCCGCCCGTTCCGCCGGAATATTCTGAAAGCGGTACTCGTTGTCAATCATCAGGTCGGCCAGGCTTATCAGGGAATAATGGTCACGCCATGTGCTTTTCAGTATTCCGCCGATAAGGGTCTGGGTGGTATGCGTCGCCACATCCAATTCGCGGAAACCGGAAATGTTGGGTTTCAACTCGTCGGCATCGACAGACATATAATAATAGGGTTGTTTGCCCTTGCAAGCCGACTTCATGCGGGCCATCATGGAAGTGTGAAGAGACTCCAAATCGGCTTCACTCTGAAAGTAATTTGTCAGCGTCACAGAATTTTCGGGAGAGATATCCAGCCAGTCGTTACAAGACAGAAGCGGCAGGAATAACAAAAACAGATATATCTTTTTCATCTCGTCGGCATATTAAAAATTAACGGTCAATCCTACGGTAAACTTACGGGGCAACGGATAGGAAGCAAGGTTGTCCATACCGTTGGTCGGGTCTATCAACTCCGGGTCGATACCGGAATAATTGGTCAGCAGGAAGAGGTTTTCGGCCGTCACGAAGAAACGCGCACTACTGATGCCGATTTTCCTGACAATCTTCTCTTCTAAGTTGTAACCTAACGTCAATTGTTTCAAACGCAGGAAATGTACTTTTTCGATGTCGCAGTCGAACAGACCGGAGTATTGGTAATGCAACCCGTAACCCTGGGGTTTCGGGTAGGCCGCCTGTGTACTTGCCGCACTGCTCCAGGCGTTCAGTTTGGTTACGTCGGCAAAGAGGGGAACGGAAGAGGCATCGGGTTTGAGGCTGAAATCATCGTAGATTTTCAGCGCATGGCGACCGATGGAATAATTGAAGAAGATGTTCAGGTCTAAATTCTTCCAGCGGATTTCATTGATGAATCCTCCGTGTGCTTTGGGCAGCGGACTGGCAGCCGCATATTTATCGGCGGCAGTGATGCGTCCGTCACCGTTGAGGTCCACGAGTTTACGCGCACCCGGCAGGTATACCATCCGGGTGTCGTTGTCGTAAATCAATTGCACTTCCTTGTTGGCCGTATAATATTTGGGCACTTCGTCCATACTGTTGTAGAAGCCGTCGGTTTTGAACACCATCAACTGGTGGAGCGGCCGGCCGATAATCTGGCTGTTGAAATCGAAGCCGTCCGCGCTCTTCTCAAAACGGTTCCAGTTGCGCGAAAGATTGAATTTCATACGCCACTGCACGGCTGTTTCGCGGAAAATATCGGCTATGAGCTCCAGTTCAATTCCCTGATTGGAAATGGCCATACCGTTTTGCCACTGGAAATTGAGGTATTGTGTGTTTCCCGGCAGGGTGATGCGGTTCAACTGGCCTTTGGTGTAGCGGTAATAATAGTCCAGATTGACTTTAAAGCGATAGTCTAACAAACTGATATCCAATCCGACGTCGTATTGGTTGGTTTCTTCCCAACTCAGGTTTTTGTTGATAACGCCGGCACTCGTATTCGGCAACATACCCGCATTGCCGTGAAAAGTGTAACGGTCGGGCGACAACAGTCCGTGAGCTAAGTAAGGTTGGTGGAATTTCTGTCCGGAGACACCCCAGCTACCGCGTATTTTAGCAAAGCTCAGCCAATAAAAGCGTTTCATAAACGGCTCTTCCGAAAAGGCCCAGCCCAAAGCAACGGAGGGGAAGGTGGCCCAGCGTACATTTTCGCCGAACACCGAGGAACCGTCACGACGCAACGTGGCTTCCAACATGTATTTTTCCTTGAAATTGTAGGTCACACGACCGAAATAACTGTTGAGGCGTTCTTCGTCGAAATTGGACAGGTAAGTGAAAGCGGAGATAAACAAGTCCTTCGTGCCGTCGCCCACATTATTCAAACCGTTATCGCCACCCCAGCCCTGCGCGCCGACGTAGTGAACGTGATCGTTCGGTCCGTTGGAACCCGAACCTTTATTGTTGAAACTCTGGTCTTTCTGGAAAGAAAGTCCCAGCAGCACATCGAAATTGTGCCGGTTTTTGATAGAGAAATTATAGCTCAGCAGGTTTTCGTTTATCAGCGAAATATCCCGCGCAATGGTTCCTTCCGAGGTCGAAAAATGGTAGGTCGGGTCCAACGCCTTCGGTTTGAAAATGTTTTGATTCTGCTGGTTGAAATCCACGCCTGCCGATAGTTTCAGGTGCAGGTTGCGGATAATTTCGTAGTCCAACACCAAATTGAACCGGGCGGAATAGCTCTGATTCTTTTCCGAAGTTTCATTCAACTGTTGGAGCATCATCCGCCCCACCTCCCCGCCACCGGGAAGCAGCGTCGGCGTATCCGTCGGGTCGGAAGTAATGCTTTCCATCTTGCTGGCATTGCTTCCGGCATTGCTTCCACGACTCCGGTCGCTGTAGGTCAGTGAAAATTGGCCGTCCATCCGCAATTTTTTAGCCGGCATGGCCGTCAGGTTCGTCAATACATTGAAGCGGGTAAACCCCGTATTGACGGCGATTCCTTCCTCGTCGTAATATCCGGCACCAATCATATAGCGTACGTTTTCATTTCCGCCGGAAGCTTGAAGATTGGCATTGAGCACCTTAGCTACCTGATAATTTTGTTTCCACCAATGGGTGGAGTTGTTGTAAAACGAATTCAGACTGTCCTGCAAAGCAATGGCATTCTGCGGGCGGGTAGTACCCCAAAACCAGTTGTACATGGGGCCCTTGTCCTGGCGGTTTTCGTATACCTCTTCATACGACTCCGGCAATTTCCAGGTGCCGTCGGCCGTTTTATAAGGGGCCAGCGTGTTGTACAACGCTTCTAAATGGTACCTGCGTTCATAGTTACCGCCCCATTGGTCGGGAGCTGCGGGCAACCAGGAGGCCGAATAGGAAAAATTGGCGGAGAAGCGGGCCTTTCCAGCCTGTCCTTTCTTCGTCGTGATGAGAATGACACCGTTTCCTGCACGCGACCCGTAAATAGCAGCAGAAGCGGCATCTTTCAGTACTTCGATGGATTCAATCATCGACGGGTCTAAGTCGGACAACGTATTCGAACCGGTGACCGGTGAAGTAAACGACTGCATGGGTACGCCGTCGATCACGTAAAGAGGGGTGCCGTAATACCGGTCATCGCCCTCTCCTTACACAAACAAAGAGATATATCCCCGAAAGGCTACCAATGAACCGCCACCGCCCGGCGAACCGGAAATGTTGCTGATTTCCACACCCGCCATGTGTCCCTGCAAGAGGTTTTCGAGGCTATGGGTAGGCAATTCCTTGAGTTCGTCGGCTTTCACGGAAGAGATTGCACTGACGACGGTACGTTTTTTTTGTGCACCGTAGGCCACTACCTGCACTTCTTCCAGGCTGGCCGTTTCGAGTTCCATCTTTACGGAAACGGCCTTTCCATCGGTATAATTAACCGTTACGGTTTTGTAGCCTACGAACGAAAAGACCAATTTTCCTTTTTCCTGCGGTACCGATAAGGTGAAATCTCCGTCCACATTCGTGGACACCCCCATTTGCGTACCGTCTAACAGAACGGTAACACCCGGCATCGGCAGGTTCTTTTCGTCCACCACCTTTCCCTGTACTTTATAAAACTTCTGTTGTTCCACCGTTTGCGGTTGTTCACGAAACAGAATGATGGTTTTGTCTAAAATGCGGAAAGAGAAACCCGTTCCTTTCAGGCAAGCAGCGAGCACTTCTTCGATGCGGGCATTCCGCACGTCCAACGTGATGTTGGAGATATTTTTTACGGCAGCATCGTCGAAGAAGAAACTGAACTCCGATTGCCGGCGGATGTTGTTCATCACCTGCTCTAATGAAGCATTGTTCACTTTCAGGTCTAATTTCGCCTCCTGCGAGTATGTGTTGGCCGAGACTTGTAAAAAAGCAGCACACAGAAACAACATACAAAGTTTCATAATCTTTTGTGTTTTGCGCCATCGCCCACCATAGCGACGGCTGTTTTCAGTTCTGTTTTCCATTGAATTTGATTTAGACTTTTATTTTGACTGATGATTTATTGCCATGAAACGGAGACCGTCCGGCCTTTGACGTGAAAATGCACACGCCGGTTTTGTTCGATGATGCGGAGGATATCCCCGAAACGTTCGGTTTTGTCCATATCACCCGTAAACCGGATGTCCTTCACCTCCGGATTCAGATAAAACACCTCCAAGTCGTACCAACGGGCAAGGGTGGTAAAAAGGTCTTCCAACCGCATATTGCGGAAAACAATCCGCCCGTCTTTCCAGGCGGTATGCAGATAAGTGTCGACCTCCCGTTTGGTCATGTAACCGTTTGTCTTCTCCAAACACCCCTGTTCGCCGGGTGTCAGGCGCACACTTTGTCCGCCGACCTTTTCGGACATCTGCACGGCCCCGGAAACCAATGTCGTGACAATATCCTCTTCCGGATAAGCCCGCAGGTTGAAACTCGTGCCCAACACCGTGACTTCGGCAGGACCGGAAATAACGGTGAACGGGTGTGAGGCGTCGGGATGTACATCGAAATAGGCTTCCCCGACTAAGTAAACCGTGCGTCGTTCCCCGGTAAATTGCACCGGATAGCGCAGCTGTGATTCGGTATTAAGCCACACCCTGGTACCGTCCGAGAGGGTCAGCAGATACTCTCTGCCCCGCGGTGTAGTCAGTGTATTACAGGGAATGTTGTCGTTGACAGCCGATACTGTGGAATAAGTAATCTGGTTTTCCCGGATTTCAATATTCGCACCCTTTTGGGAAAGCACGGGAACGGTTAGCGTATCGTTTTGCGATAACACAATCTGCTCGCCACCCGCTAAAGTCAAGAATGCCCGGTGGCGGGTATCTGTCAATCGACTCCCCTGTTCCAGGTCATCTGTGCGGGACGAATTCACCCACCACACTGTCGCTCCGGAAAGCAACAAAATAAACAGGGCCGCATAACGCAAAGAGCGATACAACAGCTTACGGCGACGCCAAGATTTCCGTCTCGACATAAACATCCGGCAATCTCCCTGCCAGTCAATCGTTTGACGCAACCGCACCTGTTCCGCCAATACCTCTTCCCGGCCAAAAGCGGCATACATCGTCCGATGGCGTTCATCCTGGGCCAACCATTCGTCCAATACCCGGCGTTCATCGTCAGAGAGTTCTTCCCGCATCGAACGGGCAATTATTTCCGATAGCCGGAATATTTCAATTTCTTTCGTTTCCATAATTTTATCAAATCAATATAATGACCCTTAAGGAAACGAAAAGAGGGTATACAAATGCGGAAAAAAATTAAAATTGTAGGATGGAAGTCAGCAGGGCCAAAGGAATAACGTCTTTCAAACGCTTGTATAATAAAGCTTTTCCTTGTTTTTTATAGGATTTGACCGTTTCCACACTAAGGGAAAGGATTTCGGCAATTTCCTGATTGCTTTTATTTTCGAGTACCAACCGGAAAACCTTCCGGCATTGCCCCGGCAAAGCATCGATGGCCCGGATGAGTTGTGTATACACTTCTTCCTCTAAGATATGGTCCAAATAAAAAGCTTCTTCCCCCATCGCCTGCGATTCGAAAATATACCGTTGCTTCACCCCTTCATGCCGTAGTTGTTTCAGGCAACGGTTTTGAGTAGTCTGGTAGAGATAGGCTTTCAGGTTGTCTATGGAAGTAAATTTCTCCCTGTTTTCAACGATATGGAGAAATATTCCCTGCACGACATCCTTGCAGTCTTCTATATCCGGAAGATAGTTTTTAGCAAAAATCACCAGAGGTACATAGTAATGCTCAAACAAAAACTTCACCGCCACATCATCGTAACGCAAAATATCATGTAAAGGTGATGGCGAGGGAGCAGGCATGTTTTTTGTCTTTAGGTGAGTTCTATCAATTCAATTTATCCTCTTGTATCAGACAGCAGAACTCTTTAACTGCCCAATTTGTGAGCTTTA
>ENA-ORLU01002621-ORLU01002621.1-human-gut-metagenome-genome-assembly--contig:-NODE-2621-length-10187-cov-2.530564_pt1 | contig 10187 bp, 13 predicted proteins | sample MGYA00243009_ERZ508833 | MGnify/ENA primary metagenome ERZ508833 (study PRJEB26277, sample SAMN04329763) | human gut metagenome | biome: human-associated habitat | host: Homo sapiens | place: USA...
ATCGGGACATCTCAGACATACCTTCAGGCATGTATTCATCAGAGACTTAACAAAATAAGAAATCACAAAAAAACTTTGCATACTGCAGCAATTGTCTTAGTTTTTAACGGCAACAGCCTCGATCTCGATTGCTACGTCCTTTGGCAGTCTGGCAACCTGAACACAGGAGCGTGCCGGATATGGCTCTTTGAAATGTTTCGCATATACTTCATTGATCTTTCCAAAGTCATCCATGTTGCTGATAAACACAACCGTCTTAACAGCCTTCTCTATAGAAGAACCGGATGCTGCTAACAGTGCTTCCAAATTGGATATTGCCTGCTCTGCCTGTGCTTCCACACTACCGGTAACTAACTCCCCTGTTGACGGATCGATCGGGATCATGCCGGATGTGTAGATCATTCCATTGACCTCGATTGCCTGAGAATACGGTCCAATTGCCGCAGGTGCCTTATCTGTACTAATTACATTTGCCATAATAAAAACCTCCAATTATCATTTTTTTACATGGTAACACTATTTAATGAATTGTACTAGCATTTTTTTGCAGATAACAGTATACTGAAAGTATTAAATTCATGGAGGATAATTATGACCAGTAAAATAGAACTTGGAAAATTTCAAGAATTGATCGTTGTCAAGCAGACCGACTTTGGTGTGTTTCTCAATACCCCGACAGGAGCTGAGCAGGACAAGATCCTTCTTCCAAAAGCCCATGTACCACAAGGCACACAGCTTAAAGATGTACTAAATGTATTTGTGTATAAAGATTCCGAAGACAGACCAATTGCAACAACCTTAGAGCCGGATATTACCTTAGGCGGTGTTGCAAGACTCTATGTAAAAGAAGTAACTCCGATCGGTGCTTTTTTGGAATGGGGACTGAGTAAAGATCTGTTTCTTCCTTTTAAGGAGCAATTGTATCCGGTCAAAGAGGGCGATGCCGTATTAGTCACCCTTTATATTGATAAAAGCGACCGTCTCTGTGCTTCTATGAAAGTTTATGAATCACTGCGCAGCGATTCTTCTTATCAAAAAGACGACGAAGTATTTGGACGCGTCTATGAGATCAGCGAGAATTTTGGCGTGTTTATCGCCGTAGATGATATGTACTCTGCTCTGTTACCACACAAAGAAGTCTTTGAGACCTACCGCATCAATCAACCGGTATATGCACGCGTTGCACAGGTGTTAGAAGATGGCAGACTGACGTTAAGTGTCCGTAAAAAGATTCCTGAGCAAATGAATGAAGATGCGGAAGTGATCTACGATTGTCTGGAAACGGCAGGCGGATTCCTTCCTTATCACGATAAAAGTGATCCTGAAGTCATCAAGCGTGAATTTCATATGAGCAAAAATGCATTTAAGCGAGCCATTGGCCATCTCCAAAAAGCCGGCAGGATTAAGATTGAATCAAACGGTATACGTATGCTTTCCTAAGCCATACAGAATACTATTGCAATTATAAAACCTATATATTGACACACCAAGATATACAAAAAACCGCCCGGTCCATATCATTTTGATATGTCCGGACGGTTTTATTGTTTGCATTATTATTGTTCAAATTCCCCATATTGGCGGAATCGCTGATAACGTTTTTCCAACAACTCTTCTACAGGTGTAGATTGCAATTTAGGCAACGTCTCTGCCAACGCCTTGGCAATCTGGTCTGTCGTGTAAGGCAGATCCTTTTCGATGCCATTTGGCGACTCTGTAAATTTGCGATCTATCACGTTGTTTTGCAGCAAATGATCTGCTGTCATGCGCATTAGCTCTGCAGCTTCATCGACTCTGGAAGGATCTCTCCATAATATACTGGCAAAGCCCTCCGGTGATAACACCGAATACATACCATGCTCCAGCATCCACACCGTATCTCCAACTGCAAGTGCAAGTGCACCGCCGCTACCGCCTTCTCCCACAAAGATACTGATGATCGGCGTTTTAAGACGCGACATTTCCATAAGATTCCGCGCGATCGCCTCACCCTGTCCACGTTCTTCTGCACCAATACCGCAGTATGCACCCGCCGTGTTGATCAACGTGATGACCGGACGATGAAACTTTTCTGCCTGTTTCATTAATCGAAGTGCTTTGCGGTATCCTTCCGGATTTGGCTGACCAAAATTACAAGCAACGTTCTCCTCGAGAGTATGCCCTTTCTGAATACCGATCACCGTAACCGGTTCTCCCCGAAAAGATGCAATGCCTCCAACGATCGCTCCATCATCAGCATAATAACGATCCCCATGAAATTCCATAAATTCATCAAATAATTGATCAATAAATTCTCTTGCCGTTGGACGCTTTATATTTCTAGCTATGGATACTGTTTTCATTGTATCACTTACCATATTGCTGCTCATGCTGCCTACCTCCATTATTTTCGACTATGAAGTTTTAAGATCCTTCCCTACTCTTCCCGCATTTTTTCGCGATGAACAATGCGGTCCACAAAACCATTTTTAAGTTGAAATTCTGCCCTCTGAAATCCCTCCGGCAATTTCTGATGGATCGTCCCTTGGATCACACGCTGTCCTGCAAATCCGATCAGAGCTTTCGGTTCAGCCAATATAATGTCTCCTAACATTGCAAAGCTCGCCGTCACGCCACCAGTTGTCGGATCTGTCAGGACTGTGACATATAATAATCCCGCTGCATCATGCCGTCCCAACGCTTCCGATACTTTTGCCATCTGCATCAGAGAGATGATTCCCTCCTGCATTCTGGCGCCACCGGACGTCGTAAAAATAATGATCGGCAGTTCGTGTGCTGTCGCGTATTCCACTGCTCTAGTTACCTTTTCACCAACCACAGACCCCATACTTCCCATCATAAAATGGCTGTCCATAATGGCAATAACCGTGTGGTGTCCTTCTATCTGACAACGTCCTGTAACCACTCCCTCGGTGATCTGTGCCTTTTTTTGTGCTTTCTCGATCACCTTATCATAATCCGGATATCCCATCGGATTTTTAGGATGCATCGCAGCATCAAATTCTTCAAAGGTCCCCTCGTCGCAGGTGATCGCAATACGTTCCTTTGGACTCATTCGAAAATGTGCTTCGCAATTCGGGCAAAGTTTATATTTTGTCACTTCTTTTTTGTATATAATATTTTTACAGGAATTACACTTGATCCACATTCCATCCGGAATTGACGGTTCTTTGGACTTCATCCGTCTTTCCGGTCTGCGCGTCTCCGGTTTTTCCAGAGAAATATAATTTTTCTTTCCAAATAAATTCATCCTGCTCCTCCATGCATTACACTACTGCTGCAATAAATTATCTTCCAAAAACGAAGTATCAAACTGTCCTGCCAAATAATCCGGGTTATTTAAGATGCGGCTCTGAAATTCAATATTCGTATCTATGCCATTGATAATAAACTCATACAGGGCCCGATTCATTTTAGCGATCGCTTCCTCTCGATCCCTGCCATGGGCGATCACCTTTGCAAGCATAGAATCATAAAACGGGGGGATTTCATATCCTTCATAAATTGCCGTATCCACACGAATACCTAAGCCGCCGCTTGGCAGCATCAGATAGTCGACAAGCCCCGGGCATGGTGCAAATCCTCGATCCGGATTCTCCGCATTGATTCGACATTCTATAGCATGCCCTGTAATATGAATATCCGATTGTTCATATGATAACTTCTCCCCGGCTGCCACACGGATCTGTTCTTTCACAATATCCACTCCCGTGATCATCTCCGTGATCGGATGTTCCACCTGAATTCTGGTATTCATCTCCATAAAGTAATACTGTCCGGAATGATCATACAAAAATTCAATTGTTCCTGCACTTTCGTATCCTGCCGCCTTTGCAGCAAGGACCGCAGATTTACACATCTTTTCTCTGGTCTCTTCGGACAATACCGGAGACGGTGCTTCTTCTAATACTTTTTGATTTTTGCGCTGCAATGAACAGTCTCTCTCTCCCAAATGGATCACATTACCAAAATGATCGCCAAGCACCTGTACTTCAATATGTCTGGCATGTTCGATCACTTTTTCCATATACATCTGATCGTCACCAAAAGCTGCTTTCGTCTCGCTTTGTGCTGCCTCAAATGCCTGATCCAGTTCATCTTCAGTACGCACGATGCGGATTCCCTTGCCGCCACCGCCGGCAGATGCCTTGACCATAACCGGATATCCCAGCTTTCCTGCCACCTCGTGCGCCTGCTCTCTGTCAGCAACAACACCATCGCTTCCCGGAATAACCGGTACGCCGGCACGGATCATCATTTCTCTTGCATTGGATTTATTGCCCAATGCATCAATAACCGATGGTGCCGGACCTATAAACTTAATATTACATTCTTCGCACATTGCCGCAAATGTACTGTTCTCTGACAGAAAACCAAATCCCGGATGAATTGCCTGCGCCTTAGTCTCTACAGCAGCCGTAATGATATTTGGCATATTTATATAACTGTCTGCCGCCTTGGCAGAACCGATACATACTGCTTCATCTGCAAGCTGCGTATGCAATGCCTCCCTATCAGGCTCCGAAAAAACAGCAACTGTTTTGATGCCCATTTCCCGACAGGCACGAATTATCCGCACCGCAATCTCTCCTCTGTTTGCGATCAATATCTTATCAAACATCTGCTCCTCCAATCACTCAACATTTCTACGATCTATTATCCGAGTTTTGATCCATTCTCTCTGTCAAACTATCAGCCAATCATAAAAATAATTTCTGCCTGTGCAGCAACCTTGTCACCAACATATGCAGTTCCAACACCTATTCCGGCATTACGTTTCAATTTTTCAATGGAAACTTCCAAACGAAGTACATCTCCAGGTACAACTTTCTTTTTGAACTTTGCATTTTTAATGCCGCCAAAATATGCCGTCTTGCCCTTAAATTCATCCATAGACAAAATAGCTACCGCTCCGGCCTGCGCCATTGCTTCTACGATCAACACACCCGGCATCACCGGTTCCTGCGGAAAATGTCCTGCAAAAAATGGTTCATTATAGGAAACATTTTTGGTCGCAATAACTTTTTCACCTTCCACGATTTCTTCAACCCGATCGATCAGCAAAAACGGCTGACGATGTGGGATGATACTCATAATTTCTTTGATATCCATACCCATATTAATTTACATTCCTTTCTAAACCTGCGGACTCAACAAGTGTCTTCCCCTTTTATCCACAGGTATATCTTTCAGATTCCGATACACAACATCTGCTTAACAGCAGACCATCGCCCGATATTGGTATTGCTATTTCACACGGAATAATTCCTGTCCAAACTCAACGAACTGTGCATCTTCCACTAAAATTTCTGTGATTGTTCCATCCACTTCACTTATGACTTCATTCATAAATTTCATAGCCTCTATGATACATACGACATCGCCTTTTGCAATCGTATCCCCCACCTTCACAAAAGGTGGTTGATCCGGTGCGCTTGCTCGATAAAACGTACCTACGATCGGAGCTGTCACGATCTTATCTCCGGCTGCAGGCTCGGTCTTCGCGGTTTCGACTGTAGTCGGTGCTGCATCTGTGACAGGATTCTCAACTTTTACTGCTGTCTGTACCATCTGCGCTTCCGAACTTTCCTCGACTGCATTTGCCATACCGCGTCCTAATTTTACGGAGGCATTTCCTAAAGTTACTTCCATATTATTTAAATCCGAGTGTTCAAATATCTGAATCAACTCTTTGATCTGATCATACTGCATTGTGTTACCATACCTTTCTTAACCATCTGTTGTCACCGTCTGCACACTACTCATCCCACTTCTTAAAGCAGAGAACTCCATTGTGTCCGCCAAATCCCAAAGAATTAGACAATGCATACTGTGCATCTGGTACTACTCTTCCCTCATTTGGAATATAATCCAGATCACATTCTTCATCCGGTGTATGATAATTGATCGTCGGCGGCAGGAATCCTTCCTCCAATGCTTTCACACAAGCAATTGCCTCGATAGCACCTGCTGCACCAAGCAAATGTCCTGTCATAGATTTGGTAGAGCTGACCGCAACTTTTGCTGCCGCATCCCCCAATGCCAGCTTGATCGCTGCCGTTTCTCCGGCATCATTAGCATGGGTACTTGTTCCATGTGCATTAATATAATCCACCTGCTCCGGCGTAATCCCTGCCTCATCCATTGCTAATCTTATCGCTCTTGCAGCTCCGTCGCCATCCGGACAAGGTGCTGTCATATGATAGGCATCTCCTGTAGCGCCATAACCTACTATTTCACCGTAAATCTTAGCTCCTCTTGCTTTAGCATGTTCCAGTTCTTCCAAAATGAGTATTCCGGATCCGTCTCCCATGACAAAACCATTTCGGTCTTTATCAAACGGTTTACAGGCATCTTTTGGATCTTCCGTCGTAGAAAGTGCTGTCAAGTTCGTAAATCCAGCCACACCGATCTCACTGATCGACGCCTCAGCACCGCCGGCAATACAAGCATCCAAATAGCCATGCTTAATATCCCTAAATGCAGTGCCAATGCAATTTGTTCCTGTTGCGCACGCAGTGACAATATTTTCACATACTCCCTTAGCTCCCAAACGGATTGCAATATTACCAGCCGCCATATTACTGATCGTCATCGGAATAAACAAAGGAGACACACGAGAAGGTCCTTTTTCGTGCAAACGAATCACCTGCTCCTGCATTGTCATCAGACCGCCAATACCGGAACCTACGATCACACCGACCTTAGCCGCATCCTCTTTCTCCATATCTAATCCGCTATCATCAAATGCCTGAACAGCTGCAGCCAGTGCATACACAGCATATGGGTCATTTCTCTTTACATCCTTCTTACTCATATACAGTTCCGGATCAAAGTCTTTTACTTCAGCACCAACCTTAACCTTAAAATCCGTCGTATCGAACTTTTGAATCAGATCAATGCCACATTTGCCATTTTTTAATCCTTCCCAAAATGTATCTACCGTACATCCAAGCGGGGTGACCGCTCCCATACCTGTTACTACTACTCTTCTATCCATCTCTAAATCATACCTTTCCAAGTCTTGATCACTATAGGTTACATGCACATTCCGCCATCAACATGGAGTACCTGACCGGTAATGTACGTATTCTTTGCCAAAAATACTGCTGCTTGCGCAATATCATCCACCTGACCGTAACGTTTAAGTGGAATTGTTTCCAGCATCTGCTTCTGCAGATCTTCTGAAAGTGCAGCCGTCATATCCGTCTCCACGAATCCCGGTGCGATTGCATTACATGTCACGCCACGTGCAGCCAACTCTTTCGCAGTTGACTTCGTCAGTCCGATAATTCCGGCTTTCGATGCCGCATAGTTAGCCTGTCCAACATTGCCCATAACTCCGACAACAGAAGACATGTTGATGATAGCTCCACTTCGTTGCTTCAACATAATACTGCTGGCATGTCGGATCATATTAAACGTACCTTTCAAGTTTGTCTGAATAACACTATCAAACAGTTCTTCTGTCATACGCATTAATAACATATCTTTAGTAATACCGGCATTGTTGACCAGTATGTCCACAGAACCAAGCTCCTTTTTGACTTTTTTCATCATATCTGCCGCAAAGGCAAAGTCACTCACATCGCCTTGAACCGGCATACAAGTCACTCCGCATGCTTCAATCTCCTGTACCGTTTCATCATCTAAGCTGCTGTGATAATTCAATACAATATTGCAGCCTTCCTTCGCAAATGCAAGTGCAATTGCTTTTCCAATACCTTTCGCTGCTCCTGTAACTACTGCTGTCTTTCCCTGTAACATGTTTACCATACCTTTCTGTGTGATTCACACACTGTCATGAAGTTTATTCATGGTTTTCTGCAAGGATATGCTATCCTCAACATTCACATTTACAACGCCTTTCAAAGTACGTTTCACAAAACCATTCAAAGTTTTGCCCGGTCCCAGCTCGATAAAAGTATCTGCACCTTCTGCTGCCATATTACGGATGATCTGTTCCCAGCGAACCGGACTAACGATCTGTTTTTTCAAAATAGGGATAATATCCTGTTCAGAAGCCACTTTCGAAGCATCTACGTTTGTATAGACCGGCATTTTCATCGGTGAAATGTGCATCTTGTCCAATTCCGGACCAAGCTTTTCTGCTGCCGGTTGCAGTAATTCCGTATGGAACGGACCACTGACTTTCAGAGTCACTGTAAGTTTTGATAATATCTATTTCGCCAATTCTGCAGCTCTCTTCGATGCCTGCGCATGTCCGGCGATCACGATCTGACCCGGTGCATTGTAATTAGCCGGAACCGCTAATCCATCGCCCTCTGCAGTTGCTTCTGCACAAGCTTCTTCTACTAATGCTGTATCTAATCCAATAATAGCATACATTGCTCCCTCTCCTGAAGGAACTGCTTCTGCCATGAACTTTCCTCTTTTTTGTACCAGTGCAACCGCCTCTTCGAAGTCCATTGCTTCACTGGCAACATACGCAGAATATTCACCAAGGCTCAAACCTGCTGTCATATCTGCACGAACTCCCTCTTCTTCCAACACCTTCATCGCTGCAATACTCATTGTCAGGATGGCAGGCTGCGCAAACTCTGTCTCGCCTAATTTCTGTTCATCTTCAAAACAAATATCCTTAATGGAATAACCAAGTACATTATCTGCCCGGTCAAAAATTTCTTTTGCCACCGGATAATTTTTATACAAATCCTTGCCCATGCCAGCATACTGTGCGCCCTGGCCACTAAACATAAATACTGTTTTCATGTCTTCCTCCATAGTTGCAAAGCCGGCTCTGTCGGCACCGAAAGTCTCGGCGCCGGCAAAGCCGAAATACTCTGCTTCTTATTTCTGGTTCTTCTCTACAAAATCAACCGCATCCTGAACAGTTACGATAGACTCAGGATCCTCTACAGATACATCAAACTCATCTTCGATGTCATTGATGATCTGGAATAAATCCAAAGAATCTGCGTCAAGGTCTTCTTTTACATTAGTCTCTAATGTGATTTCCTCAACATCCTTTCCTGTCTGCTCTGCAATGATTTCTCTGATTTTCTCAAATACCATAGTGATTTCCTCCTATATTTTATTTTATATATACTGCTTGCGCAGTTATATGCTTCTACCATTCTACCAACATTGTGCCCCAAGTCATTCCACCGCCGAATCCGGTCAAAATAATTTTGTCCCCCCGTTGGATAAGCCCTTTTTCGTTGAGTTCATTCAGCGCCATAGGTACACTTGCCGATGAAGTATTTCCATAATGCTCCATATTCTTATAAAATTTGCTGTCATCCATCTTCAACTTATGAGCAACAACGTCAATAATTCTGGCATTTGCCTGGTGTGGTATGACATAAGCGATATCTTCCATATCTACGTCAGCTTTAGCTAACACATTTCGAGGACTCTCTACAACCTTTTTGGTCGCAAACTTAAATACTGCACGTCCATCCATATAAATATAGTACTTTGGATCATGGTCGCCAGACTCATCATTAAATGCATTGTCACACGCCGTATGCCCCTCTGTCAGTATATCACAAAGTTCCCCTTTACTGCCAAGTTCTTCTGCGATAATGCCACCCTCTTCGGATGCTTCCACATAAGCACCACCGGCACCATCTCCAAACAATACACATGTCGTTCTGTCTTCCCAGTTGACGATTTTTGATAGCGTCTCCGCCCCGATCACAACAGCGTTGCGGTACACTCCTGTTTTAATATATTTATCCGCAATACTAAGTGCAAACATAAAACCACTGCACGCAGCCACAACGTCAAATGCAACCGCGTTCACCATACCAAGTTCTTTTTGCACCATGCAGGCAAGAGATGGTGTTCCGTAATCCGGAGTGACTGATGCAACAATGATCAGATCCACATCTTCCGGTGAGATTTCTGCACGCTCGATCACCTGTTTTGCCGTTCCTATTGCCAAAGCTGAAGTGTTCTCCCCTGCCGAGATCCTTCTCTCTCTGATCCCGGTTCTCTGTGATATCCATTCATCACTGGTGTCAACAACCTTTGCCAGATCATCATTTGTTATAATCTGCTCCGGTACACAAGCACCTGTTGCCATTATTCTTGTTCTTATCATTATTTCCTCCATGTTCTCTCATGCAGCAATCCTGTTAATTATTCTGCTTATCTATAAAATCCCACAAATTGCTCAAGGCACAACGTACTGTCTGTTGCTCCTCTTTACTTTCTATCCC